>JACCDU010924745.1_pt1 | contig 43232 bp, 34 predicted proteins | sample 7446081 | NCBI WGS metagenome assembly JACCDU01 (sample SAMN15323447, study PRJNA562643) | freshwater metagenome | isolation source: river surface water | place: USA:Blue River Watershed | collected 2017-08-17
ATTGAGCTGAACGGAGACTGACATGGACCGCCTGGCCTTTACCGCAATGGCGTCGATCAATGAACGACGCCTGCTGCGCGAACAGCTGAACAACGAGCTGGCCAACGTGTCCACGGTCGGCTTCAAGAAGAGCTTCGACAATGCGATGGTGGCCGTGAAGGCCAAGGGCGATGGCTGGGATTCCCGCATCCAGCCCTACATCGAGAAGATGAATGCGGTATCGCTCGAGCCCGGCCACCTGATGGCGACCGGGAACAAGATGGATATCGCGCTGCAGGACAAGGCGGTGATGGGCGTGCAGGCCAAGGATGGCACGCTGGCCTTCACCCGCCGCGGCGACCTGCACCTGAACAGCGACGGCGTGCTCGAGAACGGCTCCTATCACCCGGTGCTGAGCGAAGACGGCGGCCCGATCACGATCCCGACCGGCTTCGACGTGGAAATCACGGCCGAAGGCGATGTCTATACCCGCAACCCGGCCGCGCCCCTGAACGAACCGCAGGTGCTGGTCGGCCGCATCATGATGCGCGACGCCAGCGCGATCACGCTGCAGCGCCGCCCGGACAGCCTGTTCGCCCCTTACCCGGAGAGCGCGCTGCCCAACGGCGACTTCGCCACCGGCCCCAAACAGCCCAAGGTGGTACCCGGCGCGCTCGAGAGCAGCAACGTGAATGTGGTGACCGCGATGGTCAAACTGATCGACTTCTCGCGCTCGTTCGAGACCCAGGTGCGGACCATCAAGGAAGCCAAGTCGCTGGACGAGTCCGGCGCCAGCATGCTGAAAGTACGCTGAACAGGCGGGTGACGGAGTTCCGGGCACGCAATTTGCAATAAGTCGGAAAAAGCGACAGTAGAGAGGGAATCATGGACGCATCGATGTGGGTAGCCAAGACCGGCCTGGACGCACAGCAGACCCGGCTGACGGTCATCTCAAACAACCTTGCGAACGTCAATACCACGGGCTTCAAGCGCGATCGTGCGATGTTTGAAGACCTGCTGTACCAGAACGTCCGACAGGCCGGCGGCCAGACTGCCGCCGCCACCACCGCCCCGACCGGCCTGATGCTGGGTACCGGTACGCGCGTGATCGCTACCGAGAAGATCCACGCGCAGGGCAACATGATCAACACCCAGAACGCGCTCGATCTGGCGGTCGCGGGTGAGGGCTTTTTCCAGATTCAGCAGGCTGACGGCACCCTCGCGTATACGCGCGACGGCACCTTCAAGCTATCCAATACCGGTCAGCTGGTGACCAACCTCGGCCAGCCGCTGGTACCCGCGATTGCGGTGCCGGCCAACGCATCGTCGATCACGGTCGGCCAGGATGGCACGGTGTCGGTCGAGCTGTTCGCCGGCGGCGGTGCGCAGCAGATCGGGCAGATCCAGCTGGCGCGCTTCGTGAACCCGGCCGGCCTGCAGCCGCTGGGCGACAACCTCTACAAGGAAACCGTGGCCTCCGGCGCCCCGGCCGTGCTGGTGCCGGGCACCGCGGCGGCCGGCACGCTGCGCCAGGGCATGTTGGAAGCGTCGAACGTGAACGTCGTCGAAGAGATGGTGAACATGATCGAGACCCAGCGCGCGTATGAAATCAACTCGAAGGCGATCTCGGCGGCCGACGGCATGCTGCGCTTCCTGAATAACAACATGTAATTGAACGCGCCGCCGTGATCGCGTGACGCGAACGGCCACCGCCACCTTTGCAGATCACAGGGCAGGGAAGAATGAAGACGATGAAGCCGATGAAGTCGACGATGAAGCCGATCAAGTGCCTGAGCGCAGCCGCCAGCCTGGCGCTGCTCGCTGCGTGCGCCGGCCCGATGCCGGTCGCGATGTCACCGGACTTTGCGCCGGTGCAGCCGCTGCCACGCGATGTGAACCGTCCGTCGACTGGCGCCATTTTTGCCGCCGATAATACCGACATGTGGCAGGCCCGTCGTCGCGAGTATCGCGTCGGTGACGTGATCACCGTGTTACTGAATGAATCGACACAGGCCGCCAGAACTTTAAACAATGAGACCAGCCGCGAGTCATCGAACAATGCGGTGCCGTCCGGCCTGACAACACAGCTCGATCAATTGCTGCCGTCGACCTCGGGTATCAAGACCGATGGCGCGAGGATCTCGAACAAGGGCAAGGGCGTCGCAGACCAGCAAGCATCGCTGACCGGCTCGATCGCGGTCACCGTGGTCGAGGTGCAGGCGAATGGCAACCTCGTGATCCGCGGAGAGAAGAAGCTCGCGCTGTCCGAGGGCGGTGAAGTGATCCAGGTGGCCGGCATCATCCGTCCGGATGACGTCAGCGCGATCAACACCGTGCAGTCGCGCCGTCTCGCGAATGCGCAGATTACGTACAAGGGCTCGGGTGATCTCGCGAACGCGACCCGCGCCGGCTGGGGTACCAGCATGCTGTACAAGTTCTGGCCGTTCTGATCGCGTTGACGATTGCACGCCAGTTCCAACCTACGACGGAGCCGATGATGAATTCCCGCTTCTTCCTGATCGCAGCGATGACCCTGACGGTCCTCTCCGCGATGATCACCGCGCCGGCCGCACGCGCCGACCGCGTGAAGGACCTGGCCTCGGTGGCTGCGGTGCGTACCAACCAGCTGGTGGGTTACGGCCTGGTGGTCGGCCTGCAGGGTACCGGCGACGGCGCCGATGTGTCGTTCACGGTGCAGACCGTGCGCGCGATGATGAACAAGATGGGGGTCGGCATGGACGGCCCGCTGTCGGACTTTGAACGTTCGGCCACTGCTGCCGGCCGTCTGGACGTGAAGAACGTCGCCGCAGTGATGGTGACGGCCGAACTGCCCGGCATGGCCAAGCCCGGCCAGCGCATTGACGTCAATGTCGCGACGCTCGGCAAGGCCAGCAGCCTGCGTGGCGGCACGCTGATTCTGACCAGCCTGCGCGGCATCGACGGCGAAGTCTATGCACTGGCACAGGGCGTGGTGAACACCACGGGTATTGATGCCAACGCGGCCGGTTCCAAGGTCGCGATCGGCGTACCGACCTCGGCACGCATTCCGAATGGCGCGACGGTCGAACGCATCGTCGATACCCCGTTCGACAAATCCGAATTCGTCGTGATGAACGTGCGCGAGCAGGATTTCACGACCACCCGCGCGATCGTCGATGCCGTTAACAAGACCTTCGGCGCAGGCACCGCGAATGCGCTCGACGGTGTGTCGATTGCAGTCCGTGCGCCGACCGACATGTCGCAGCGCGTCGCCTTCATGAGCATGATCGAAAACCTCGACGTGGTGCCGGGCGAAGCGCCGGCGCGTGTGGTAGTCAATTCGCGCACCGGCACCGTCGTCATCAGCCGCAATGTGAAGGTCAGTCCGGCAGCGGTATCGCACGGTACGATTTCCGTCGCGATTGCCGCGACCAATGAAGTCAGTCAGCCGAATGCGTTCTCGAACGGCACCACGCAGGCAGTGCAGAACGCGAATATCGCGGTGAATGAACCCAACAAGCCCATGTTCCTGTTCCAGGCCGGTGTCGACCTGCGCCAGATCGTCGATGCGATCAACCAGGTGGGCGCATCACCGTCGGCACTGATCGCGATCCTCGAAGCGCTGAAGAGCTCAGGCTCGCTGCGTGCCGACCTCGTCGTGATCTGATCCGTGATCTGACCGATGACCTGATTACCTCAAGCCCGAATACTCATGGCAGACAGCCTCGACAGCCTCGGTACCGCAACCCCGCAATCCGCCCTGGATTTTGTGGGGCTGGGTGCTTTGCGCGCGAAGGCACAACAAAAATCGGACAAGGCGACGCGCGAGACCGCGACCCAGTTCGAGGCCATGTTCATTCAGGAGATGCTGAAGTCGATGCGCGCGACCATCGAGAAGAGCGACCTGATGGGCTCGGATACCGAAGACCAGTTCCAGGACATGTATGACCGCGAACTGTCGATGCAGATGGCCAAGCGCAATACGCTGGGCGTGGCCGACATGATCGTGAAGGCAGTCGAGCGCAACGGCGGTTCCGCGCCCGCATTCAAGGCCAAGGCCGAGCCGATGCCGCTGAACCCGCCGGCCGCACCGCTGGAGATCCAGCGCAATGCGCCGTCGCTGAAGCTGGTACGTCCGGAGCGCTTCAATCTCGACCGCCGCCAGGCAACGCCGCTGAAAGGGACTGCTGAATGAGTGACCTGCTCAGCATCGGCGGCTCCGGCGTTGCGGCCTACCAGCGCGCGCTGTCGACCGTCTCCAACAACATCGCCAACGTCGGTACCGAGGGCTACGTACGCCAGGAAACGACACTGACCGAGACCATGCCGCGCCAGCAGGGCCGCGTCTACCTGGGCACCGGCACGGCGGTCACCGCGATCAAGCGCGCGTATGACCAGTTTCTCGAAACGAACCTGCGCAACAGCACCAGCGAACTGAACACGCAAGGCCCGATGGTCAGCTACGCCAACCGCGTGGTCGACATTCTCGGCAGCGAGACCATCGGCCTGCCGTCGGCGCTGGACCAGTTCTTTGCGACCTCGCGCTCGCTGTCGGCCGATCCGTCGTCGACTATCCTGCGCCAGCAATTCCTGCGCGACGCCGACAGCCTCGCCGGCCGCTTCCGCGAGCTGTCGACCCAATTGACCGGCGTCGATACCGAAACCCGCGAGGCAATCGATGCGCGCGTTGCCGACATCAATACGCTGGCGTCACAGATCGCGATCGTGAACAAGCAGATGTCCAAGCATCCGCTGGTGGATCGCCAGCCGCCGGACCTGCTGGACCAGCGCGACTACCTGCTGACCAAGCTGTCGAAGCTGGTGAAAATCAATGTGACGACCCGCGCCAATGGTTCCGTCGATCTGCAGATCGGCAATGCGATCGGTGGTGTGAAGCTGGTCGATGGCGATCGCTCAGTACCGCTGCAGGCGCGATTCGATGAAAAAGACCTGTCGCGCGTGTCCATCATTGCCGACCCGTACAGCAAGACCCCGGCCGAAGTGGTCGGCGTATCGAGCGGTGAACTGGGCGGCTTGCTGGGCTTCCGTGAGCAGGTGCTGCAGCCGACCTTCACGTCGCTGGATGCGCTGGTCACGACCTTCGCGAACGAGATCAACAGCATCCATCGCAACGGCATCGACCTTGATGGCAATGTCGGCAAGGATCTGTTCCAGATCGATGCAATCAAGAAGACCAACCCGGTCAGCGGCGACACCGTGATCATCGACCGCGCGTCGGCCGGCCTGAAAGTTGCGATCGGCGACCCGAAGAAAGTCGCCGCCGGCGGCTTGTTCAGGGTAATCGAGAATCCGAAAAACCTGTCCGGCGCCGATGCGGCACTCAGCTATCAAGCCGATTATGCGGACCCGTCGACGATCAAGTCGCTGTCGCAGGTATTGAACAACAATCCGCTGCCGTCGGCCGGTATCTCCGCGCCGCGCGACTGGCTGCTGGGGCAAATTCCTATCGGTGCCAGCAACTGGTCGCTGTTCCTCGACAATGCGACCGGCAATCAGAACATCCAGGTATTCACTCGCGATGGCCGCCAGTTGCTGGGCGCGCCGATCACGGACGAGGCCACCCTGACCTCGCTGATGACGACGAAAAACGGCTTCGTCGCCGGTTCCACTTACTCGTCGACGTATCTGAACCAGAGTGGCGTACTCGGCTACAAGCAGATGTCGCCGTTCTATGGCCTGGTCGCGAAGCCGATCTCGCAATACGATCAGGCGACGCGCTTCTCGCCGGAACATGCGATCGTGCCCAGCACGATTGATCGCAACATCATCACCGGTAAAACGATCCCGTTCGGCATCACCGAGATCGGTGCCGACCGCCTGACCATCAATGGCCGCTCGCTGCCAGCCTTGTATCCGAAGACACCGGCACAAACCATCCAGGCCAGCGATATCGCCGAATGGATGAACCGCGCGGTGGATGGCATGGAGCCGCCTGTCGGCGTCAATGCATTGACGACGACGCCAGAACTGTCAATCGATCCGGCCGAAGGGCTGTACATCAATGGCGTTGCGATTGCGCCGGAAGCCGGTCGAACGATGGCCGACCTGGTCCTGCTGGTCAACACCCAACTCGCGAATGAAGCGAATGTGATCGCGTCCGAAGGCGAGAACGGTCTGGTGCTGAAAAACCTCGAAGGCTATGGCGGGGACGATATTCGCGTTGGCGTGATGGGACCGGACGGTACGCTGGACGAACAGACCACTTACCGCGGCGTGCTGTACTTTGGCCAGAACGAAGTGATCACGATTGGTTACGGCAAGAACGGCAAGGCCGGCGATCTGTCGCTGCTCGGCATGCCCGAAGGTAAATATGCGGTCGGCCTGATGCCGTTGCTGCCCAGCGCAGCACGTCTGCAGGGCGCACGCATCCCGTCGAACGTTGACAGCATCGCCGCCAACACACTGACGCTGAACGGCGTCGCGCTGGATGGACTCGAACTGAACCGCCGCGTCAAAGTGCCTGACATGGTGCGCTGGCTGAATGCGACCGGTGCAACGCTGGAGCCACCGGTCGTGGTCCGTGGCAGCAACGAGCTGCGTGCATCGCCGCAGAGCCTGCGCGATGGTCTCGCGCAATCGCCGCAGCTACCGTTGATCATCAATGGCATCAAGATCACGTCCGTCAATGGCAGCTTTGCGTCTCCCGAGGAACTCGCGTCGGCAATCAACCAGGCCAATACCGGCCGCGTTGTGGCCACCGCAGCGACGCAGAACCTGAGCCGCAAGCTGGAGATCAATGGCGTGGCTATACTCGGCAGCGGCATCAATGGCACTTTCGTCGACCGGCAGGACATGGTCGATGCAATCAATGCCGCGAGCAGCCAGACCGGTGTGAGCGCTTCGCCCGATCCTGTTCTTTCGGGTGACGATATCGTGCTCAGCAATGACACCGGCGAAGACATCGTGCTGGGCCCGCTGGATGAACCCAATGCATTGGGCGCAACCGGTGGCACCTATTCAAAGGTGTATGCCGAGATCGATGCCGACGGCACGATGTTGCTGCGTAATGGCAGTGGTGCCGACATCTCGATCACGACGCTCACGGGAGGCGCGAACGTGCTGGGCATCACGAACGGCACCTATCGCGGCACGCTGGAGTTCGGCTCCGACCAGGAAATTCGTCTCGGTTTCACCGACGAGCATGTCGATGGCGGTCCGGCCGAGCTGGCAAAGCTGGGCTTGCGTACCGGTGTGTACTTTGATGGTGCGGTCGCGGAAGATTTGCTGGTGTTCGTCACCGAAGGCTCGGGCACCGTGGCCGGCAGCTTTGACAGCACGATGGCCGATCCGGCCTCGCTGAACATCGCACGCATCAATGCGCTGCGTCAGGAAAAATACGACGTCACCTTCACCTCGGCCGGGCGCTACCAGATCACCTGGACCAATCCGGCCAATGGCTTTGTGACGACGCTGGCCGAAAGGGATTACGACCCGAAGGCGGGCATCCAGTACCGGGGCGTGACGCTGATGCTGAACCGGCCGCCGATGGCAGGCGACAAGTTCATCATCGACGGCAACCAGGACGGTACCGGCAACAACCAGAACATGCTGGACATCGTTGCGCTGCAGACGCGCGGCTTCATCGGTGGCCAGGGTGGCAAGACCATCTCGCAAGCGTATGAAGAAGAGCTGGGCAAGATCGGCAATTTCTCCAGCCAGGCGACGATTGCGCAAAAGGCGCTCGAAGTGGTGAACAACCAGGCGATCGAGGCACGCGACAAGGTGTCCGGCGTGTCGCTGGATTCCGAGGCCGCTGACCTGATCCGCTTCCAGCAGGCATACCAGGCCAATGCGAAGGCGATGCAGATCGCCAATGAATTGTTTGACTCCATCCTGCAGGCGGCGCGCTGACCAGCGCTGCCAATGACGGTTTGACAGGACCCCACCATGACACAGATCTCGACCAACCTGCGCTTTGACCGAGCCATCGAGCAGATGGGCGTCACGCAAGACCGTCTGTCGAAGACGCAGATGCAACTGACCACCAGCAAGCAGGTGATCAAGCCCAGTGATGCGCCGGATACATCGGCACAGATCACGCGACTGAAGTCGGCCATCAGCCGCCAGGAAAGCTATGTCGATACGATGAATCAGGTCAAGGACAAGCTGTCGCAGCAGGAATCCGCGCTGGACTCGGCCACCACCATCATGGCGCGCCTGAAGGAGCTGACCGTGCAGGCGGCCAACGATACCTACCAGGCAGCCGATCGTAAATCGATCGACATCGAGGTGCGCGAATTGCGCGACCAGTTGCTGTCGCTGGCGAACACTCAGGACATCAACGGCAATTACATTTTCTCCGGTACACGGGTCGGGAAGCTCGCCTTTGCGGCCAATGAGCAGGGGCGCGTCGTCTATCAGGGCGACCAGACCATCGCCCAGGCCGGGATCGGTGACCAGACCCTGGTCGACGCGAACCGTACCGGTACCCAGCCATTCGACAAGATCGTGCGCACGGATGACGCGGGCAAGCCGGTGCCGGTGGGCTTTTTCGAAGTGATCCAGGATTTGTCGGCCGCATTGCAGGCGAATGACACGAAGGGCATCAGCCGCGCGGTCGGTGAAATGACGACGCTGCAGAATGGCTTGTCCGATAGCCTGGCTGCCGTCGGCGCAGCGGGTAACAAGATCCAGAACCAGCTGGATCTCGCTGACGAGAGCCTGCTGCGAATGAAAGAGACCTTGTCCAACAAAGAAGACGTGAACTACACCGAGGCCATCACCAAGATGAACAAGGACATGCTGGCGCTGGAAGCGGCGCAGAGCAGCTTTGCGAAGATTTCGCAACTGAACCTGTTTGACTACATCAGGTAATTGGCAAATTGAGTACGGTGGACCGGGATCTGACAGTCACATGCCGGCGCTGCCATTCAAGTTTTCTGAACTCGTGACGATTTTCACCGATTAAGACGATACGACGTCAAAGACCATGGCCACGTCCCCCGTCAGTTCTGCCAGTAGTGCATCCTCGACCGCCGCCGAGATCCAGGCGGCCAACAAAGCGGCTGCACAACGCTTGCTTTCTTCGTTGAACGCCGGTTCAGGCGTGGACGTGGCATCACTCGCGCAAAATCTGGTCGATGCCGAACGCATCCCGAAAGAAAACGCGATCAATGCCAAGATCAGCAAGAACGAAGGCAAGATCAATGGCTTGTCAGCGGTGATGTTCATGATGCGCGAACTTCAGACCAAGCTCGCCGGCCTGAAGGACAAGACCAACTACAATGCACTGACTGCGTCGAACAGCAATGCATCGGCGCTGAATGTCACCACCACCAACAATGCTGTGGCCGGCACCTACAACGTCGCGATCAGCTCACTGGCAAAGCCGCAGCGCAGCCTGTCATCTGGCTACGCAACACCTACCACGCTACTGAATGGCGGCTTGCCATTCAACCTTGTACTGGGCGCGTCCAAGCCCGGCGTCTCGACCGGCAGCACCACCAACAACGCGCCTTACCGCGCGACGATACAGGCACCATCATTTGCATCGCCGCCGACCACCAGCGATTTCGGACGTTTCAATCTTGCTATCAATGGCGCGGCGTACAGCTTCACGCCAGCTCCGGCATCGGCTACCCTGAGCGGGCTGGCGGCTGACTTGCAGAGCCAGCTGCGTGCGGTCGATGCGACCATGAGCGTGTCCGTCAGCGATGGCAATCTCGTGATCCAGAGCTCGGACATCACGCGCCGACTGACCCAGGTCGGCCTCACGCTGAACACCGCGCCCGTGGCGGGGACACCCACCACGAATGACACCGAGACTGCGACCCTGTCAGGCCTGCAGTCCGGTATACCGGCGACAGCACAGGATTACACGCAGCTCTCCATTACCATCGATGGCAACGCTTACGCCGTGACTCCGGCACCGGCCTCGTCCAGCCTCGTCGACCTGGCGGCAGATCTGCAGGTGCAGCTGCAGGCCGCGACCGGCAACACGGGATTGACCGTCAATGTCTCGGGCAGTGACCTGGTGTTTGACACCGGCACGCCTGGCTCGATGATCAATAGCCTCACAATGACGGCGCGTGCCGGTGCCAGTGGTGGCGCAGTGGGTACCCCGAAGACCGGCTCCGTGATGACATTCATGGCCGATATCACCGGTGTGAGTTTCGGTTCCGATCCATCGGTTACCGACTTCAAGCAGTTCTCGGTGACGGTGGATGGCAAGGCATACAACCTCATTCCGCGCCCCGCTACTGCGGACCTGAATGCGCTGGCCAGCGACCTGCAGGCGCAGCTGCGCGCGCTGGACGGACGTACCGATTTGTCGGTGACGGTCAACGCGAATCGCCTGTCGATCACTTCCTCGGACATCACGCGCAAGATCACGGACCCGCAGCTGTCGGCATCGACAACGATTCCGCTGGATACCGGTGCGTCGGTTGGCACGCCATCAGCCAAAGGCAACAGTATCAGCGGCATACGCTTCGGTAACACACCGCAAGTCACCGATTTCAAGTCGTTTACAGTAAAGATCGGCGAAAACGTACGCACCGTGATCCCTGCACCCGAGACACCGACCCTGGCTGGTCTCGCAGCGGACTTGCAGAAGCGCTTGCGCGTGCTGGAAGGCAGCAATGACATCGTGGTTTCGGATGCCGGTGGCGTACTGACGGTGACGTCGGCCAGCGGCAAGGATATCCGGAACATCGGACTGACCCGGACTACCTACACGGATACGCCGGAAGGTATCGTTGCGGCGATCAATGACGCCAACCGCGGCTTGAAAGCGGAGCTGGTGAATGATGGTAGCCTGGGCTCGCCCTACAAGGTCATGGTCACCGGAGCGTCTGGTAGCACCGAGGCATTTACGTTGAGCTCAAATGCCGCCAATGGGCCGGTGTTTACGACCTCAGCCGAAAACATGGCGACCGATGCCGAGCTGACAGTCAATGGTGTCCAATACCGCCGCAAGGCGAATACGCTGGCCGATGTGATCAGTGGCGTCACACTGGAACTGCGGTCCATCACCAACGGAGGTGCACCTGCCAGTGTCACGCTGACCCAGGATACCTCCGCGGTGAAGGAGCAATTCAAATCGCTGGTCGTGGCATATAACGATTTCGACAGCATCGTCAAGGAGACGACCGACCCGAAATCGTCGTTGGATACCTATGGAAAGACCCTCGTCGGTGATCCTACGGTCAAGATGGTGCGAATGCAGATTCGCTCGTTATTCCTCGGCCAGTCCAGTACGTCGGGGGCCGCGATCACCAGTCTCGGTGACCTCGGTTTCAAGACAGATCAAAAAGGCGTGCTGTCGCTCGATGAGGCGAAGCTCGATGCTGCGCTGAAGAACAACTACGGCGACATCGTGAAAGCGATGACGGGCAACCAGACCAACATCAGCAAGCGGAGCACTCAGCCGGCCGGCATTATCGGTGACACTTACCGACGCCTCGACAGGTTGCTGGATGTGACCGGCCCGCTGCAGACCAAGACCGTCAATGCCGAAACCGAGAATACCCGGTACAACGGCGAGATCGAGAAATTGAAGTTGCGTATGGAGAGCATGCTGGCACGCTACTCGAAACAGTTCGCCCAGATGGAAAGTCTGGTCGGTGGCGTCAATGCGCAGAAGTCCAGCCTGAAGTCGACCTTTGAAGGCATGATGTCGATGTACTCCAACAAATAAATGGTGAGCGCACCAGCGCTACCTTTCACTTTCTTAGCAACCTGAAAACAAAGAAATTTTCAGGGCCGCGCTAAAGTTTCAACCGCTCAGGCCGATTTCCGTGACTGAACAGGTGGGATTTCCATTTCCCTGCCTGGAAAGGATGGAAATTATGGTCACAGCAATTCAGCCCAGGGTAGCCCCTTCCGTGCCGGCGTCGAGCCTCACGGCGGGCGGCGCTGCCCGCGAATCTGCTGCGCCCGCAATCGCGGATGCGCAACGTCCGGTCGTGATGCCCCCACCCAAGGCCGAGATCCAGTTCGACTCTGAAAAGATGCGCGCGAACCTGGAGGAAGCCATCAACCGTATTAACGAAATGATGCGCGACGGTGGCCGCGGCCTGAACTTCAGCATGGACAGCAAGCTCGGGCGTCCGATCGTGCTGGTACGTAATCTGGAATCGGGCGAGGTCATTCGTCAGATCCCGAATGAAGTCGTGGTCAAGGTTGCCCACAGTATCGAAGACCTGAAAGGCATGCTGCATAACGAGTCAGTCTGACGCGCTCGAAGGCTAGGCGAAAGATTTTTCTCAAGTTTGTATCAGCAGTGCCGATTTTCGATTCCGTGGGGTAGCTAAACCCCAAGTTTCAAATTGAAGAATGCAGTGGACTTTAAAGGAGAACCACCATGTCCGTGATTAACACCAACCTCAACGCGCTGGTTTCGCAAGAGTCCTCGCGTGCTTCGAATCTGAAGCTGTCGCAGTCGATGGAACGCCTGTCCACCGGCAAGCGCATCAACTCGGCCAAGGACGACGCTGCCGGCCTCGCGATCAGCAACCGCATGACTTCGCAGGTCCGTGGTATCCAGATGGCCGTCAAGAACTCGAACGACGCGATCTCGATGACCCAGACTGCAGAGGGCGCATACGGCCAGGTGGGCAACATCCTGCAGCGCATGCGCGAACTGGCTGTGCAGGCTTCCACTGGCACCATGAGCGCCAGCGACCGTTCGTCGCTGCAGCTCGAAGTTGATCAGCTCAAGGAAGAGATCAACCACATTGCCAAGACCACCAATTTCAACAACATCAACCTGCTGGATGGCAGCGCGAAGAAGGTCGTGATCCAGACCGGCGCTAACCAGGCTGACAAGATTGAAATGGGCTTTGACTCGGTCAAGACCAACCATCTGGGTTCGGACATCCAGCCGTCGATCACCTCGCTCAGCGGTACCTCTGCGCAGATGGGCGCCCTGGCTCAGAGCGACCTGATCATCAACGGCGTATCGGTCGGCCCGACTTCGACCGAAGACGATCCGTATTCGACCAGCAGCCCGTCCTTCAGCGCAATCTCGAAGGTTGCTGCGATCAACAAGGTGTCCGAGCAGAGCGGCGTTGTCGCCAAGGCGAACGCCACCACCGTGTCCGGCTCGGTCATGACCGGTGCATCATCGTCCGGCACGATTGTCATCAACGGCTACTCGACTGCCGCTATCAATACCAGCGTTGACACCGCCCTCAGCCGCAAGCTGGTCACTGATGCGATCAATGCGATCTCGAAGGCGACGGGTGTGACCGCGACCGATACCGGCAGCGACACCAACGGTATCGTGCTGACTGCTGCCGATGGCCGCAACATCAGCATTGATCTGGGTGACCTCAGCACGGCAACGACTGGCCTGGCCGCTGAAGATACCTACATTGGCAGCTTCGACCTGTACTCGGTCAATGGTGGGCCGATCACGATCGAATCCAAGGAAGGTAACCTGAGCAGCGAGGTCGGCAAGGCGGGCCTGCGGATTGGAACCTACGAGGCCGGCAAGGCCACGACCATGACCCGTGTCCGCGACAGCGTCGACAACACGGACAGCCTGACTGACTCCGCGACGGCGGGTGTCCTGAACGGTGACACGCTCGTGATCAATGGCATCGCTATCGGTGCAGCTGTCGCGACCGACGATACGGCTTCGTACCTGAGCTCGGATAGCGACGACACCGGCAGCCAGCGTTCAGCCAGCGCCATCGCTATCGCCGCAGCCATCAACAAGCAGTCGGCTCGTACCGGCGTGACGGCAGAGGCTCAGGCCAATGTACTGCGCGGCCAGAGCTGGAGTGCAGGTGGCGCGACCACCGCCACTGTGGTGCTGAACGGTGTGACAATCACCACCGATACTCGCGACCTGCAGAACGTGATTGACTCGTTCAACGAAAAGTCGGGTCAGACCGGTGTGACGGCAACGCGCTTCGGTGATGCACTTGAACTGCGTGCCGCCGATGGCCGTAACATCACGATCTCGGCGACCAATGGTTCGGCAGCGAACCTGGGTCTGGATGGCATCACGATCGGTAGCGATGGCGACGGTTCGGCAACGACCTTCTACTCGACCGTCAAGCTGTCGTCGGATGTCGCCTTCACTGTCGAGGCTGGCTACGAGGGTACTGAAAACTTCGAGCGCCTGGGCTTCCGTCGCGGCACCTTCGGTGGCGCAGCAGGAGACAAGATCGCCGATGTGAATATCTCGACGCAGCAGGGCGCAAATGATGCACTGCGCTCGATTGACGCGGCGATCGAGCAAGTCTCGAGGGCACAGGCGAAGTCAGGTGCATTGAACAACCGACTGGATGTGATCGTCAACAATCTGTCCGAAGGTCTGCAGAACATGTCGGCATCCCGCAGCCGTATCCTGGATACCGACTACGCAACCGAAACGACCGAGGTGGCGAAGCAGCAGATCATCCAGCAGGCCGCAACCGCAATGCTTGCTCAGGCCAACCAGGGCGCTCAAGGCGTACTGGCCCTGCTCAAGTAATCGAGCGAGTCCAAGCAACGAAAGCCGGGGTAGCCATACCCCGGCTTTTTGCTTTTTGTCTCGCTGCTTGCATGCTCTAGGCAATACACGATTACCCGGTCAAGTCAATGCAGCGCGGCATCCGGCGGATGAAGAGGGCAATGGATGGGTCTGAGGGCAGATCGGATATAGTCCTGCCATCTGATCTTCAAGCAAGGGAAGTGCGCATGCCTGTACCGATATCTCCTGCCAGCAGGGAATTGTTTCGCAGCGGCCCGATAGACCAGGCCGAGGTGCTGCTGACGACCATGCTTGCCAGCGGACTCGACAAGGAAAGCATGGGGAAGCTCGCAAGTGAGCTGTTTCAGTCAGGACGGTATTCACTGGCGCAAATGTTGTTTGCGCACTGGACGGAACTCGAGCCAGAAAACCCCGAACCATGGAGTAATCTCGGACTATCGCTGTCTCGCAACGGGCAACTGAACGAGGCGCGAACCGTACTTGAATATGCGAAGGAAATTGCGCCCGACTATGCGCCGGCACTGAACAATCTTTGTTCGGTCTATCAATTCCTGGGCGAACATGCGCTCCAGCTAAGTAACGCAAGGTTGGCGGCAGACCTGCAGCCAGGCTCATCGATAGCCTTGAATAATCTGGGCACTGCGCTGATGGAGCACGGAAAGCTCGCCGAGGCAAAGCAGGCCTTCGAGAAGAGCCGTGCCATCGACCCGGGTAATTTTGAGGCAGGCTTCAATCTCGCACGCGTGGCATCCGATGAAGGCAGGAATGATGAAGCGCTGGCATTTCTGGAAGCTGCGCTGGCCAGCCCCGCGAGCCGTAATCGTCGTTTGCGTGACATGATCGAGTATCACCTCAGCTATGAATACCTGAGAATCGGCAGGCTGGCGGAGGGTTGGGCGTTCTACGAGCGCGGCTTTTCAGACACCATTTCACCCACCATCGCCAGGACCCCGAACAGGAAATTTGCTGTGCCAAGATGGGATGGAAGTCCGTTGAGTGATGGTCAGCGTCTGTTGATCTGGCGCGAGCAGGGGATAGGCGATGAGCTGCGCTTTGGCACCATGCTGCGGCACCTTGATCTCGGCAATGCCACGGTCATCATTGAAACCGACAAACGGCTGGCCCCGATGTTGCAACGATCCTTCCCGCACTTTATCGTTCGCGATCAGACCATGGTCCGACAGGACGTGGCTCGGACGCAAGCTGACGATTACAGTTGCCAAGTGCCGATAGGCTCGTTGCCTGGATTGCTGATGCGCGATAGGGATGTCTTTCCCACGCTGGGAGGCTATCTGAAGCCTTTGCCGGTGGAGGTCGATCGCTTTGCTGCCCGGTTCGCGCCGTATGCGGGGAAACGCCTGGTGGGCATTTGCTGGCGCAGCCATAAGCTGTCGGCGACCCGCAACCGGAAGTACACGGCCTTGCCTGAGTGGGAGCCGGTTTTGTGCCGCCCTGACACGGTGTTTGTCAATTTGCAGTACGGCGACTGCGAGCAGGAGCTGCTCGATATCGAAAGCGAACTCGGGATCACCGTACTGCGCTGGCCCGATGTCGACCTCAAGGATGATTTGGAAGCCGTGCTGGCCATCCTTCATCACCTTGATCTTGTCATCACGCCGTCGACAGCGGTGCTTGGCTTTGCGGGAGCGATGGGCACGCCAACTATCTACCTTGGCCACCAGAACTGGTTAATGCTGGGCGAGACAGATATTTATCCCTGGTATGCGTCTGTCAGGCCGCTGGTCGTGGCGCCGACCTTGTCTGTATCGTCTTTGCTGCCTGACGCGCGCCGCCTGATGGACGAACTGCTTTCCTGAGCGTGCAAGTGCGCCGAAATTGAGCTACCCGGTGACGGGTTCTTGCTCCTTTCTTGCGCTTGCGTTAGTGGCGTAACAGTCGCTGCCAGCGCTGCTTCGCCGCGTCCATCGTGTGTTCGCGGCCGATCAAGCCCTGTGCCTCAAGTACCGCGGGGAAGGCTTCCTCCGGATGATCGAGCAGGGTATCGATATCGGTCGTATGCAGGTCTGAAAAATAATCCTTGAATGCCAGGTAGGAATCGAGCCGGTCGGCCGCCACCGGCAGGCCCAGCGCGAGCGCTGTGATCAGTCGGTTCGCGCTGGCGCCACTTTTTCGCGGATCGTTCACGCCGGCCGGGATGATGCAGACATCAGCCAGCCCGGCAGCGGCCTGCATATCCTCCAGCTTCCACGGAATGACATGGATGTCCAGCCCCTCCAGATGCGGGGCGTCCAATGCCTTGACATAAGGCTCAGGTAGCGGATGCAGATTCGTCATGATGATCAGACGGCGGTCCGTACGTGAACGATAGCGGTCCCGCAAATACTCGAGCAGGTAGGGCAGGTTGCTCGCATGGCCAAACCAGAGCAGTGTTCGGGCTTGCTGCTCACGTGCACGTGGTGACTGTATCGCCAGTTCGATTGGGTCATCAATCATTACAGCTTCCCGGTCCGTGTGGTGGAAAACATGCTCACACAATTTTCGGGACGAGGTAACAATGGTGTCCGCCAGCGGCATGGCTGAACGATAGAAATCTGCCGCCGGCGTCTGGGCAGACAGATGATGGTCGGTGTAGTCCACGATCACATGGGCGCCCAGCTCCTTGAGGTTGCGCAGCCGTTGCAGCCATCGTGCGGGGCGGGTTGCATCCGAGATGTAGTCGATTTTTCCGACGACGACGTATTTGACACGCCCAGTGGCTCTCCCGTCAGACAAGGTGCTCTTGTACCCCAGACCCATTGCAGCCTTGATACCAACCGTGGTGCGCAGGCGAACAGAAGCCAGGTTGCTCGATTCAAGGTCCTTCAGGTTTCGTGCCGGAACGGCACACAGCCACTCTATGGTCTTCATTGGTCTGGGCTCAATGCTTGGAACTGCCGTCGGACTTCCACTCTCGGTGACCGATGTAATGGAAGGGGGCAGCCGCCACTTGGTCAAACTGGTAACCGTGCTGCAGGATGTGGCGCGACACGCCGATCTCGGCGGCAATGCACTCGCCCTTGCTGGCACCGATCGGGAAGCCTGCGATCGCACGCAGCGCGTCTCCGCGGAAAGCCCAGCACAGCGAACGCAGGTGGAGCGCACTGTCGCCCGGGTCGATGCCCATACGTTGCAGCGTCCTCAGATAAAAATCGACCCTGGGGACTTGTTCGCCATCGATCTGGTGATCGTCATCGCGCCAGTTCAGGTTACTGTTGCGCAGAGCAGACCAGGGATGGTTCCACTTCGCATTCAGACTTTCGCCCAACATGCCCAGAGCAGGATTGTCGTGGAATCTGCGAATGCAGGCATCGAAAAAGCCGGGTTGCTTGATGAAGCATTCATCTTGCAAGAAAAAATAGAACTCTTCATCCGGGCGCGCAAGGAAGCCCTGCTGCCAGGCGCCGATATTCATGCCGCGATTCGGCGCCGCAATTGCCTGCCAGCCTGCGAGCTGATGTGACTGCGGCTCACCGCTCAGATGGTCACTGTTGATCACGATGATGCCCTGATCTTTGCAGGCGTCCAGGCTGGTCATCAGCTGATGGAGGTCATCGGCAGGTCGCGGGGCGTAGAAGGAAATAATGATTGCGCTGCGGCTCATCATCTGCCTTGCTGGTGGGGCGTCGTCTGACGGAGTGCAGCAGACTTTCGAATGATCATGCCAAACCTGAACGGACTTTGTGGGTTATTGTCGATCTGGCTGGGAATGAATTCGATGGTCGCCGATTCGCAGATTAGCCTTACCTGCGAGAATAACCATGCCTTGTCATAGTAGGTGTGCGCGAGGCCGTCATATTTTTTCTCATACTCGCCCTTAGGCATATTGCCCCTGCGCATGGCCTCTGCGGTGTCGCGGGTCGCCAGATCGGGAAGATCAAAAATGCCGACTGTGCGCGTTGCTTTGGTGAGCATTTTTTTGATCACAATCGATGCTTGCGACAATGTCAGATAATGAAACATCGAGTGTGAGATCGCATGATCACAAGGCTCCGACGTATCCATATCGACGGCCGAGATGACATCGAAAGCCTGGCCGGGAAAGACCTTGCGCGCGACATCGATCAGTCCGGCCGAATAGTCGGCACCGGCCACATCACAGCCAATGAACTCTTGCAGTGCAAGCAGGAATGCGCCGCAACCACAGCCGATTTCATAAACTTTTTCTCCGGCGCTTATCCCGAGGGCTGATGCAATGCGCTGGGCATTGCTGCGCCATTCTTTTGGTTGTATTGCCATCGCACCGGAATCGAAGCCATTCAGTGCGATCAGCTCGTCCAGAAGCAGCGCGCGATCATTGGAAGCGCCGCGGCTGTTCCAAATAGCATGCCAGCGATCATTCATTGCCGCTGTCCTCGATGATTTGTTTGGCACGCTGCCTGAGTTGGGTACTGCTGATGCCGGATGTTCGCGGAAAGATCAGCAATTTTTTCTTGTCGATCTGGTTCGAGTTGTCATCACCATGTACCAGCAAGTCAATATGGTGCTGATCAAGGTACGCCTGGTCGATCAGCCATGGGCTGGGGATAACTTCATCAACGTACCGAAATGCCTCCAGAATTTCCTTGCGGTCCTCGAAGGCAATTTCCGGTACATAGCCTTTTTTCTTTGCTATTTCATCGTCGGTCGTCAGTGCGACGATCACGTAGCCATGTTGCTTTGCCTGCTTCAACAGGCGTACATGCCCGTGATGGATCAGCGTGGCAGACATGTCGACCAGTATGCGCTTCATGCTGAAAACTCCAGTGCGTCCAGGATGGTTCCCCGGGCACCGCGACCCAGGTGCACTTCACCAAGATGGCAGACGATGCTGCCTTCGATCGGGTAGCGCGATGAGTACAGGACCGCTGCAGGATTCATGCTGGTGACCTTGCGGTTGACCCGCGTGCACAGCAAGGGTTGGTTGATATCTGGCACCGGCATCCACGCACGCATCCTTGAGCCAAATGCTTGCTTGTTGAGCACGACTGCTTCGCGGAAATCTGCATGCCTCGGCAGTACGTCGGCCAGTGACAGGATGGCATGGTAAGGACCTGTCATGCGCTTGTCGCGGTGATTTGCATAGCTCAGGTAAAACGAATCGACCTCGACTTCCGGCATTATGTGCGAGGCAATAAAGGCTGCGCCAGTCAGACCGAACAATCCCTTGCAGGAACTGTAGGCAATCACATCGGCCAGCTCATGTCCGTCCTCGAGTCCGATAGAGGCGGTCGCATCCAGCATCAGCCGCGCGCCATGGCGATCGGCCAGCTGCCGCAACTGTGTGATCGGGAGCCTCACGCCCGTGCTGGTCTCGGTGGCGCAGGCCAGTACCCAGTCGGCCTTGCCGTTCTGCTCGTCAATATCCGTCCAGCGGCTGGTAGTGATGATGCTGATTTCCTTCTGCTGGTCCTTGGCAGATCGCGCCATTGCTTCCAGACGATCCGAGTAAAAGCCGGAATCGACCACCAGCACACTGCCACTGAGAAAATTCCTGATCATGATTTCCAGCGCGAGGCTGGCGGACCCTTGCATGCGTACCAGGTGTGCATGTCCACTGATAAGTGCAAGGCTGTTCAGTACCTCGGCTTCCACGGACAGATAGTCGGCATCACCCCGGCCAAAGCAGGGCCGTAAGCCGGTCAGGTTCTCCGGTAACAATGCAGCCGGCCCCGCCGTGAACAGCAAGCGGTCGCGATTCCGCTGCGCGGTGAAGTCCGCGATACTGTCGGATAAGTGCTTATGCATGGGTGGCGGATTGGAGAAATGCCTGGAACTCGTTGCGGTTCTGCAGAGGAGAGCGATCGGGACGTCCCAGATCCGCTCGATTGCCCTTCTTGCAGCGGACTTCAATGAAGCTGGCTTCGAATTGGGTCAGCGCCGCTTCGAGGGCCGTTTTCAGCTCATCTGCATCGCTGACAAAGCGGGTATGGCGGTAGCCAAAGCTTTCAGCAATTTGTGTCAGTGACAAGCCGTTGCCGACGGTAGGTTGGCCGCCAACAGAGTCATGCGCTTCATTGTTCAGCACCACATGGATCAGTCCGTTGCAGCGTGCACTCATTGCAAGGCTGCCACTGTGCATCAGCAGGGCGCCGTCGCCATCGATACAGGTCACGCGTCGTCCGGGCGAGGCCTGCGCCACGCCGGCCGCGATGGCAACCGCATGCCCCATGCCGCCAACGACAAGAAAGTCTTGCTGATGCCCTTGTTGATGCTTCTTACGGATCTCGAAGACCTCGCGCGAGGCCATGCCCGTCGTCGATACCACCGCCGCATCGGAAGGCAGCGCGTCGATGACTTGTTCGATCGCTGCCTCACGCGTCAAGCTGGCGTCCATGCTGGCTGTGACAGGCGCAGCTGCAGCCGATTTAGCAAAGCTGCCTTTACGGACCAGCAGCGCAAACGGTTTGGACAGGGCTGTGGCTTTGGCAATGGCGGTTGATACGGCGACTTCGGGGTCCGATCCGGCGTCGAGTACGGCATACGGAATGTCCAGCAGGGCCAGCTGTTCCGTCGTGATGCGGCCCTGCATCACATGCTGGGGCTCATCCGGCAGCTGACAGCCGTTATCATCGACTTCTCCGCGCCAGCCGATCACCAGTACCATCGGTATGGCATAAATCGCCTCCGCAACCAGTGATGTGACCGGGTTGACGATGTTGCCTAGTCCAGAGTTCTGCAGGTAAACCATGGCGGGTTGTTGCGTCGCCAGATAATGGCCGATCGCCAACCCGACCGCCGCCCCTTCGCTGGGTGCAACCTGATGCTGCTCTGGCGGCAGCGTGGCCTGGATCTCGGCGCACAACTCCTTGAGCAAAGAGTCGGGTACGCCGGTCACAAGGCGAACGCCATGTCTCTGCATGGCATCAACGAAGGCCGAGGGCGCAATCACTATTTGGTTCCCGGAATCAGGTCGAGGATTTCATTGATGCTGATCAGTTCCTCATCAATTTCCAGCGAACGTCCATGGCGCAGAATGGCACGTGCATTCTTTTTCATCGCCGGATAGGCGCTGCGCAGCATCTGGTTCGCATAGATCACCATGTTGAAGCCGTGCTCTTGCAGCTCACGCTCGGTAACCGAGTTGTAACTGGTCGGAACTGCAACCAATGGGATGGTCGGGAATTCCTGCCGGAAGCTGTTCGCGAACTTGTAGACCTCGTCAGGTCGCTTCTGGCGGCTGTGAATCATGATGCCGTGAGCACCCGCGGCCACATAGGCACGCGCACGCATCAGCGCATCATCCATCCCGCGGTCGAGGATCAGGCTTTCGATACGCGCAATGATCATGAAATCTTCGCTGACGAGTGCGGCGCGTCCGGCGCGGATCTTGTTGCAGAAAACCTCGACGTCCTCCTGGGTCTGAGCCGTGTCATTGCCGAGAAGGCTGTTCTTCTTCAGGCCGGTCTTGTCTTCGATGATGACGGCAGAAATACCCAGTCTTTCCATCGAACGCACATTCAGTTCGAAGTGCTCTTCCTTGCCACCCGTATCGCCATCCATCACGAGAGGCTTGGTCGTTACCTCAAAGATATCGTTGATGTTCCGCAGACGGGATGAGATGTCGAGTGCCTCGATGTCTGGTTTGCCCCGTTCGGTGGAATCGGTCAGCGAGCTGGACCAGAAGCCATCGAATTCGCGACGCTCACCCTCGATCGTCTCAGCAACGGATTCACCAATCAGCGCCGACAATGGGCTGTGCGCTTCGAGCAGCCTGACCAGTGGCTTCGCATCCAGCAGGCGGCGCAAGGATTTGCGACGAATATCGGGGGTGGTTCCGATCATCAGCGAATCGGACATGATGGCTCCCGAGGAGACACCCTTGGTATAAGGTACCTCGATCAGCTTGCCACCATGTTCATCGAGCGCGCTGATGGCCTCAGTACGTAGTGCGGAATCCGGTCCGGTGCGCCAGTCATCGCCATGCACCATGAAATCCGGCTTGTAAAGTCGGATATTGTCTGCATAGCTCCACGCATCTTGCGGAACAACGCGCTTGACGCCGTAGATACTGGCAATGATGTCGCGGCGCTGTTCCCAGGTCAGATAGGGAAGGCGCTTGTGCTGCGCGATCGCGCGATCCGTCATCAAGCCAATGATGACATCCCCATATTCCGCACCCTTCCGGATCAGATTGATATGACCATGGTGCAGTACGTCGACGGTCAAGCCAATATAAACTGTTGCCATAATCGCACTCCTGTTGATGCACCAGCCACAGGCCGTGCGTCGCAAAACTTGCGTCACACGTGCTGGTTGTTGCTGGTTATTGATGTGTAAATTCAGTTCAGTTCAAGCGCTTCACTCAACGGCGTCAGATTTGACGGCTCGACCAGCGCTACGCCACTTTGGAATTGTTTTTCCAGATGCGTGGCTTCGTCGATGTCGTCCGTCATCGCAGTGAGGCCCAGCATCTCGGCGACGAAGCCGACGATGTCCGGTGCCTGGATCAAATGCTTGCTGGAATGACGCATCCGAACGGCATGTTTCGCGTTTCGGTTCAGTACCCAGCCCAGCGGAACAGGACGGTCGGCTTGCCACTCCAGATCGAACGCATGAATTCGCTCGCCCAGCACGATGTTTTGCGGTCCGCAATCCAGGGCGGCACCTTCGATCGCAATCGACGCCAGCTGACGACCTCGCAGATCGGCCACCGACAGTTTCTTGCCGGTATGGCGGCAGGTGACCTCGAAGCTGTGCAGAAGAAAGGCAGTCCAGGTCTTCAGCAAAGCTTTAAGCTGATCGCCGTCACTCTTTTTCAGTGCCCTGGAGATCTCGAAACCCATCAGCCTGCCCGGGAAATAGTCAGATGCCGCCTTTTCCTCGAACTGCGTGATTTGCATCAGGTCTCCGTCACCGGTGGTGACAAAGATCGGGCCACCACCCCCAGCCTGCTCGGAACCCATTGGCTTCTTGATCACTGTGACCTGACCATTTACACCCGCCATGAAGCGTGTGTGGGTACACAGATGCTGCTTGCGATCGACCGAGAAATAGTGGGCCAACACATTGGGATCGAAGCCATCCTGCTGCGAATCGAGGCGGCAGGCGATTACGAAAGAATTGGCCATCTCTGTCATCAGGCCGTTCTTGCGCAGGGATGACAACACCATGGATTCGTCGAATACGCGTTCGTTTTTGCCGCGGTAATCAAGGCTCTTCGAATAATGCACAAGCTCCTCGGCACGAAAATCGCGATGCTGATCGATGTCTTCGCTGAAGATCACTTTGGGTAGCTTGTAGTCAGGGAAAGCGCCAAAGAACCGGGATTGCACACAGCCAGCGGAAGAGAGCATATCGCGTAACTCGGCGCGGCCCCAGGTGGTGATGTCATTGTCACCATACAAGTCTTGCGGACCATAGAAGCGTTTGCCGTTATGGTCTTCGCCGGCACCGTTCAGGTATTTCAGGCCGATCTTGTTTTCGATGGCGATCACCAGCGTGCCATTTGGCTTGAGGTAGCGACGTGCAATATCAAGATACTCGCGCTGGCGATCCGACGAGCTCGCATATTTCTGCGAGTATTCCAGCACGCCGATCATCAGGACCCAGTCAAATTTTTCGGGCACATCAAGCGCGAGGAAGTTATCGGCAATGAAACGTACATTCTGAAAGCCCTCGCAACGCTTTGCCGCGACGGATGCGCGCGACAGTTCTCCTTCGACTGCGGTGACTTCAGCGCCGATCTCGGCCAGATACCGTGTGATCGAGCCGCAGCCACTGCCCAGCTCAAGCACGCGGTCACCACGCTTGATTTCGAAGGGGCGCAGTACCAGATGCCGCTTGCGTGAAAAGTGATACTCGCTGGGCCAGTCGTTCATGTGCCCAACCAGCTCGGCAGACAGGGTGGAGCGATCTGTAACGGATTGGATGATCCTGGCAAGCTTGTCCTCACCGCCATCACGATAGCCGATGCCTTGGCTGCCCGGTCTGGTATAGACCCCGCTTCGCTCATCCAACACGTAGCACGAGTAATGAAGATTCGCCGACAGTTCAGTAGTGGTCATGATTTATTCCTAAAATTGTTTCGCTACTCATTCGTCTATTGCGATCGAATCGTAGTCGGCGGCCTCGGCCGGTTGTTGTGGAAACCGCAGTCCGTTGTCCTTCGTCCTTACTGCAAGCGCTTGCCCGTGGAAGACCGGGAAGCCAGTGCCTGCTCGCTGGTCAGCGTCTTCCTCAGCATCCGAAGCCGTTTACGATCAGGCAGCAGCCAGTGTTTGTGGCGACGCTTGTTTGATCAGGTCAACCAGTACATCGGCAAAGGCCTCTGCGGCATGGCCCTGATTGGCAGGCATGTACTCGACAAACTGCCTCAGTGCTTCCTGGCTGGCACGGTATTGATCCGGATCGGTAAGCGCCTCAATGGTGCTCGCCAGATCGGCCATCTTGACCTTTTTCACGAATGGGAAAGGTACCGAAGGCGCGCGCGGCGGGTTGGTATCCGGGACTTTCCAGTCCATTACTGCAACCGGCACGCACCCAACCATGAAACCTTCAACCATCGTCGAGGATTCGTCAGAGACGATGCAATCGGTCAAAGCCAGTGCATCAAAGATCTTGGTCTTCGGATCCAGCAAATGCACGTTGGACCATTTGCCGCGATGCAGGTCGGCCATCTCTTCGACACGTTGCAGATGACCCATGCCTTCCCAGTGTTGTTGCTTGATATAGATATCAACCGGCAGGTTCACCAACGCGCGCAGGAATTTGTCTTGCTGATTGTCGAATTCCCATGAGGGTGCGTAAAGTACGCGCAAGCGCGATCCCTTGAAGGGCGATGCTGCTGTCTGGCTGTGGGGCAGTTTCCGGAAGGACGCATCCGACTTTGGCCATCCCAGCACGAGCGCACCATCGCGCGGCTTGCGATCTTCATGAGGATAAGCGTCATACATCGATTTCCACGCCTGGTTGGGCAGCAGGCCCAGCTGGTAACTACCCCACGGCTCCTTGTCCCAAAATCCCGGCCAGACGTTGTGGGCCTGACCCAGGTCATGCAGCATCACCACCGCGTACTCGGCAAGTGCCGGACGATTTTTCTTGTGGTGACCGAGGAACAAGCCGATAGCCGAAGGCGCACTCATGCTGCGATCAATGGTGATATCAATACCGCGCGCGCGCAGTGCAGTCAAAATCGGCGCGAGTGATTGTTCTTCTATCCAATCCGTCGGATACGCGCAAAACAGATGTCGGTTCATGAGAGTCCTTGGTTTATTTTGATAGTCCGAGTGGATCCTGGTAAGGAATTTGCGAGGCAGGCTTTCATGCCACCTGCTGTCATGCCGCGACCGCTTGCATCGCTTCCTGCAGCATGTCGGCTTTTTCTCGAAGCCACAGATCGGCGAAATCGCATTCCATCTTGTGCTCGAACCAGGGCCCGCCCAGCGTGTAATGAATGGCCTTCAGCTTGTCGTACTGCGGTGAGTACCAACCTTCGAGATAATTCCAGCCCTTGTCCAGTTCGCCTATTTCAGAGTCATTGAGCCAGCTGAATCGATGCAGGTAGGCGGGTTCGGCGCTGTTGACGACGTCTGGTGTCAGCGCGCGCACGCCCGGGTGGGCGCAATTGAATACAATGAATGACGACCAGTTCTTCCGAGGGTACGGGTACTGGATGCAGCCATCCATCTTGACGGCCTCGGTCGGTTGATAGTCATGCTTGACGACAGAAATCGCCTTGGTCGGATCGATTTCGGCCAGCACTTCCAGAATGTCGGTCACGAACAGAAAGTCACAATCGACAAAGACAGCCATGCCTTCGTAGCCATCCTGCATTGCCAGTGTCGGTGTGAGAAAGCGGGTCAGGCTGAACTCGGTGGCAGCGCGGGTATCGACGGCACGTCGGTAAAGGCCCTGTCGACGCAATTCCGCTTGCACCAGCGGCTCGACGCAGACTTGCTCAGTATCGGTGCGGCCAAGGATGGAATGGCGGCAAACCTCCCAAGCGATGTCCTCGCGCGGATCCCAGCCTACATAGACTTTCAGTTTCATGGGGTGCTCCCATAGTGGTGTCGCATCCCGATCTGCAAATTGTGTGCCACATGAAACTTCCGACACCTATCGCGGCTTTATCCCTGATGTGCTGCTCGCAGTGGCCAGGGATTGCCGCAGATGTCGTGGTTGCGGCAATGATTTGCCGCCTTAGCCAGTTCGTGATTGGCGATGCGGGAGGCAGTGGCACAAGATGCTGCCGCTGTCCGGTGCGTTCACTGCAGCAGGCCGGCCAGCATATGGGCTGCGGTCTTCACGACGGTAGACCATTCGCCGGGCGCCGGCTGGCGCAGCAGGGTGGCGGTCGGGTACCACGGCGTCGTCATCTCATCCAGATGCCAGTACCACAGCGGTGTGTGATGCGCGAGCAGGATGACGACCGGCTTACCCAGTGATGCGGCGAGATGCGCGGTGGTGTTGCTGACGGTGATAACGAGGTCGCAGGCCGTGATCAGCGCGGCCAGCCCGTCGATGTCATTTTTGTTATCGATATCGTCCAGGCGGCGTACGTTGACACCAGCCAGAGCGGCGAGGGCTTGCCGCTCTTGCGTGGTATCGCCGTATTGAAGGTCGATGAAGTCAACGCCCGGAACCTGCAACACGGGCAGCAGTGTTTCCAGCGCGAGGCTCTTGGTCTTGCCGGTTTCCGCATTCTTGCTGGCCCAGGACAGGCCGCAAACGAGCTTGCCTTGCTGCTGCACGCGGTTGCGCAGACGTTCGGTGGACTGCTTGTCCGCTACCAGGAAGGGCGAGGGTACGCGCTTTAGTGCGACCGCATCACGCCGGAAATACTTGCCAAGGCTACCTACGTTGATCTGGGCGCCGAACAGCTGCAAGCTCGGATCAAGGCCGGCAATTTCGGTGGGTAGCGCAAAATCGACGCCCGGGAACGAGCGTCGGAAAAGTGGCAGCAGCCGGCCATCAAGGCAAGCGAAGCTTTCGATGCGGGCTGCCTGCAGCTCGGCCAGCATCGCACCATAAAAAATCTGGTCGCCCAGACCTTGTTCCGGCAGCACGAGCAATGGCTTTGGCAAAGGCCGGCCATCCCAGTCCCGCGCTTGTCGGGGGATGTCATGTCCCCGGTAGCGGCTGTCGCTGGTATCACAGTGCAGACGGTAGTCATACAGATCCCAGCCCTCGGCTAACTGGCCCCTTGTCAGCAGCGCAATCGATTTGTTGTACTGCGTCAGTGCATGGTTCGGCTTGATCGCCAGTACCTGGTCGTAGCAATCGATGGCCTCGGCCATCAGGTTTTGTTCTTTCAGCGCGTTACCCAGGTTTTTCAGCGCTTCGACGTGGTCCGGCTGCAGGCGTACCGCTTCCCTGAACGCGATCACTGCTTGCGGCAATCTGCCGAGTGCACGCATTGCGTTGCCAAGATTAAAATGAATCAGCGCGTTTTCAGGTTGCAGCTTGCGCGCGTCGTCAATCAGTCGTGCAGCTTCGGTGAAATTCCGGTTCTGGAACTCGGCGACGCCCAGCATGTGCAGGGCGTCCGGCTGCGCCGGCACGATCTGCAGGATTTGGCGATAAAGAGAGCGGGCCTGGTCCAGATCGCCCGCCTGATGGCGAGCGATACCCTGGGTAAACAAGTGGCGGGCTTTTGCAGCCTGCGGCGCAAGGTGAGCGGGACTCATCGCTGACTGGCCATGGCAAACTCGAGCAGCGCATGACGTGCGGTCGCCAGTACGTCGCCCCAGTCGCCGTCAGGCCCCTGTCGCAGCAACACAGCGGTTGGATACCACGGACTGTCGGCACGGTCGATGTGCCAGTACCAGAACAGGGAGCCTGAACCCGGAACCATGATCAACACCGGCTTGCCGAGTGCGCACGCGAGGTGCGCCGTGGTGTTGGATACCGTAAGCACGATGTCACACGCATTGATCAATGCGGCCAGACCATCAACATCATGAAAGTTGTCGACATCGTCCAGTTTTTGTACCGTCAGACCGCGCGTGGTCGCGAGCGCCTGTCGCTCGGACGAGGTATCGCCATACTGCAAATCAATGAAGTCGATTCCGGGAAGCTCTAGCAAGGGTCGCAGTTGCATCAGGTCGAGGCTTTTGCTGCGGCCAAATTCATTATTCTTGCTGATCCATGACAGGCCGCACACGATCTTGCCCGTCCTGCGCAAGCGCGAGCGCATGGCAGCGCTACGTGCCGTGTCGGCTTTCAGATAGCCCGTTCGTATGCGCGACAGATCTTTCGCCTGCGCGCGGAACACCTTTCCCAGACTGGCAATGTGAGCTTGTGCGCCGAATGCCTGCTGCCGAGTCTGCAATTGCTCAGGTGTCGTGAAGTACAGCTTGCTGAAGGAACGTGACAGCAGTGGCAGCAATCGAGGCTCGGTGCAGATGGTTGCGCCCGGCATCGCTGCTTCTAGGTCGGCCAGCATGCCGGCATAAAAAATCTGGTCGCCCAATCCTTGTTCGGGCAATACCAGCAAAGGCCCGTCAAGCGGCTGCCCTTCCCAATCGGGTGCCAGCCGGCCGACGACACGTGACTGGCCCTGGCGGATGGCGGTATCCCATCGAAGCCGCCACGCATATTCATCCCAGCCCTCGCCGAAGCGGCCGAGTGCGAGCAGCAGCAAGCTCCGGTTGTAATGCGCATCAGCGGCCTGCGGATTCAGCTGCAGTGCCTGATCGAAGCAGGCCAGTGCTGTGTCATGCTCGCCGGCCGATTGCATCAGTAGTCCCGCCAGTGTGAGCGCATCCGGGTAATCGGGGTTCAGTTGCAGCGCAGTTTGCAGGCTGGACAGTGCGTCCTGCCAGCGTCCGAGGCGGCGAAGTGCATTCGCCCGGTTGTAATGCGCCACTGCTGCGCCGGGTGCCAGCGCGATCACGCGGTCATAGGATGCTAGGGCCTCATCGAGCCGGCCCAACTGCAGCAAGGCGCTGCCGCGATAAGAGTGTGCGTTCGGATCGCGCGGCGCTTGGCGGGCAGCGAGGCTTGCAGCGATCAACGCCTCCTCGAACCGCGCCATCAGGATCAGCGCCAGGCTGCGCTGTACCAGCGCTTCCGCGTGGCGCGGCGAGTGCGCGAGCCGTTGATCGATGTCAGCCAGCGCTTCCGCATGCCGTCCGGCAGCCAGATGCGCCCGGGCCTCCGCGAGAGGATCGGCTTGCGTGATTTTCAGGGCACTGCCCATATCACTGCAGGCCGGCCAGCGTCAGAGCCACCGCGTCGATGACCTGCTCCCAGTGCCCGGTGTCGGATTTGCGAAACAGGCAGGCGGTAGGGTACCAGGGGCTTTTCAGTCCATGACCGTGCCAATACCAGAACAGCGAGGGCGTATCCGGCAGCATCACGATCACGGGCTTGCCAAGCGCTGCGGCCAGATGCGCTGTCGTATTCGACACCGTGACCACGATGTCACAGGCTGCGATCAGTGCGGCCAGTCCATCGATATCCTGCATGCAGTCGATGTCGTCAAGGTGCGTGATGCCGAGACCCAGTTGGTCCTCGACTTGTTCGCGTTCGGCTTGTGTATTGCCGTATTGCAGGTCGATGAACTCGATACCGGGCTGCCCGAGCATGGCAAGCAGTTCGCGCAGCGCAACACTTTTGCCTTCGCCACAGTCCTTGTTCTTACTGATCCACGACAGGCCGCACAGCAGCTTTCCCGATTGTTTCAGCTGCGATCGACGTTGGGCATGGCGCACGGGATCTGCATGCAGATAGGGCGCTTGCACGCGTTCCAGAGAGGCGAGATCAGGTCGATATATGGCGCCGAGGCTGCCGAGGTAAACCTGTGCATCATAGGCCTGATCATGCAGCTGCGCCCCATCGATGAACCGCAGGCCCGGGAACGAGCGCTGCAACAGTGGCACCAGGCGTGTTTCGACACATACGGTGGCGCCGGGTACTTGTGCTTGCAGGTCCGGCAGCATCGATGCAAAAAAGATCTGATCGCCAAGACCTTGTTCGCCCATCACCAGCAGTGATGCCGGGCTGGACTTTCCATCCCAGTCTGGTGCCAGCCTGACGCGCTGTGATCCGACAAACTTGCGCAGTCCGGTTTCGCTGTCGAGACGTCGCTCATAGAGTGCCCAGCCTTTGTCCAGCTGCAGGCTCGCGAGCATCACCAGCGACTTGTTGTAGTTCGCTTCGGCATGCTCCGGATCGAGTGCCAAGGCGCGATCGTAAGCCTCGATGGCTTCCGGAATGCGGTCGAGATCCTTGCAGGTACTGGCGTAATTGATCCATGCATCGCGGTGATCATGGTCCAGTGTAGCGGCAGCACCATACGCATCCAGTGCGGCCTCCAGTTCGCCAAGGTCACGCATCACGTTGCCGTAATGAAAATGCAGTTCCGCACGATACGGCTGTTTCAGGATCGCGGTTTCCAGTGTGAGCAATGCCATCTCATGCCATTTCAGTTCGCGCTCCGCATTGGCCTTGCCTATGGCTGCATCCACGTAATCCGGGTCCAGCGTCAATGCTCGCTCGAAAGCGATGACGGCTTGCTCATACTGACCGAGCGCAAATCTGGCTTTGCCGAGGTTGAACCAGGTATGGCCCGCATTCGGAAACAGTTGTAACGAGTGCTCGAACAGATTGGCACTGGCAGCGTAGTCACCCAAGTCGAAGTAAGCGAGTGCCAGTGCGGATTGCGCTTGATGATCATTGGGCTGGGAGTGCAGGTAATGCCCGATTCTATCGACAGCCATCTGGGGGCGTGCCGTCTGACTTCCAATCAGACCGAGCAGGTAGTTAGCCTGTAGGTGCCTGGGTTCACGCCGGAGTACCGCTTCGTACAAGGCCTCTGCCTGCGCCAGCTCACCCTGCTGATGCAGCTGCAGGGCACGCTGAAAAGTATTGGAGGCAGCGACCGCTGGCGGAAGTTTGGTACGCGTCGCAACAGATTGGCTGGATCGAGTGCTCATGGATGGGCCCCTGATTGGCCCCGGCAATGAGGCCTTGTTATTCACTCGTCACGCAATAGCATTAAGTGTGCCCGTCATTGTCGGCGCACCGACACACATGGGGTGGCAAAGGGATTGCCGCTTGGGCGGCAATCCTTGTCCACATCGGCCAATTCATGCCGCAATTCGCCTCGCCCAGCTGAAAACGCTGTATTGGAGGCCGTCGATACAGTCTCTGGCATCGCTTTTGCTAATCACCCCCGGCAAGACCATTCGCATTGGATTACCCGTCGATGCGTCGGCATGAATTCCACCGCAACACATCTAGTGAACAGGAGCAGAACAATGGCAAACCTCGCCCAAGTCATGATCAATCTCGCCGAAACCGGCCAGCCTTTCAGCGCAATGGAAGTTCAGCGCTTTTCGCCGGAAGAATTCCGCATGGCGATCCAGGCGCTGATGGGCGAGGGACGTGACGCGCTGGCGTATGCACTTGGCGATGCCGGCCTCGCGCTCTATCCGGAGAGTGAGGACATTCTTGCCATTACCAGCTTGTTGGCCGTGGTGCGTGAAGACTGGCCGCAGGCGATCGACTTGCTGAAGCAGTTGACCGACATGCAGGGCGATAGCACGACCGTATTTACTTATTCGATGTTGATCCGCGCGCTGCGCTGCAATCTGGACCTGGCTGAGGCTTTCGAGGCTTGTGGCGTCGCATTGGCGATCTTCCCGGACCATCCGGAGCTGCTGAAGGAATACGACGCGCTGGCAGATGCGCTCGGCCTCGGCGCGGTGCAGCGTTGATAGCCAATTTGCTAATGATCAGGTGCGGCAAACCGGGCGGCAAGGTAGCGGCAAATCACTGCCGGAAAGCCGACAGAAATTGCCGCACCCATTATCGCTGATGAAATTTAAAGCAGTTGAAATTTGTAAGTCATTGAATTAATTGTAGTTTTTAATCTGGCACGGCGTTTGCATAACTGGCTGCATAGGCGGGCATAGGGTCCGCGGCAGAACAAGCAAGCTCAAGACGCCGGAAGGAGAAAACGAGCATGGCAGTCATCAATACGAACGTGAAGGCGCTGTTTTCACAGTCAGCCTTGAAACGCACGGAAGGCACAATGTCTCAGGCTATGGCACAGCTGTCGACTGGCAAGCGGATCAATACCGCAGCCGACGACGCGGCCGGCCTTGCCATTGCGACCCGGATGACCCACCAGATTCGCAGCCTGAACCAGGCGGTGAGGAATGCGGGCGACGCCATCAACCTGATCCAGACCGCCGAAGGCGCGACCAACGAGATCACGGACATGATGCAGCGGATGCGCGAGCTCGCAATCCAGGCAGTCAACGACACGAACGACAATGCGCAGCGCAGCTATCTGGATCTGGAGTTCCAGCAGCTGAAGGCAGAGATCGTGCACATCGCCGAATCGACCGAATGGAACGGCTTTCCGGTGCTGAATGGAACGGCAGGCGAGCGCGTTGGTGAAATGCCGGTCTACAAGACGACCTCCGTCAGCCATGTGGCCAATGTCTACACCCCCAGCTACACGATGTCCGAGGAGGGCGCGCCTGAGCAGCAAATGCTGACCTTCGATGTGGCCAACCTGGCCGCAGCCGGCGGCACCATTACTGTCGATGGCGTACCCGTGATCATCCCGGCAGGCGCCAGCGCCGAAGATGCTGGCAACGAAGTGAAGCTGGCATTGGAAACCGCATGGGCCGCCGATCCGGCCAAGAAAGACCGCACCATTTCTGCGGCCAATGCCGATGGTGAGATTACCGTCACCTTCGGCATCAAAGAGCAAAATGCCGCGCCGATCGGCGTTGGTGTCGGTGCTTCCGGCATCGTGGCCGAGGTCGAGACCGTGCGTCAGGCCATCACGACGGCAAAACAGAATTTCCCGACTGGTGGAGCATTCCGCACGACGGGTTCGCTCGACATTGCGTACGATCCGACGGGCGCCACCTCACTGGTGGCGAGTTTCACCGGCAGCGATGGTCTGAAGGTAACGATGACTGGTGCCGTATCCGAGTCGGATGGCACCATCACGTTCAAGGCCAGCGAGGGTCGCAATAACCAGGTGATCACGCAAGATCTGGTCTACACCCTGCAGAATTATCTTGGTAATGCCGAGGCGCTGACCGATCGCAAAATCAATATGTCCGTCGCCGTCGGCGCCGGTGTTCCGGCACTGGAGACCGGTGACCTGATCATCAATGGCATTGATATCGGCGCCACCAGCGCTGCAGACGATCTTCTGTCGCCGCCTGCAAATGCAGCCGGCAGCGCGATTGCGATTGCGGCGGCCATCAACCGCATGGCAGGCGATGTCGGCCAGAATGTCGGCGAGACCCAATCCATCGTCTTTACCGGTACGCCGGTCGCAGGTCAGACCATTACCGTCGGTGGCGTCAACATCCAGCTGACGGCCAACGAAAAGACCTCGGCCCAGGCTGCGGCGAAAATTGTGGCCGACCTGCGTAACAGCTCCATCTTCGGTGCTTCTACCGGTCGCACGATCACGTACGCACCCGGCGGTACCACCATCAAGATCAACTTCCCGGTCAATGAAGGCAATGTGCCGAAGACTGAAGTGATCCCGGGTTCGTCTGGCCTGCAGTTCGTGGTCAATACGGATCAGGAATATACGACAGTTCGCCAGGGCACCGGTGTGTGGGCCAAGGTCAACGAAAACGTGTTCACCGGCCAGGCGATGAGCCCGGGTGCCAAGATGGACGGCGTGGTGTACATCAACGGTTATGCATCGCCGGCGATTTCGACCGTGTTGAACAACCCGCGAGCCACCCGCCTGCAGGTGGTCGATGCAATCAACACGATGTCTGCAAAGACGGGCGTGAAGGCGGTCGATACCGGCTTCGACAGCAAGGGCATCACCCTGCTGGCGGCTGACGGACGCAACATCGAAGTGCGTTTCGAGACTACCGGTGATGCGAATGCCTTTGGCCAGCGTATCGGCCTGCGCCAGGGCGTGCAGACCAGTACCTATTCGCTGGAGTCGAAGATTCCGGCCCCGGTCGTCATCACATCGGCGGCCACCGGCAAGATCGAGCGCTCCGGTCTGATCGAAGGTAACTTCACCAAGAACCAGTCTGTCTTCAACACTGCACCGCGCTCGGCGGTATCTGCACCGGTTGCGCAGACCGAAGCCGTGTCTATCGTTGGCGCCGATGCGGACGACAATTATTCGGTAGTCATCAATGGCCGCAAATTCACTAGCGGTGCGAACACGGCAACCTCGGAAGACAAGCGCAATGACCTGATCAGCCAGATCAACGCGGTCAAGAGTGAGCTCGGTGTGGAGGCGATCGCCGGTCGAACTGTCGGCGAGATGCAACTGGTGGCCACCAAGGCGGGCACGCCCTTTACCCTGTCGGTCAGCGGTGAGGCTGATAATGTCGGTGCCATCAATACCGAGACCCTCGCCAAGAACAAGATCGCGCAATCCAAGCCGCTTAATCTTAATGACCTGGTCATCAACGGTATCAAGATCCGTGCGACCACGTCCAAAGATGACCAGACCTCGGCGTCGCCTGCGGCCAGCAGCGATCAGTCGGCAAGTGCACTGGCGATTGCAGCAGCGATCAACTCGCACAGCGCCGAAACAGGCGTGCGTGCGCAGGCCAATCCAGTCGTTATCAAGGGCTTGCCAGCTAGTACCAGCCTGCCGGCAGTCGACACGGCCAACAACAAGGATTTCTACGATCTCTTCGTCAACGGCACCAAGGTGTCGGTGCAGTTCGTCCAGAATGAAGATCCGCGGGTCCGCGCCAACAAGGTCGTGGCAGCCCTGAACACCGTGAGTCACCTGACCGGTGTGTCTGCCACCAACAATGGTGGTGGCGTCACGCTGGAATCCGATGGTCGCAATGTATCGGTATGGTTCGATTCCAGCCGTCCGGATGTGTCGGCTGCAAGTTTCGGCCTCGATCAGGGTGGCGCGGTCGCTCAGGTCTCCAAGATCAAGCTGTCCGGTACGCCGTCGACGGTGGGCCAGCTGTATGGTGTGCGCATCAATGGCGAATACATCAAGGCAGTGGGCGGTGCCGACGCCGAGGCAACGGCTGATGCACTGGCGGCTGCTATCCAGTCGGCCATCGACAGCGGCGATCTGACGAACATCGTCGTCAGCGTCAACAATGGCGAAATCGAGATTGCATCGACCGTCCCCGGATCGCCGTTCACGCTCGATGGCGCGACCGTTCGTGATTCGGGCGGCAATGGTACATTCCCGGATGACTACGACGTCGCCGAAGACGATCTCACAATGGCTCTGTCGTCGGTCGCGGATAACTCCGGTGGCAACAACATCGTGACGGCGATCTTTGGCGGCAGCGCGACCTCGACCTCGGCCAAGACCATGTACGGCACGGTCCGCCTTATCTCCGATCCGGCGCTGCTGCCAAAGCTGCCATCTCCGATTGGCGCTCCGCCGTCAGACCAGCTGGAGAAACTGAAGGCAACCGGCCGTCCGTTCACGATCGCCGTGGGGGACAATGGTTTCGTGGATGCCGGCAATTTCTCGTCACTGGGCTTTCAGGAAGGTACTTTCGGTGGTCGCTCGAGCGAAGACATGGATCCGCCGCGCGTTGGTCGCCTGGCTTTCCAGGTCGGCTCGTCCGCCAATCAGTACATCACCATCGATCTGGCTGACTTCGGCAAGAAGGGCTCGATCACAGGTGAGCTGACCGGTGACATCGACAAGAACGTCGAAGACCGCAGCACCCGCATCAACTCCCGCGAGGGTGCATCGTCGGTACTGCGTATCCTCGATGATGCGATGGACAAGGTCAATGCAACCCGTGCGACGATGGGTGCGGTGATGAATCGCCTCGAGCACGTGATCACTAACCTGTCGAACGTGTCGACCAACTTGTCCGAATCACGCAGCCATATCGAAGATGCGGACTACGCGCTGGCCTCGACCGAACTGGCGAAGACCCAGATCATGCAGCAGGCTGCGACCGCAGTGCTGGCCCAGGCCAACACCAGCCAGCAGACCGTACTGAAACTGCTGGGCGGCTAATCAGGCTGAGCGGCCCCACCGGTCGGTTCAGTCAAGCGCGGACAGGGCGATCCCCTGCCGCGCCGGTCACGCTGTGACACAATAGAATCCTCTATTGCTTCTGGCGAGGACCTCATGAGCGAGCTTCGCGGGCGGCCTCTGTTCCGCCTGTTGCGCATACTGCTGATCGCGCTGGCGATGCTGTTGGTTGCCATCGTGCTCAAGCCGGAAAAATTCCTGCCGCCGGGCATGACCCTGGGCGAGTTCTTCCAGGGGATCCTGGGGGCGATTTTCCTGGCGCTGGTGCTGGCCGCTGCCGGTACCCGTGCATGGTTTGACTACCAACGCAAACGACGCGAAAAGAAATGACCTCAGCGACTCCCAATCCGAATGACGGCGCGCCGAACTGCTGGCAGTGCCGCCACTTCGCGGTCAGTTGGGACCCGAGCTTCCCGTATACCTGCCGCCTGATGGGCTTCAAGAGCCGCATCATGCCGGCGATCGAGGTGCTGCGTGCCGATGGCTCGCGTTGCCGAGGCTTCATGCAGAAGCCCGCACCGTCCGGTGCTACCGCTTCCTCTGGCGCCGCCACCTCTGCCCAGCCCCCGCTCCGAAAGACCGCATGAACCGGCTCGCTGCGCTGTCGCTGATACTGGCCGGCGCAGCCTGCAGCCTGCCGGCGCAGGCGACGCTGTCCGCAGCGATGAAGGCCATCGAGCGCGGCCATTACGCCACCGCTGCCCGCGCGCTGAAGAAGCCGGCCGCTGCCGGGGACGCGCGCGCGCAGAACAATCTCGGCTACCTGTACGAGCATGGCCTCGGCGTACCGCAAAGCGCGGCTGACGCGCTGGCCTGGTATCGCCGTGCGGCCGAGGGTGGTCTGGCCGCGGCGCAGTACAACCTTGGCACGCTGTATTTCCGCGGGCAGGGCACGGCGCAAGACCCGGCCGCTGCCTGCCAGTGGTTCGACGCCGCCGCACAGGGCGGCTACACCGATGGCGAATACATGCTGGGCGAGTGCCTGCGCACCGGCACAGGCGTGCGGCGTGATGCGGCGCTGGCGCTGTCCTGGTACCTGAGGGCGGCGCGCAAGGGTCATGCAGCGGCGCAGATGATGGCCGCGTCGCTGTACCTGACCGGCGAGGGCTGGCGCAGTGAGCCGTACAAGGCGCTGGTCTGGGCCGAACTGGCCCGGCAGAACGGCGAGGCGCAGGCCGCCACGCTGGTGGCGCGCGCCAGCCGCGGCTTGCGGGAGTTCGACAAGACGGCGGCCGTCGAGCAGGCGGAGCTTTGCCTGAAGACGAGCTACCGCGATTGCCCGGAGTAGCGGCAGGCGGCACCGCTGCTGGCAATACCTTGCCGCAGCGGCGGCAAATCCCTGCTGTCGACTTTCCGTCTGATTGCCGCCCGGCCGACGCTTTCCTCCCCCCGGCAAAGGCCTGCCGATTCCGACACACCGCTTCAAAACCCGCATGAATCCTCGCTGATTGGATTGGCACACGGATTGCTAAGAGGAAACCGTCCAAAGTTTTCCCGAGGCAACCAAAGTGATGGCTCCAATCGAAACTTCGCATCCGGCCCTGTGGCTCGACCCGAAATCCGCGGTCGGCCCGCTCGAGCGCGCGCAGCTGGAAGCTGCCGGCCTGCAGCTGCTGCCGGTCGCTACGCTCGACGACCTGAAGCAAGGCCTGGCGCGTGCGCGCCTGGTGGTGATACGCCTGATGGGCGATACCGGCTTGCTGGAAGAGGTCAGGAAGCTGACCCAGTCCTTCGGTCATGCGATCCCGGTGCTGTGCCGCGTGGACCGCAACGCGTTCGCACTCGGCATCGACGCAATGCGCCGTGGCGCGTATCACGTGGTCGCTGCCGACGACTGGACCGAAGCCACCTGGCGTGATGCGCTGGCGCAGGCACCGAAGCGCGCCGAGGTCACGAAGGCCGCCGGCCCGCAGACCTTTGTGTTTGTCGATCCGAACAGCCAGCACCTGCTGGAACTGGCGCGCCGTGTCGCGCAGACCCAGGTGTCCGCATTGATCGTCGGCCCGACCGGCGCCGGCAAGGAAGTGCTCGCGCGTGTGCTGCACGATGCATCGCCGCGTCGCAATGGCCCCTTCGTTGCGCTGAACTGCGCGGCACTGCCGGAGAACCTGATCGAAGACCTGCTGTTTGGTCACGAGAAGGGCGCGTTTACCGGCGCACTGAAAGAACACCGCGGCCTGTTCGAGCAAGCGAACGGCGGCACCATCTTCCTCGACGAAATCGCCGAGATGCCTTACCACCTGCAGACCAAGCTGTTGCGCGTACTGCAGGACCGCAAGATCACCCGCCTCGGCGGCCATGCATCGATCGACCTCGATATTCGCCTCGTCGCAGCCACCAACAAGGACCTGCGCGAAGCCATCATCAACCGCGAATTCCGCGAAGACCTGTATTTCCGCATCAGCGCGTTCAAGCTGTCGGTGCTGCCGTTGCGCGAGCGTCCGGGCGACATCCTGCCGCTGGTGATGCAGTTCCTCGCCAAGTTCGGCCCGGTCGATCGCCAGGTGCAGCTGTCGCCGCGCGCAGCCGAGCTGCTGCAGTCGTACAGCTGGCCCGGTAATGTGCGCGAACTGCAGAACGTGGTGCAGCGTGCGCTGGTGCTCTGCAATGGCGACATGGTGACCGAGAATGAATTGATGTTCGATGAAGTCGACAGCACGACGCCATCGCAGGCCGTTTCCCCGGCTTCCCATCATGCAGCTCATCACGCCACCCATGCGATGGGCTATGACGCGCTGCAGGGCATGGGCGCAGGACCGGTTATGCCCGGTGCCGGCATGCAGGGCGCTGGCATGAACCCTGTGCCGCACTTCTCGCCGGCAGCGCTGAAGTTCCCCGCGATGCCGGCCGCATCCGGCGTGCAGGACTTGTCGAGCGCGGTAAAGAGTAGTGAATACCAGGCCATCATGGCCGCGATCCAGTCCACCCGTAACCGCAACGAAGCCGCAGCCAAGCTGGGCATCAGCCCGTGTTCACTGCGCTACAAGATGGCCCAGTTCAGCGAGCGCGGCATGCCGGCCATGTCGGCCGCCTGAGCCCGGACCCACGCTGAAGGGACACGATCATGATCAACAAGATCACCAGCCAGGCCAACATCGACGCGATGCTGGCCACACTGCGCCAGCACCAGGTCGATTCGACCGGCCGCAACACGCCGGCAGTGCTGACGCCGCCGATGCCCGAGGTGGGCAAGCCGACGTTTGGCGAAGCGATCGCCACTGCGGTGGTGAAGACCAATGACATCCAGCAGCATGCAAGCGACCTGCGCCAGGCCTATGACCGTGGCGAGGATGTGCCGCTGACCGATGTGGTGCTGGCGATGCAGAAATCCTCGCTGGCCTTCGAAGCGACACTGCAGATCCGCAACCAGGTGTTGAAGGCGTACGAAGACATTTTGAACATGCCGGTGTGATGACGGACGCACGAACCGCAGACCACAGCAGATAACAGCAAATAAACGCAGCAAGAACCGATAGCAGATACCGACCAGAGAGCAGACCATGGCCGAAGCAACGATGAACAACGGTGGCATGCCACCCGCAATGCCTCCGGGCGCACCTGCCGGTGCTCCCGGCGCTGGCGCATTGCCGATCCCGACTGTCGGGCCGAACGGCACGCCGCTGCCGGCAACGATGATGGGCGTCGCGGGCGGCTTCGATCAGTTCCGGCAGTGGATGGATGGCGTGCTCAAGCAGCAGGCGGTGCGTCGCGCGCTGATTCCGCTGGCGATCCTGATCATTCTCATCATTGCTGCCGCGTCGTTCCAGATGACACAGAGCACGCCCTATCGTCCGATCATGCCGGGCATGACCGAGAACGATAAGATGGCGGCGCTCGAAGCCTTGAAGGCCGGCGATTTCAAGCCCAAGGTCGATACCAGCAGTGGCCAGATCACGGTGCCTGAAGGTCGCTACCACGAAGCGCGCATCTTCCTGGCCGGGCAGGGCATTCCGAAGGAAGCGCAGCCGATCGGCATGGATTCGCTGAAAGACAAGTCGTCGATGACGACCAGCCAGTTCATGGAACAGGTGCAGTACAACACCGCGATCGAACAGGAACTGTCGCGCTCCATCATGCAGATCGCCACCATCAAGGCGGCCCGCGTGCATCTGGCGTTGCCCAAGCAATCCGTGTTCGTGCGCGAGCGCGCCACGCCCAAGGCGTCGGTGGTCGTGACGCCGCATGCCGGTCGTGGCGTGTCCACGCCGCAGGTGAAGGCCATCGTGCACCTGGTGTCGTCCAGCGTGCCTTATCTCACGCCCGAGAATGTGTCCGTGGTCGATGACCAGGGCAATCTGCTGACCGCCGACAATCCGGTGGACGAGGCAATGGGCCTGACGGTCGCGCAGATGCAGCACAAGCAGCGCACCGAAGAAACCTACAAGAACCGTGTGATGGAACTGCTGGGCCCGGTCGTCGGTGAATCCGCGATCCAGGCACAGGTCAACCTGACGCTCGACTACAACCATGTCGAGACCACCACCGAAGATTTCGATAACAACGACAAGGGCGTCAAGCCGCGTTCCGAAGCGCTGACCACCGAGCGCAAGTACAAGCTCGATCCGGAAGGGATCCCGGGTGCGATGACGAACTCGCCGCCGCCGGATGCCGATCTCACGAAGAACACCAACACCGACGAGAAAAAGCCGGCGATGAACGAGATCACCACCACGAAGTCGACCCGTAACTTCGAGATGGACCGTACCGTGCGCCATGTGAAGAACTCGCTCGGCTCGATCTCCCGTGTCACCGTCGCTGTGGTCGTTGCCGAGCGTCCGGCACCGCCGACTGCTGACGGCAAAGGCCCGACGACCGTGCCCTACACCCAGGAAGAGCTGGACCGCATGCTGAACCTGGTGCGCAGCGCCGTCGGTTACAGCGCCGAGCGTGGTGACGTCGTCACCGTGGCCCCGGCCCGCTTCGAAACCCTGGCACCGGAACCGCCGAAGCCCTGGTATGCGAATCCGGACATCCAGAACTTCATCAAGATCGGTATCGCAGCACTGGTGATCATCGTGTTCCTGCTCGCTGTCGTACGTCCGATGGTCAAGGGCCCGAACATCACCCAGCAGATCCTGCCGCCGCCGGGCCCGACCCCGGAAGAAGTGGCCGCGATCGAAGCCAAGGCCGCCGAAGCAATGCGGCTCGAGATGGAAGCGAAGGCCGCCGAGGAAGCCAAAGCCGCAGAAGAAGCCAAGGCTGCCGAAGAAGCTGCACAACTCGCGCTGGCCGAAGAAGCGGCCGCTGCCGAAGCCGCCGCCGCCGAGCTGGCTGCTGCCGAAGCCGCCGCTGCCGAGGGTGAAGAAGGCGAGGAAGGCGAGTATGACGAAGACGGCGAGCTGGCCGAAGGCGAAATCGAAATGGAAGAGGGCGAGAGCCTGGACGAGCTGCGGGCCCGCATGCAGGCCATGAAGCCGAAGAAGCCGGCCTTCACCGCCGACATGCTCGATACCGCCAACAGCTATGATGACAAGGTCGCGCTGATCCGGATGCTGGTATCGCAGGAATCGGGCCGCGTGGCGCTGGTGCTGAAGAACATGGTCCGCAACTGAGCGCAACCCACGCATGCATCGAACCCGGCATCAGAGTGAACTGAATTTTTAATGGATTGGAAACAGTAATGGCAGAAGCGCAAAAGGCGGCAGCGCCCGCAGCACCGGCAGCGAAGCCGGCAGCACCGGCAGCGGCCAAGCCCGCAGCCGCACCGGCGGTGGCCAAAGCAGGCGCCACCGCAGCGCCCGCAGCACCGGCAGCAGGCGCAGCAGCAGCCGCAGCCAAACCAGCAGCGGCAGCCAAGCCAGCAGCGGCAGCATCGGCAGCAGCGAAGCCGGGTGCCGCTGCACCGGGCACGGCGGTCGCGAAGGCGCCGGCCAAGGATGGGGCCGCCAAGCCTGCCGCAGCATCGGCAGCTGCGCCAGCCGAAGGTGCAGCAGGCGCAGCAGCAGGTGGGGCAGAGGGCGAGAACCTCGAGGAAATGAAGAACAAGTTCAAGCCGAAAAAGAAAGTCGCGCTGCCTGCAGAAATGCTGTCCGATGCGAAGAGCTATGACGACAAGCTGATCCTGATGAAATTCCTGACCGAGAAGGAAAAAGGCCGGGTGGTCCTGATGATCAAGAACATGCTGCGCGGCGCCGCAGACGCCGGCAAGAAGAAATAATCAATGCAGCACGCAAGAATGAAAACCGAGGTTGACCATGGCAGATGAAAACACCGTAACGATGACCGACGAGCTCAAGCGCGAGCTGGCGGAGATCACCAATGTGCAGCGCGCTGCCGTGCTGATGCTGCTGCTGGGCGAAGACCTGGCATCCAACATCATCAGCTACCTGGACCCGAAGGAAGTGCAGGAACTGGGTGCGGCGATGGTGTCGGTGGCCGACATGTCGCAGGAAGCGGTGAACGTCGTGCTCGACCAGTTCGTCGACATGCTGAAGAAGCAGACCAGCCTGTCGCTTGGTACCACCGAGTATGTGGAAACCGTGCTCAAGCGCGCGCTCGGTCCGGACAAGGCCGCATCGGTGCTGTCGCGCATCATGCCGAACCGCGCCAGCCGTGGTCTGGAAATTCTGCAATGGATGGATGCACGTGCAATCGCTGAAATGATCCGTGGCGAACATCCGCAGGTGACCGCCATCATTCTGTCGGTGCTGGAATCCGAAGTCGCCGCCGATGTCCTGGGCTTCCTGCCGGACGAATCGCGCGCCGAAGTCGTGCAGCGCGTCGCCAGCCTCGATACCGTCCAGCCCTCGGCGATGGAAGAGCTGGAATCGATCATGAAGAAACAGTTCTCGACCAATGCATCGGCGTCGTCGTCCAGCTTCGGTGGCGTGAAGGCAGCGGCAAAGATCATGAACTTCACCAAGGTTGAACTTGAATCCGCGATCCTGCAGGGGGTGGGCCAGATCGATGAAGAACTCGCGCTGC
>JACCDU010094533.1_pt1 | contig 43210 bp, 40 predicted proteins | sample 7446081 | NCBI WGS metagenome assembly JACCDU01 (sample SAMN15323447, study PRJNA562643) | freshwater metagenome | isolation source: river surface water | place: USA:Blue River Watershed | collected 2017-08-17
CCTGCTAAAAAAGTAAGCGGCATAAAAAACACAGAAAAAATCGTCAAGACCTTGATCACATCATTCGTTTTCTGCGCCGAAATCGACAGATAAAAATTCACTAAATTGGATACATCCTCATGAATCTGATCATAGATATTCAATAACTTCAAATGCAAATCACGCGAATCTTGCAAGTCATCAATCTCGCTTTCAGGGAGCTTAATGGAACTCACGGCCTCTTGACTAAACAGCAACAGCTTCTTGCTCATCAAGGATTTGCGCTTGATTTGATATAATTCAGATAGCATCTGTGGAGTCAAATTCTGTGAAAACACCTTGCTCTCAAATTCATCCAACTCATTCGATAAGCGAACAGCAGGCGTCTCATACGAATGCAAAATATGCCAAAGCAATTTGGCCACGATGGATTCCACCAAATGGAATTGCCCCTCTTCAAAGAATCGTGTTCGAACTTCTTGTATAAACTCATGGGGGATCCGATGAACGGTAATCAATAATCCAGGCCGATAAAAAAACGCGATTTTCGTGGAAATGGATTGAATGGAAACGGATTGACCTACGCGAAAAGGAATCAACACACGCGTGATGATAAAATGCGTCCCTTCTATATCCTCGTGCTTTGGAAGGTGGTCGGGTTGTAAACAGGCCGATAACGCATATTGATTTAATCCGTAGGTTTTGCTCAGCTCGGTTAATTCATTCGTTGACGGACCGGTAACATCCACCCAGGTCAACTGCAGCGATTTGTTCTCAAATTTTTCTATTGCCATCCGGAAATTAAAAACGAATGATTAATACTAAACCCAAATCTAACCAATAATGTTGTTTATCCCCTTCGTTTTTATCAAAAGCATACATCGACTTCCGCAAACTAAAGCATTTATACATCATCGAATCCCGTGATCGGAAATGACCAGGTCTGTATGTCTAAGCCTTGGATTTATTATATCTTGGCAGTGTTCAATTGAAAATCAAACTCGGCAAATTCGTGAGCATAAAAAAACCCATCCGTCAACTGACGGATGGGTTTTCCTTTTATTTCTCGACGGTAATTAAACCCGGAATCTCCACATTTTCATCCGCCTCAGCAGCATAATCTACTCCTTCAAAATCAAATCCGAAAAGCTGTAAAAAGTCCGTTTTATACCCTGACAAGTCTCCAATACTAGCTAAATTCTCCGTGGTTGCATTTGACCACAAGGCAGTCACTTCACCTTGCACGTCCTCGCGCATCTCCCAATCATCGATCCGAATGCGGCCTTTTTCATCGACTGGAATTGCCGCATTCGTGTATAAACGTTCGCTATAAAGTCGTTGAATTTGCTCGATACAGCCTTCGTGAATGCCTTTGGCCTTCATGATTTTGTATAACAATGAAATATATAAGGGAATCACCGGAATAGCTGAACTCGCTTGGGTAACTAAGGCTTTGTTCACAGAAACAAAGGCCTTTCCTCCGATTTTAGCCAAATCTGACGTAATCTTAAAGGCAGTCGCCTCTAAATGATCTTTCGCCATGCCAATCGTTCCTTTGCGGTAAACGGGCTCCGTAACGGCTGGCCCAATGTACGAATAGGCAACGGTCATGGCATTTTCTGCCAAAACTCCTGCTTGCATTAAGGCATTCATCCACATCTGCCAATCTTCACCACCCATTACGGCCACGGTGTTCGCGATATCTTCGTCATTACAAGGCGAAATGGAGATATCCGAAACGATTCCTGTATGAAAGTCAACTGTTTTGTTGGTATATGTATTCCCGATCGGCTTTAACACGGAACGATGCAACACACCCGTTGTTGGATGCTGACGAACGGGTGAAGCTAAACTATAAATCACTAAATCAATTTGACCTAAATCTGCTTTGATTAAATCAATGGTTTGAGTTTTCACTTCATTTGAAAAAGCATCACCATTGATACTTTTCGCATAAAGACCAGCTTTCTCTGCTTGCGTTTGAAATGCCAAACTGTTATAATAACCTGGCGAAGCTGTTTTTCCTTCTCCTGGAGCTTTTTCAAAGAATACTCCAATCGTCGACGCATTTGAACCAAAAGCACTGGTAATTCGTGACGCTAAACCAAAACCGGTTGATGCTCCTATGACCAAAACCTTTTTCGGACCAGCAATGGCTCCTTTTGATTTAACGTAGTTAATTTGATTTATTACGCTTTGCTCGCATCCTTTTGGATGTGATGTCAAACAGATAAACCCTCGCATTCTAGGTTCAATAATCATACGTGCTTTTTTTATTTTCACAAATATAGTTTAAAACTATGTTTTACGCTTTTTTGTCGATTCATTTTATTTTAAAAGTACACGTTTCCCCGTTTTGGCTGATTTACGTGCAGCTTCCAAAATCTCCACAACCACCTGGTTGATTTCGAATGAGGATAGGTCTTTTTGTGGTTTTACTCTCCCCTGAACAACCGCAGCTAAATACGGAAAAACATTCGACACGTCATGGGGCAATGGGTTTAAATCCAACATGCCTTCCTGCCCAAAACGATCCCCCGACACATAACGCATTTTACTGCTTTTATCCGCCACTAATATACCCCGAGTTCCATATACTTCTGTATCCTTCCGGTCGAAGGGCCAATTCCAAGATGCCTGAATAATTGCTTGGCAATCGGGATAGGTCAAAACAATACTTGCCTCGTCATCCACATGCGGATAGACATCCGGTTTTAATTGTTGGGTCACTGCCGTCACCGACAAAGGCCTTCTCCCATCCATCAACCAGGTCATGATATCAGCGCCATAACAACCAAAATCAATGATCGCTCCACCGCCATTCAGGACGGGATCCGTAAGCCAGTTTAAAAACTCTGGAGCACAACCTATTTCCTTGGGGCCACGGTGACCATCCAGGATGACTACTTTGCGAATTTTACCGAGTGCTTTTTCTTCTTTGACCAACTGCCAAAGCTTCGCGTGGGACGGATACCATGTGGTTTCAAAATTGGTCAATAGCTGAATCGGGTGTTTAGCAACCAGGGCCTTCATCTGATTCAAATGATCCATGTTGACCGCTAGGGGCTTTTCCACAATGACATGAATTCCTTTGGGAGCGCAAACTTTAACAACTTCAAGATGTTCATAAATGCTATTAAAAGCTGCGATGGCTTCTGGATTGGTTTTTGCGATGAGCGCCTCCAGCGAAGGGAACCACAAAGAATCTGGTAGGTTTTGTTTCTTCAATAGAGACAAGGCCAGCTCCTTATTAGGTTCGGCAAATCCCACGATGATAACATCGCCTTGGGGTTTCTTAATCGCCGTATATACCTGGCCCACATGTCCATGAGTCATTCCGGCAATGCCGACCCGCAAGGGTTTGGCGTGAAAAATAAAGGGCAACAAAAGCAAGAAGAATAGCTTTTTCATGATTAGAGGATTAGAGCGGGAAATTATAAATTTTACCTTATATATTTGGCATGCAGCTCAACCTACGAAAAAGCCTCTTTGACTATGACCCATACTATCCTGCGTCTTGACATTTTCATTCATTAATGCCCTTCTTGGTCACCCCTATTCATGAAAAAACTTGCTCCCAAACCCGGCGAAATAATTCTAGGTCACGGTTCTTTTCGATATAAGGTTATTCCCAATTGGGGGGTACTTGATGCTGGCAAAAATCCGGTGAACGACTGCCATGAGATGGTAGAAGATGCGAAAGGCCGACTCATTTTATTAACGAATGAGACCAAAAATAACGTGCTCATTTATGACAAATCCGGAAAGCTATTAGAAACCTGGGGGCATTCCTATCCCGGTGGCCACGGCCTAACAATCCTAAACGAAGGTGGCGAACAGTTTTTGTTAATCTGTGACACAGAACGACATCAAGTTATCAAAACTGACCTAAAAGGACGCGAAATCTTTAACATTGAATACCCCAAAGAGACGGGGACCTACGATGCACCAAACCAATTTTCACCCACTGAAACGGCCGTCAACCCCAACAATGGAGATATCTACGTGGCCGATGGATATGGCGCGAATTTCATTATGCAATACGACGCGAAGGGTAATTACATTCGCCATTTTGGAGGGAAAACAAGTGGCTACGCCGATGATAAATTCAATTGCTGCCACGGAATATTAGTGGACACGCGTGACGCCGCCAACCCGACCCTATTAATCACCGACCGCGTGAATAATTCCCTTAAACGATTTACCCTGGATGGAAAATTCATCACCCGCTACCATTACCCCGGTTCATATATTTGTCGGCCTGTCCTTCACGGCGACCACATCCTAGCTGCATGTTTCCGAAGCAGCTCCGAATCGCTCGTGGGCTCAGGATACATTCAGATTTTAGACAAAAATATGCAGGTTGTTTCAACACCAGGCGGTTCAGCACCCCAATACGAAAATGGTTTACTGCAGGCCCAATTCAAAGAAGATGAAAATCAGGTTTTCATTCATCCGCACGATGTATATGCTGACTCGGACGAAAACATCTATGTGCCGCAATGGGCGTCCAATAAAACGTATCCTATTAAATTAACCCGTATGTAAATAATCCTACATCTTCGCATCATTAGCGTCGCCGTGATGAACTTAGTTGACGCAATAGCCGAAAGTGATTCTTATTTAAAATAATTCTAAATAGTGTTGCACAATTCAATTCCTCGACCTACATTTGTGCTCTATTTAAAATTAGTCTAAATAAATATTGTATGAAAAATTTCGGTTTTGGATTGTTATTATTGCTCTGTTTCCCCTCTATTGGCCAATTGGGTATAATTTCTGGCCAAATTAAATCTGCATCAAATGAAATGCTTCCTGGCGCAACCGTTGTACTTGTTGGTACGGTACGTGGCGTTGAAACGAATTCGACAGGAAATTATATCCTTAAAGGCTTGAAGCCTGGCCGATATACCGTTAAGGTAAGTTTTGTTGGCTATAAGCCCAGCCTACAAGAATTAACGTTAGGCGAGGGGGAGCAACGTGTTGCCAACTTTATCCTAAGTGATGTTTCAGAACTCAAAGGTGTTTCCGTGTATGCACAATCTGGCGTAAAAGGCAATGCATTTTTGCCACAGGTAAACGAATACACGATCACGGCCGGTAAAAAAAATGAGGTGATCGTTCTTGATAATTTACAAGCGAATTTAGCCATGAACAACTCCCGTCAAATCTTCTCAAGAACTCCTGGAATTTCCGTTTGGGAAAGCGATGGTTCGGGTATTCAACTCGGCGTAGCTTCCAGAGGACTTTCGCCAAATCGTTCTTGGGAATTCAATGTACGCATGGATGGCTACGACATCACCCCTGATCCAATGGGTTACCCAGAAGCATATTACACCCCTCCTATGGAAGTGGTCGATCGCATTGAGATCATCCGTGGTGCGAGTTCCTTGCAATATGGTCCTCAATTTGGTGGACTCATGAACTTCGTTCTTCGCAAACCAGACATTTCAACAAAATTGGTTGTTGAAAGCCAAAACACAACCGGAAACAATGGATTATTTAGCTCATTCAATTATGTAGGGGGTACATCTGGCCGACTAAGTTATACGACTTACTATCAAAAAAGGATGGGAAATGGATGGCGTCAAAACTCCTATTTTAACACCGACCACTCGCATGGTGAAATTTCATACGCCGTATCCAACAAATTAAAAGTGGGGGCACAAATGACCTACATGTATACCCAAAGCCAACAAGCCGGAGGATTAACGGATGCCGCCTTTGCTCAAGATGCCCAACAAAGCAAACGTTCGAGAAACTGGTTTAGCAACCCTTGGTTTATTTACGCATTGACTGCTGACTATGTAATTAATGCAGAGTCAAAAATTTCCTTTAAATATTTCGGAACTACTGCCGAACGAAATTCCGTCGGATATACAAAAGCTATCACGGAAATTGACCCGATGGGAAATAGACAAGTTGACCAAGATTATTATCAAACAAATGGAGCTGAAATGCGCTATTTAGTTAACTATCATTTGGGTTCGTGGAAGAATACATTAGCCTCTGGATTACGCTATTTTAAAGGTGAAATTAAACGGAAACAACTAGGAGTAGGTAATAATGGCAATGCGATGGATTTTGACATCCAAGGTTTGTTCACCCGGGACTTAGTCTTTCATAATACAAATTATGCTGCTTTTGCAGAAACCATTTTAAGGCCGTCGGATCCTCTACTCATCACATTGGGCGCACGATTGGAGCAAATCGACACACACATGATGGGACAATCCGGCCTGAGTTCGACAGGAACGCCTATCTCTGCAACCCCAAGTAGCCGGGGAAGATCATTTGTTCTGTTGGGTGCTGGTGCTGAATATAAAATTAGCCCAAACACAAAACTGTACAGCAATATTGCTCAAGCCTACCGTCCCGTATTAGCATCAGATTTATTGCCTCCGGCTACAACAGACGTCATCGACCCGAACCTAAAAGATGCCCAAGGATACAATGTTGACTTTGGTTATCGAGGCGAAGTAGGGAATTACCTAACCTTCGATGTTGATTATTTTTACCTCGATTACGACAATCGTGTTGGAACAATTTCTCGCACGAACACGGATGGCAAAATCTACCAATTTCGTACAAATTTGGGGCATTCCGTTTCAAAAGGTGTAGAAGCTTATGTTGAATTTAGCCCCACAACGGCTTGGTTAAAACACCAGCGATTTGGCAATGTTTCCCTATTTGCATCGGTCGCAGCTATCAATGCTCGCTATATGGACTTTAAAACGACTTCTGTCGTTGCTGGACAAATTGTTGAAGGTAACCTTGCTGGGAAACAAGTAGAAAATGCTCCTGAAAAAATTAATCGATATGGAATAACTTACTCGAAAAAGGGCTTATCGCTTAGTTGGCAAATTAGTGACATCGGTTCCGCATTCGCTGATGCAAGTAATACCGTTACGCCAAATGCCGCTGCTACCACGGGCTTTATCCCATCCTATCAAGTTCAGGATTTATCAGGATCTTATAAATTTAAAAAATACGCACAGCTTAAATTTGGCGTTAATAACTTAAGTGATGCACGTTATTTCACGCGACGTTCAGGCGGATACCCGGGTCCCGGAATCTTACCCGCTGATGGCCGTACCTGGTATGTGGGATTAAATTTGAAGTTCAGCAATTAATAAACCGGGCATTTCTTTGACATGGTGCAAAGAAATGCCCGAATTTTTATTTGTGTTGAAATTAAAAAACGATTTACCAATTAATCGGCCCCTTGCCTAAATACTTCTCGGCAATCGGCATATAATAGGATTTTAATTCCTCATAAACCGGAACTACGGGGGATTTGGTATATAAATCGTACTTATTAAAATCACGAATCCACTCCAAATATTGCTCGTCTTTGGCCGTCATAAATTGGCGGTAACTACCACCCGAATGCCAGGGGTAAAACGAGTGATATCGAATCATCGCCATGCCCGCTTCGGGAATTTGATTATCAGCATGATGCAACAATACCTGGTATAAATACTCATCATGTCCCCAGGCCAAATGTAAATTATCCAATCCGCAACCTGCTTCATAAACGCCTAATTCGGTATTATACCGCGGATCCTGCATATCGGGATTTAGGGCATTAAATTCTGGATAAACGCAGGAATCAGGAAGTTTGCATCCCACCGCAAACACGTCACCCACTAATCCCCATTGTTCCGCCTGTGAGGTTCCGTCTTCATCCGAACCATACAAGTACATCGCCTTACCCAAATCATGAATCAAGCCCACTAATTGCATCCAATCTGGTCGGCCATCTGCCCGTAAGCCTTCAGCAGATTGCAACAGGTGAATGATGTTTGGGAGATTCAAATCAGGATCGGACACATCGACTAAGACATTTAATCGCTCCATCATTTCCCATAAATCCATGGGGTGATCAAAGGTCAAATACTTTTTCTTCATGCGCACAACATAGTCATAAGTCTGACGCGAACGCATTTTACGGTAATGCTCCTTCACGGCAGCCGTAATTTCCCCTTGTTCGTAATTTCGAAACTCGGATTTGTCTTTAGCAAGGATTTCCATAGGATGAATCTTTTAATAAAATACGGTATAAAGGGCAGCAACGATGCCCATAATTAAAATCGAAATAATGGCAAATTGACTACTCGTTTTAAAGTCGGCGCGTTCTACAGCCAAGCCTTTCGGATTGTGCACGCTGCTACGATCTGCCAACGAAATTAGGGCCATCAATGCGACCAAAATCAAATACACCCACATGGTTACATGCAAAAAGGGGATCGGATTTCCGCCAATAAATGTATGTAAATTCTTGAATAAAACCACGAGTGGAATGGAGGCCACGGCTGCCACAATCGCCGCTGTGGAAGTGGTGCGTTTCCAAAACAGGCCCAAAGAAAACAAGGCAAAAGCCCCTGGAGTTAGGTAGTTTGAATATTCCTGAATAAACTGATAGGCCTGCTCCAACTGGCGTAATTGAGGGGCAATGAGTAAGGCAATGCCAAAGGAGACCCAAATGGCGATCCGGCCGACCCAAACTGTTTGGGCTTCGGAGGCGTTCGGATTCAAGGATTTTTTATAAATGTCCAAGCTGAAAATCGTCGAGATGCTATTACTCTTCCCTGCCAAAGAAGCGACAATTGCAGCTGTTAAGGCCGCGAATGAAAGTCCTTTGAGACCCGCGGGCAAAAGGTTCATCAGCGTCGGATAAGAATGATCCGGTTTGACAATTCCCGTTAATGTCATTTCGCTTTGGAAGGAACCGTTTTGGTATAAGACATACATAGCAATCCCCGGAATGACACAAATTAACGGCATCAGCAACTTCAAAAATGCCGCAAATAAAATCCCGGATCGAGCCGTGGGTAAATCTGCCCCCAAGGTCCGCTGAACAATGTATTGATTACAACCCCAATAGTTCAGGTTATTTATCCACATCCCCCCAAACAAAATGGCAAAGCCCGGAAGCGCATCGTAATATTTATCCCCCTCCGAAAAAATCATGTGAAAATGGTCGTCGGCCTGCGTCCGCAATTCCTTTAATCCTCCCCAAACGCCTCCGCTGTGAAAGCGATCCGACACCATATCCAGCGCCAAGTAGGTCACAACTAATCCGCCCAAAATCAACACAATCACTTGAATAAAATCGGTGTAACCAATCACCTTCATGCCGCCCAAGGTGATAAAAATCGCGAACAAAGCCAGCCCCACCATGGCGTATAAAAAGGGAATGGTTGTGATGCTCTCAATCGCCAAAGCTCCTAAATACAAGATCGAGGTCAGGTTAACAAAAACATAGAGCAATAACCAGAAAACGGCCATTATCGTCGCCACGGTATTGTTATAGCGCTGCGCCAAGAACTGAGGCATCGTGTAAATCTTATTCTTCAAGAAAATGGGGACGAAGAAAATGGCGACGATGACTAAGGCAGCGGCCGACATCCATTCGTAGGAAGAAATGGCCAATCCGATGGCAAAGCCGGAGCCCGACATCCCAATGAAGTGCTCGGCAGAGATGTTAGAGGCTAATAAAGAGGCACCGATAGCCCACCAAGTCAGGGATCCTTCGGCAAGGAAAAAGTCCTTCGTGGATATTTCTGCCTTCTTTTTGCGCTGATAGACCCAATAGCCGTAGCTGGTCACGGAGATAAAATAGAGGAGAAATACGGCGTAATCCAGGGTTTGTAATTGCTTCATATTCAATCAATCAGCGAGCCCAATAGGGTTCAGTTTCTAAAGTCAATGATTCAATATTCCTACTAATTTCCGCTGCTTTGTTTATGGAAGACCACAGCAAATAACAATTCATTCCCGAATTCCCTCGAATGTTTGAGCTCCGAACGAAGAACAATTTGCCTCATGACAGGGACATCAATCGTCAACGATTGAGTTACATCGGAAAAAGCCTGCGGCATGATGATCGCTTTAGGATCTGAATAATATTCGAGACGACCGCTCATTCGAATATTGGCCTTCGGTTTCCAAGTTACATACGTGAGTCCCCCATTCCACCAATGACCCGACTCCATTCCCACATCTCCTCCAAGGGTCCAGAAAAATTGCTTCGATAAAGGCAACTGAATATAATGGTTAAAAAACATGCGAAAGCCCTTGCCTTCGTCTCCCCAAAAATGACTTGAATTAAACTTCCATCCAGTTGATCCACTGAAAGTCATTTGTGATCCCAAGGCCGGCTTATATTTTCCGATGTGTTGCCAACCTGTCAATGCCAATAGTCGGAAGGATAAATTGGGATTTGGCAAATAATTCCAAGTAATCCCTGTTTCATAATATGGAGAATTTTCAGCAATGTAACTTCTTGACAAACAGTCATTTTCACTATTTTTGGCAGATTCTACACCGATGTGAGAGGGTATTATTCCAAAGACGAGTTGATTGGTCGGATTTACCTGGATTTGCGCATTTAACTGGTAAATCTGCTTCCAATAATCGGGCTCTGAAGCCAAATTTTTTTGAACATAGGTCCCCAGCATCATGCCCGCTTGAATTGTCCAATTCCTTTTTTGCATTGAAAATTCGACTAAGCCTAGATTTAATGCGGGTTGATTTACGGTCGTATGATTATAGAATATTGGAGATTTAACATCAGTGGCTGAATGCAAATAATAGGTCTCCGCAAAAAGGGCATACTTTATTTTCAAGGTATCCGATTGCCCGAAACAAAAAGAACTAAAGGCAAAAACAAAAAGGATGCTTTTCAATAGACTCATTTTAACATTTCAATCAACAATCAGAACACGCAACAGCTTAATTTTAATCTTTCACGCAGCGGAAGCCGGTATGCTGTAAACCCGAATCTGGGCTCGACTTCATCCGAGCCGCGCTTCGGTAACTCGCACAATAGCCATCATTGCAGAGAAAAGAACCTCCACGCATTACGCGTTTGGGGGTATTGGGTTCGTCGGGATCATAACTGTCTTTCGGGCCCTTCGGATTCAGAAGGGGGCTTTGTTGGTAATAATCTGGTCGGTACCAATCCGCACACCATTCCCAAACATTTCCCGCCATGTCGTACAACCCAAATCCGTTCGCCGGAAAAGATTTTACGGGAGCCGTTGTCGTCTTAAAACCATCTAAGGCAAGGTCTTCGTTCGGGAAATGCCCTTGGAAACTATTGGCTTTATAAGGAGCATCGTTTACGGATGCAGAACCCCATGGATATCGCTTATTTTTTAAGCCTCCTCTGCTCGCCCATTCCCATTCTGCTTCGGTGGGCAATCGCTTGCCGGCCCAATTTGCATAGGCCAACGCGTCCTCATGCGAAACATGAACGACGGGATGATTTTCCTTCCCCACGATCGTTGACGCAGGACCCTGCGGATGTCTCCAATCCGCCCCACGCCTAAATTCCCACCATTGGGAATAATCATTGAGGTTAACGGGACCTGTCGTAGGCACAAAAACCAAGGAACTGGGGGCCATTAAGGAATCAGCCGGCTTAGGTGTTCCCGCAGGCAATTGCTTCGACATTTCCACCCAATCAATGGCCTTTTCGGCCGTCGTAACATATCCAGTAGCCCGCACAAATTTGGCAAAATCCGCATTCGTCACCTCGGTTTCATCCATGTAAAATCCTCTCAATTGCACAGGATGCAGGGGATATTCATCCGCCCTTCCTTGATCATCATGGGAGCCCATGATAAATGACCCGGCTGGAATTCGTTTCATCCCCTGATAGGAATTCAGCATTTGTTTTTGTTTGCTGCCCGACTGAACTTTAAATCGACTCGGAACTGGAACATGGCAGACAGGAACCTGTTGCTGACCTAGCAACATTAAACAGGGCCAAAAGAAAAAGATCAAATACTTCATTATATCGTCTAAGCATTTCGAATGCTAACAAATTTATATAAATTTAAGCCGATTAAACAAACCTATTAGCTATATGTTGAAGACCAAAAGCCTTATTTTATTAGGGACATTATTAACTCTTTCTATCTCCCTGATTGGCCAAACCAAACCGCAAGGTCGACCGAATATCATCTTCATCATGTCAGATGACCATGCCTATCAAGCCATTTCAGCCTACGATAAGCGCCTGATTTCCACACCAAATATTGACAGAATCGCTAATAAAGGGATTTTATTTACGAATGCCAGCGTCACAAATTCCATTTGCGCACCGAGTCGGGCGACGATTCTAACCGGAAAACATTCCCACCTAAATGGGAAAGTAGATAACCATTTTAGTTTTGACACGAGCAATGTTACCTTCCCGCAATTGCTACAAAAAGGGGGGTATCAAACGGCGATGTTTGGCAAATTACATTTTGGAAATAGCCCCAAAGGCTTTGATCAATTTAAAATATTGCCTGATCAAGGAAACTATTATAACCCCGATTTTATCACCAAAAAAGAGGGGAATATCAAGGTGACAGGTTATGTGACAGATATTATCACCGACATGACGCTGGATTGGTTACAAAAGGAGCGTGATCCCGCGAAACCTTTTATGTTGATGTATCTGCACAAGGCTCCCCACCGTTCTTGGTTAATGGCTGAACGACATTTGAAGGAAATGACTTCCGCCACCTTCCCCGAACCGCCAACCTTGTTCGATGATTATTCGAACCGCACGGGCGCTGTGAAAGAAGCAGAAATGAATATTTTAAAGCACATGTCCTGGTCTGGAGACAATAAGATCTATCCGCAAACCATGGATTCGCTGCATATTCCTGAAATCGGTTTTGATAAAAGACGTTTTGCCGCAGAGATGGGCCGATTAAATCCCACCCAAAAGGCTCATTTCAATGCTGTTTATGACCTTATCAATGCCGAATTCATCAAGGCCTATCCCCACATGACGGATCAAGATAAGATGCGCTGGAAATACCAACGCTACATGCAGGATTATTTGGGCACGATTAAATCCGTGGACGAAAATGTGGGACGTTTGTTAGATTACCTAGAAGCGAATCATTTATTGGAAAACACGCTGTTGGTCTATACCTCCGACCAAGGTTTTTACCTAGGGGAGCACGGCTGGTTTGATAAACGTTTCATCTACGATGAGTCATTCAAGACACCATTGCTCGTTTCATGGCCGAATCAAATCAAGCCAGGACAAAAATCGGATGCCTTAGTCCAAAACCTCGACTTTGCACAGACCTTTTTGGAAGCCGCAGGTATTACTGCCCCGAAAGACATGCAAGGCCAAAGTTTAATTCCCTTGTTGAAGGGCCAATCCTGGGATCGGGATGCTGTTTATTACCATTATTATGAATACCCAGCGGAACACATGGTGAATCGCCATTATGCCGTTATCACCAAAAAATACAAGCTCATCCACTACTATTTTAAGGAGGATGCCTGGGAACTCATCGATCGAGAAAAAGACCCGATGGAATTAAAGAATGTGTATAACGATCCGGCTTACACCGAAATTAAAAAGACGCTACACAAACAATTAGATGACTTGCGAATCAAATACAAAGATAATTCAACTTTGAGTCAAGATTACATTGACCGCTTCTTGAAGGCCGCTTCGGAAGGCAAGGTGTTTGGGGTTCCAAAAGAGAAGGCCCTCGAAATGATGAAAAAATAAATAATGAACCAATGAAATCATTATTGATTTGCTTGCTTTTGAGTCTTTCGCTAACGAGTTTAGCTCAAAACAAACCCAATGTCGTTCTCATCATGATGGATGATTTAGGTTACGGAGACTTATCGTGCTACGGAGCCTCGGAATATGCTACGCCCCAAATTGACCAAATGGCCAAAAATGGTGTGCGATTCACCCATTTTCTTTCCGCTCAAGCCGTTTGTTCCGCTTCGCGTGCAGGTTTATTGACTGGTTGTTACCCGAACCGCATTGGCATTTCTGGAGCACTATTCCCGAATTCAAAAATCGGGATAAACGCCTCCGAAGAAACAATTGCCGAATTGCTTCATTCAAACGGCTATGTAACAGGGATGTTTGGTAAATGGCATTTAGGGGATCGCAAGGACTTTCTGCCGATGCAACATGGATTCGATGAATACGTAGGAATTCCTTATTCGAATGACATGTGGCCGGTCGATTATGATGGGCAAAAGGCAATCGCACCTAGTAATAAAAGCCGGTTTCCCCTCCTTCCCCTCATACGCAACAATGAGCCCGAAAAATACATTGAAACGCTCGATGATCAGGCTCAATTAATCCAAATTCTGACGAAAGAATCTGTCCAATTCATTGAAAAGAACAAGTCGAAACCCTTTTTTCTCTACCTGCCACATCCGATGCCACATGTTCCGATCAATGCCTCAAAAGATTTCAGAGGAAAAAGCAAGCAGGGTTTATTCGGAGATGTCATGATGGAAATGGACTGGTCCGTGGGCGAAATATTAGCTACCTTAAAAAAACATAAGCTCGAAAAAAACACCATCGTCATTTTTACGAGTGACAATGGCCCCTGGCAAAACTTTGGAAACCATGCGGGTTCGACAGGCGGTTTACGGGAAGCCAAAGGCTCTTCCTTTGAAGGAGGCCAACGAGTACCCTTCATCGTCCAATGGAAAGGCCATCTCCCGGAAGGAAAAGTACAAGCGGGACTTGCCTCTAATATCGATTTGTTGCCTACCATTTGTGCCTTAACACAGAGTCCGCTCCCTCAGAAAAAGATCGACGGGGTGAACATCCAACGCTTAATGGAAGGGAGCCAAACGGCGGAACCGCGCAAATCCTTTTACTATTATTACCGAACAAATAACTTAGAGGCTGTCCGAAAAGGAAATTGGAAATTGGTTTTCGCCCACCCTGGCAGAACCCATGAAGGCTTTTTACCTGGAAAAGATGGCTACCCAGGAAAGTTAAATGAAGACTTCGCCTTTAATCAGGGACTTTATGACTTAAGAAGAGACCCCGGTGAGCGTTACGATGTCAGTTCCATGCACCCCGAAATCGTTGCGGAATTAGAAGCTTTAGGAAATCAAGCGCGCGAAGACTTAGGTGATGATTTAAAATCCATGCCGGGTACAGGAAAACGAATGCCTGGCAAAAGAAATGACTAAGCCCTTTTATGAATCCCCTGATAAAAAAACTTGCCTTTAAGGAGCACCCTTCCGTATATATTCTTCAAAGTCCCGACTCCTTTCAAGATACCATAAAGGAATGGGAAAGTCTTGCCCCCGTACACACCTCGCTCAACAATCCGGGTGAGATTGATTTTCTGCTCGCTTTCGTGACGCAACAAGCCGAATTGGATGCCCTAATTGAGCAAATAGAAGGTCGTTTAGCCGGGGATACGACGATTTGGTTCTGTTATCCCAAAGGGAGCTCAAAAAAATACAAGTCGAGCATCAACCGGGATCAGGGATGGGATCGAATGATTCCCTTAGAAGTGGAAAAGGTTAGTTTGGTTGCCATCGATCAGGACTGGAGTGCCCTTCGATTCCGAAAAATTGCCTATATCAAAAGTATTAAACGGGCGGAAAGCCGAAAATTACATCCCCTTTCCTAGTAGGTCCTGCATCGCTAAAAAGACTCCATTCGTCCAGCCAAACCCATCTTGACCCTCGTATTCGCCTCCGCCAGCATCCAGGCTGGTATCAACAACATTGTATTTTTCCATCATTTTCCCCGTTCGAGCAAAGACCTGCCTATTTAATTGCAGCCATCGCTCCACAATGGTCTCCGCTAAATCTGTATAGCCATAATGCAATAGTCCTTGTATGGCGACCCATTGCAAGGGAGCCCAGCCGTTTGGACTATCCCACTGCTGTCCACTCGTATGCAAAGTAGTAACGAGTCCTCCTGATTTCAAAAAATGTTGCTCGATGTAATGCTTTACTTGTTCCGCCTGTGCTGGACTCGCCATGTTTGCAAACAAGGGAAAAACCATGGCTAAGGATTCCGTTGACTTTAATGTTCCCGACTTAAAATCGTAATCGAAGAAGCCTTGACGCTTCGGGTCCCAACAAAATTTGGTCAAGGCAATTTTCCTTTGTTTTTTGGCCTGTTCATAATACGAAGCCTGCTCTTTGTTCCCAAGGTGGTGATAGGTTTTTTCCAAAATCTCCTCGAACATATACAGCAAGGCATTTAAGTCCACCGGGATAATGTCGGTCGTATGAATCGTGGCGAAATTTTCTGGGTCTTGAAACCAGCGGGTGGAAAAATCCCAACCAGATGCCGCAGCGGCTCGAATGTGACGATAGGTATCTGAGGCTAAAGCCGTGGATTCCGAGGCTAATTCCATATCCTCTTGATAGGCTTCCGGCCGCGGTGTCGTAAAAGTATCCCAATAGCGATTCAAATAGTGCCCCTTTTGAAGCTCCACCCGCTGCGCATCATTCATCCAAAAATTATACTCTTTTTGCAAGGCAGGGAGATAGTTGGCATAAACCTGATCGCCTCTTATGCTGGCCAACAATTGAACCATCAAAGCGAAAAAAGGTGGCTGGGACCGCCCTAAATAATAGCTTCGGTTCCCATTCGGGATGAATCCTTGCGTATGAATTAAATGCGAGAAATTTTTAATCATATCCTCGACCAAATCCACTTTCCCCGCTTGAACTAATCCCAATTGCGTAAAATAACTATCCCAATAATACACCTCCCCAAAGCGCCCACCCGGAACAATATAGTCGAAAGGCAAAGGGATTAAGGTCCCTTGATCTGGGAGATCCGGTTTACGCAATAAGATCGGCCATAAATTTTCAATATGCTTTTCTACCGTATCATTCGCATCCGCTTCATAGGTTGACGCTATTTTCTCTGGTAACTCGAAATGTGCAAGTACAAATTCCTTCAGGTCAAATTTGGCCTGCCCCTTTTCCTCATCGTATTGCTGTTGGATATATTCCAGCTCCGCATGGGGAATACAATCACAGAAGGTTTTACTATCTGAGAAGATGCCACTGGTTTGGACAGCGTGAAATAATTCCGTCAGAGTTACGTGATCTCTCATTTATGAAAGGGAGTTTTTGGCACTAATTCGCTTAAAAAGAATCAAAAAGATAATCAAGAGGGTGATCGGAACAATGGAAAAATAGAACGCTGCCTGGCCTCCAAAATGATGAAAAACCGTACCCGTAATGATCGACCCGGTTGTTCCTCCCAAAGCTGAAAAAACAACAATCAATCCACTCATGGAAGCGTGCTGATGCTTTGGCAGTGTGGACAAAATCGTTGAATTTATCGCTGGATAGATGGGCGCAATCAAAAAGCCAATCAATGGAAACATATAGGCGACGAAGGGGGCATCCGACCAACCCGTGACGACTGCGCCATTAACAGAATTTGCGAGCGGCATGGTGATGAGAATCAAGCCCGCTGCCAAAACTAAACAGGCAATGACAACGATTAACCAATTTAGTCGTTGGAATACGATCCCCGCCACAAAGCGGCCCAATGCTGTGGCAGCCGCTAATATCGTAGCCATTTGAATGCTCAATGCGGCAGGAAGATGTAAAACTTTGCTATTGAACGTTGGGAGCCAACTCATGATGCTCTGCTCAATTAACACATAAAAAAACGCGTTAAAGATGAAGATCAAAACCGCCGGGATGGCCATCATTTTTAACATGCTTAAAAAGTCGGCGAGCAAGGAGGTAGGAACCTCCACTTGTAAGGATGTTTCATCCATTTTTGCACTTAACAACAAAAAGAAAGCGATGAAAGCCATCCCACTTAAGAGGTAATATACCCGAAACCAATCGGTTGATTCGGGATGAAGGTCGTCAACAAAAAAGCTAAAAATAAAACCCGCCGTTAACACCCCCACCATAAAAAAAGACTCCAAGTAATTCATCAAACTGGAATGTTCTTTATCGTTCGTTACGAGCAATCCAATGCTGGCAAATGTGGTGATTTTGATCAGGGCAAATCCGATACCAATGGTGGCAAATAGGGCTTTTGTCGCCCAAAAACTAGATAGGGATGGCATCAATAAACAAAAGCCCCCGACCAGTGCGAGCCCGAGCAGCATCGCTTTTTTATATCCAATTTTGACGATAAAAGAGGCCACCAAAAAGGAACAAAACGCGATACTTAAATCTTTGAATCCTTCCAACACGCTGGCGCTCTGTTCGCTGACATGAAAATTCCGCTGGACTTGAAAAATAACAATGCCGACACTGTTTAATAAAATGGCAAACAAGAAATAATTCAGGAAAAGCGAAGCTTTCAGGCGCAGTTGGTTCATAGCTATTTCGTTTTAGGGTATGTGTAAATCTCTACATTTTTTCGATAATAACCGCATAACCCATTCCCACGCCCACGCACATGCTAGCTATCGCATAGCGTTTCCCACTTTTTTCTAAGCCATGCAAGGCCGTTTGTATCAGTCGGGCACCCGACATGCCCAGGGGATGACCGATTGCAATCGCACCTCCTTGTGGATTTACTCTTGGATCATTATCTGCCAGCTGCAAGTTCCGGGTCACGGCCAAGCATTGTGCGGCAAAAGCCTCATTCAACTCGATGATATCCATTTGGTCTAAGCTTAAACCCGCTTTTTCGAGTGCCTTTTGCATAGCTCCCACCGGGCCTATTCCCATGAAACGAGGCTCGACCCCTACGACAGCCGAACTAACGATGCGTCCAAGTGGGATAAACCCATATTGCTCAACCGCTTTTTTGGATGCAATCAATAGAGCTGCGGCACCATCATTTAAACCTGAGGCATTCCCCGCAGTGACAGAACCTCCGTCTTTTTTAAACGCGGGTCGCAGTTGGGCTAATTTTTCCAAAGTACTATTCCCTTTGATAAATTCATCCTGCTCAAAATAATGCGCATTCCCCTTGCGGTCCTTGATTTCAACCTTTACAATTTCGTCTTCAAAATAGCCTGCCTGCTGAGCAGCAAAGGCTTTTTGTTGAGAGTTATAGGCATATAAATCTTGGTCTTCCCGACTGATCCCATATTTTTCAGCCAAGTTTTCAGCCGTGACTCCCATGGCATCCGTCCCATACATTTTGTGCATAAGGGGATTAATAAATCGCCAACCAAAAGAAGAATCGAATAACTGGGAATCTGAGCCAAAAGCTTTGCTCGCCTTCGACATCACCCAGGGTCCCCGGGTCATGTGTTCAACGCCACCCGCAATGAACACATCGCCATCGCCGGATTTGATGGCGCGTGTGGCATGGATAACGGCCGACATTCCGGAAGAACATAAACGGTTCACCGTTTCACCAGGAACCGTATGAGGTAAGCCCGCTAATAAAAGCGCCATACGAGCTACATTTCGATTGTCTTCTCCCGCTTGATTATGACATCCCAGGATAACATCATCCACAGAGGAAGGATCCAATTTGGGATTTCGGGCCAGTATTTCCCGGATTGGGATGGCAGCTAAATCGTCCGTTCGAACGGCCGACAAGCCTCCTCCAAAACTTCCAATCGGCGTGCGAATGGCATCAATAATATAGGCTTCTTCCATGTTAATTTTGCTCCTTAAATTTTGCACTCGTTTTCGCTCGTACCTCTTCTATCGTGGCTCCAGGCAATAAATCGAGTAAAGTTAAACATCCGGCTGAAAAGTCAAATACAGCCAAGTCGGTAATCACCAAATCCACCACCCCAGCTGCCGTTAGGGGCAGAACGCATTGTGGCACTAATTTAGGACTTCCATCCGGGTTGGTATGGGTCATGGTGATGATTAGTTTTTTGGCCCCTTTGGCTAAATCCATCGCACCACCAACACCCAAAAGTGGCTTCCCAGGCACCGCCCAGTTGGCCAAATTTCCCGCTTCATCCACTTCCAATCCCCCCATAATGGCCACATCGATATGTCCACCCCGGATCATGGCAAAAGAATCAGCACTATCAAAATAGGCACTTCCTGCTAAGGCTGTGACAGGAATTTTTCCGGCATTCACCGGGTAATCCATGGCTCCACCACCATCTGTGGGGGCAGGGCCTACGCCCAGCATACCGTTTTCGGTATGCAAAATGATGCCTTGTTCTTCGGTAATTAAATCCGCCACCAAAGTCGGAATACCGATGCCTAGGTTCACGACATCTCCCCGTTTTAATTCTTGCAATGCCCGGCGTGCCATATTCATCCGGGACTCATCCACTTTTTTCGAGGTCGCCGTGGAGGCAGAACTCCCCAAATCCTCCTTCGTTAATTTTGCTTCCACCAGGTAGTCCACATAACATCCCGGAGTATGAATATCTTCGGGTTTTATGGCTCCTAAAGGAACAATTTCCTGAACTTCTGCCACCACGATATCCGCGGCGGTGGCCATGGCCCGATTGAAATTTTGCTCCGTCATGCGGTATTGTAAATTTCCCGCCGTATCAGCCCGCCAGGCACGAATAAAAGCAATATTCCCTCGAATCCCTTCGATAAAAACTTGCTCCTCACCCTGAATGACCTTGGTTTCCCGACCGGCTGCGATGGTGGTTCCAGCCGAGGTGGGCGTATAAAAACCACCTATTCCAGCTCCCCCTGCCCGAATGGCTTCAGCCAACGTTCCTTGAGGCAATAATTCATAGGCGACCTCCCCATTTTGAGCGGCGCGAACCGCATCAGGGTTTGAGGTAAAAAAGGAACCAATCATTTTTTTGATTTGGCCATTTCGCAAGAGTTTTCCGCCGCCAATCCCCGGTTCGCCAACATTATTTCCAATGAAGGTCAAATCACGCGTAGATAAGTTGGCCAATGCATTCATCAAATGAACGGGGTTTCCCGTCATCCCAAATCCACCTTGCAATAAAACGTCACCATTTTTGACTAATTGGGCAGCCTCTTCGCTGCTGATAATCGGGGTATTTTTCATGTGTATAAACTTATTCAAACGATTCAAAAGGCAATCCTACATAATTTTCAGCAATGGTCGTGGCATAAGCCTTGGAACATTTAATGTAGTCAAATTTCGCCTTTTGCAATTGATAGGTAAAAGATCCATGCGCGTCTTGCTTATGGAAAAAGGTCGTCATAAAATTAGAGAAATCCTGTGCCCGCCAGATGCGCTTTAACGCTTGTTTGGAATATCCCTCCAAGGCAAGTTTGGACCCCTGCTGGTAATAGGCCTTCCAGCCGTCCACCAGGTGTTTCACATCTGCCACAGCTAAATTTAACCCTTTCCCCCCCGTAGGCGGCACAATATGGGCAGCGTCTCCTGCTAAATAAAGCGTGCCCGCTTGCATGTTATCGATAAAATAACTGCGCATGGGCGTGATGCTCTTCTCAAAAATAGGACCTCGCTTTAACTCCCATCCGGGGGTTCCTAGCCGTATCGACAGCTCCTCCCAAATGCGATCATCCGACCAATTTTCGACCGTATCATCTACCTCACATTGCACATATAGGCGACTCACCTGCTCCGAGCGCATGCTGCTCAAGGCGAAACCATTCTCATGGTAGGCATAGATCAATTCAGGTGCCGAAGGGGCGACATGCGCTAAGATACCTAGCCAACTGTAAGGATAGGTAACGGAAAATTCCTTGTAGGAATTCTGGGGCATCGATTTTCTTCCAATCCCGTGAAATCCATCACAGGCGGCCACAAATTCACAATCCAATTGCTTTTGGACGCCTTGATGATCAAAAAGGATCGAAGGATTTTCGGTATCAATGCCTTGAATAGCTAAAGCGGGTGACTCAAAATAGATTTCCCCACCTCCGGCTAACCAGGCTTCCGTTAGGTCTTTCACAACTTCTTGTTGGCCATAAATGCTGATATTTCGCCCACCCGTCAGTTCCCCAAAAGGCACCCGAATACGCTCCCCATCAAAATTAAAAAACACGCCATGGTGGACTTGTCCTTCTTTTATCAATCGGTCAGCTAGGCCTAAATCCGTCAAAATATCGACTGTATTTTGTTCCAACAAGCCTGCGCGTACCCTTGCTTCGATATAAGCACGAGAACGAGCCTCGATAATCACGGAGGAGATGCCTTCTTTTTTTAACCAAAGGGCTAAAGTTAAGCCCGCTGGGCCTGCCCCGATAATGCCTATTTGTGTTTTCATGTGCTCTGTATGATTTCTTCTGCTGCATGGATTGCCTCATTCGCTGCGGGAAGTCCGCAATAGAGGGCAGAATGCATGATTAATTCCTTGATTTCTGTGGCCGTTAATCCATTATGCAAGGCGGCACGCACGTGCATCTTAAATTCGTCTTTCCGATTTAAAGCGATTAAGAGGGCTAGGGTTATAAAACTCCGTGTAGGTTTATCCAAGGCCGGTCTTGTCCAAATTTCCCCCCACGCATACTCCGTGATGAAGGACTGAAAATCCGCATTCATCTCATTGATATGTTGGATCGAACGATCCACATGCGCATCTCCTAAAACTGTCCTGCGCACATGCATCCCACGATCTTGGACCGAAGTACCCACCATAAATTGGAGAAGTAATTCCGCAAAATCGGCAGGATGTTCTGTCGCACTTAAATGGCGTGCAGGCAGCACATTTAGTTGGCAATTAGGTATATGCTGAACTAAGAATTCTGCCTGTTCAACATTCGTCACGGGATCTTCATCGCCGGTAATAACGAGTGTTTTGGCTTGTATTTCGCCCAATTGTGATTGGAAATCTGCATCTCGAATGGCGGCACAGCAGGAAATGTAACCAGCATTTGGGCTTTTGGCAAAAATCTGCTCCATAAAGGCAATTTTATCCGGTTGATCCGACTGAAAAGCGGAAGTAAACCAGCGGTCCATGGTCTCTGCGGCCATCCCTTCCGTTCCATCTCGCTGAATGCGATCGATCCGCTCATTCCAACGGTCAGCATTCCCAATTTTAGCAGCGGTATGACAAAGGATTAGGTGCTTTAATCGTTTGGAATGATGAATTCCTAACCATTGCCCGATGAGCCCTCCCATGGAAAGGCCACAAAATGCGAAGGTCTCAATCCCAAGTGAATCCACTAAATCAATCACATCCTGACCCAATAATTCGATGGAATATTCACCGGGTGTGACCGAACTGTGGCCATGGCCCCGCGTATCATAACGCAATACGCGGAAATAAGGCAATAATAGGGGGACGAGCTCATCCCACATGTGGTAATTTGCTCCTAAGGAATTGGAAAAGACCAAAACAGGACTATTCGGTGTACCCTCTAATTTATAATGTGTTTTCATAAGACTGGAGAATTTCGTCTATCGTGGACAAACTGTTGCCAATGGAATTTTTAGGGACAAATAAACGGTCCAAATCTGCAATAGGCAGGTCCATTGTGGCTAAGACTTCTTGTAAACTTTTACCCTGTTTGATGCTTTGCTTACAGGCTTTTTCCACTAATTCGTGGGCTTGTAATTTCCCATAGGCGGGGGTTAGGGCAAGCGAAACATTTTCCGCAAAAATTAAGCCGTGGGTCATGCCCACGTTTGCTAACATCCTTTCCTCATTCACCTCTAAACCCTTCATCAAATCGATGGTTTTATCCATGGAACCGGCGCTTAGTTCGACTAAGGTCGTTAGCGTTTCCCATTCTGCATGCCATAGGCCGGCAGACCGCTCCTGCTCCTGCGGCATAGCCGATAACAGTGTGGAAACGAGGGCTGGCGTCCGGGTTGCATTCGCCAATATCGCTGCACAAGTCACAGGATTACGTTTATGAGGCATCGTACTTGACCCCCCTTTCCCGTCGGCCGCACCTTCCATCACTTCCCCTAATTCGGTCTGCATTAACAAGGAAATATCTTTGGCCATTTTCCCCAAAGAACCAGACAAAATACCTAAAAAGGAGGCCCATTCCGCAAAATTATCCCGGTTAGAATGCCAAGAATGTGCCAAAGGCAAGCCCAAAGATTGCGCCATTTTTTGCTGTACTTCTTTCTGAATTGCGCTATTGCCACTGCCTACGGCCCCTTGCAGTTGGAGGCCCAATATTTCCATCCCTTTCATGCGCCGCTTACTTCGTAAAACCGCTTCTAACCAAGTAGCAGTCTTCAGGCCGAAAGTCATGGGTTTGGCTTGTTGCAACAGCGTCCGGCCCATCATGATGGTGGAACGGTATTGTTTCGTCAGTTCAAACAGAACATGCGCTAATTCATTGAGTTTCGCATCAAACCACTGCATCCATTCCTGAATTTCCAGCATCGTTGCCGTATCAATAACATCTTGGCTGGTTGCCCCCACATGAACATAGCGAGAGGCCTCCACATCGTTATTTTTTACGATGCGAGTGAGTTGCTGAACCAATGGAATGGCGGCATTTCCGCCTAAACGAATCTCCAACTTTAATTTTTCGATATCGAGAAATTCAATTCGGCAACAAGCTTGAATGATATCGGCTGCTTGCTGAGGTATGATCCCACAAGCCGCTTGTGCTTGAGCGAGTTCCGCTTCGAAACGCAACATGCGTTCGAGCGATTGGCGCTCCTGAGCAATGGATGTTTGAGTATAGAATAGGTAAGTATATAAGGACATTTAGATCTGAAAAAATACGGTTTCCTTAGGCCCTTGCATGTGAATATCAAACGTGAAATGACCTGCATCCCCTTGAGCAAGTAGGGTTTTCCTACGTTCTTGAGGCACTTCCGCAGGAATATCCACTTCATTAAAATACACCCGAGTATAGGAATGGATCAATTGGCCACGCATGAAAACAATCAGCGTCAAATATTGACTTGGAGCCAAACTATAAAAATGGAATCTCGATTGTGGATCCGTACCTGTTCCGTAACGGCCAAATACCTTGGAATCTGGCTCGCAATACCATAATTCGATCATGGCATCGGGAATCAATTGGCCTTCCCCATCGAAAACCTGGCCACTCAGGTGGATGCTTTTCGCATCGTAAGGATCCGATAATTCGTTGTTAATCAATTCTTTGAAATCATACCCGTATTGTTCGGGCGTCAGGCCATAGGCAAAATATGGGCCTACTGTTTGAGAAGGTGTTTGCTTGTGCATGTGCTTATTGATTTTCAAATGGAGTGGTCGCAGCACCACGTAAAACAATATCAAAACGGTACCCTAGGGCGAAATCAGGTTCTGTACGCGATAAGTCAAAACTTGAGATCACTAATGGTCGGCCTTTCTCAGGAATGCCCTTAAAAATAGGATCATATTCCAAGAGGGGATCCCCCGGAAAATACATTTGTGTGACGAGTCGGGAAGTAATATTTGGCCCAAATAAAGAAAAGTGGATGTGGTTCGGACGCCAAGCATTGAAGTGATTTCCCCAAGGATAGGCTCCCGGCTTAACCGTATAAAACACATAATTCCCTTGGGCGTCGGTTCTGCAACGTCCTGACCCTAAAAAATTGGGGTCAAGCGGTGCGGCATGTTTGTCCACTTTATGCACATAGCGTCCGGCAGCATTTGCTTGCCAAACTTCGATCATTATATCTGGGATGGGCTGTCCGTTTTCATTCATCACTTTCCCGTGAACAACGATTCGCTCCCCTAAAGGATCTCCATTTCGGACTGCATTTTTTGTTAGATCGTGATCCAAAGGACCTAGTCCATAAGAAGAAAATATGGGGCCGCTTCTTTCCGACATAGCCTGTGGGACAATCACCAAAGGATGGGCTGGCGCACGAAGTATCGTGGATTTGTAGTCAGGGTACAAAACACTTGGCTGTACCTCAGGGTCAAACGTTGAATAATAAATTTCTGACATATTTATTTCTTTTTACATGCCAAAACTAAAGGAAAGAATCAATATTATCTTGGATAAATTAAAATATTATTTGTACTTTTAAAACATAAAATCAATGACAATTAGCAATAAGCCTCAAATTTATCGTTTTTGGCTTGTACAAATAAATCATTTTGGCAAATCAGACACTTCATTTTAAAGGACTGTATGGAGATCCCGATCAGGTGGGTCATTCAAACTTCATTCAGGTGGAGCCTTTGGCGCTGAGAAGTAAGCGATACCACTGGGAAATTGAGGAGCATGTGCACATCGATTTATTCCAACTATTCTGGATTCAATCCGGCAAAGGCGTATTAGTCGCAAATAAAAAACGATTTCCATTTCAGGGGCCATGCGTCATAAGCATTCCCACCGAAACAACACATGGCTTTCAATTCCAGCCGAATATCAAGGGCGATGTTTTCAGTTTATCCCAGGATTACATCGATCGGACGCTCCAAGAACACCCAGCTTTGTTAGAACGCTGTCATGAATTGCGGTATATCTCTGCCCAAAATGATGCCTATTTTGCCGCCATGGATTTTGTACGCGCTCAATTTATCAAGGAGTGGGAGGACGAAAATGCGCAAAAAACCACCGTGATCAAGTCGCTGTTTATCTTGTGGATGAGCTACTTATATCGCTTGGAAAAAAAGGAGGACATTATTCAGAAAACATCTGAAGATCGTTCCCTCCTCCATTTCCAGGGTTTTAAAAAACTCATCCGAACGTCCTATTTGGAAAATAAATCCATTCAGGCCTATGCCGCAGCTTTGAACATCAGCGCGGTCCACTTAAATCGAATCTGCCGCGAACTGAGTCATCAATCTGCCCATGAACTCGTCGAGGAACATCTGGTTTCCGAGGCAAAAAACTACCTGCTAAACACCTCCTATTCGATTTCAGAAATAGCTTATCTCTTAAACTTCAAGGACCCGGCCTATTTTTCCCGTTTGTTCAAAAAAGCGACCGGCGTTTCCCCGAAAGAGTTTCAAAAAAATTAGGAGATCTCTTTGGATGAAATACTTCTCGTCATCAATCCAGCCCCTAAAGTAGGTAATGCAAATACCCAAAAGCTTTCTGTCATGGATAGCCCCCAAGCCACTAAAAACCCGCCAAAAATGGGTCCGATGATGCCGCCTAGTCGGCCTGCACCAATTGCCCAGCCGACACCCGTTGTCCGTATACGTGTTGGATACATCCGCGCTGCCACGGCATAAAGCCCCACAAATCCACCTTGAACACCGAATCCCAACAAGAAAAAGATAAAAAGCACCCAATCCGATCCGACGAATAGACCGAAACTAAGCATCAACATCGACGTAAGAATTAATATGACACTGATCGTCTTTTTTAAGCCAAACCGACTCGAAAAATAGCCCTGCGTCGAAATGCCCAATATCGCTCCTAAATTAAAAATGGTACCCGCATAGATAGCTGATTCCATGGAAATGCCGGCATTGGTCGCCAATTTTGGAATCCAATTGGTTAAAAAGTATAAGGTCGAAAACGCTAAAAAGAGCGAAGCCCACAATTGCAGTGTTGGGATTTTATATTCCGTGCCAACCAATGATTTCAAGGTTACTGCCTCCTTTTCTTGTTCCGTGTGCGTGGGCAAGGCTTCTAAAGCAGGCATTTTGAGTCGGAAAAGGATTGCATTAGCCTTGATCAGCGCCCCAGCGGGTTGCGACTTGAGGTAGAAATCCAAGGACTCCGATAAGAATAAATAAATCAAAGGCAGGGCTAAAAAGGTGGTGTAGCCGGCCAATTTGAACATTTGTTGCCAACCGGAAGTCTCGATGATTGATGCTGAAACTAGGCCAGATAAGACCGCACCCACGGGATAGCCTGAGATGACCGAACTAACCCAAAAATCCCTTGTTTTATTAGGCGTATATTCGGCAGTAATGGCAGCTGTGCTGGCAAGCATTGCCCCAATTCCCAAACCACTGATGAAACGAAATGCCATTAACATGCCAATACTCGTGGCATAGGCTGTTAAATAAATGCAGGAACCCATCAACAGGGCGGCAATAAGCATCATGGCTTTCCGACCAATTTTATCGGCAAAGGGTGCAAGCACGATTGCCCCCACGGTCATGCCCACTAATCCCGAACTGAAAACAACACCTAAATTGGCAGGGGACATACTCCAGGTTTTGGCAATCGCTGGGGCCGTGTACGAAATAATCATCACGTCCATCCCGTCTAGCATGTTCATGAGAAAGCAGATAAAAACCGTCAAATATTGCAACGGCTTCATGGGATTTTGGTCCAATTCAGTTTTAGGAGTGTAAGTCATTTCAAGATAGGTTTAGTAATCGAATGGCATTCTCTTTTAAAATCAGGGGCTGAACTTCGGGTTTGAAGCCTGCCTCTGCAAAATCATTCATCCACCGCTCTGGAGTAATGAGCGGGAAATCCGTACCAAACAACATCCGATCCTTCAACAAGGTGTTCGCATATTGGATCAATTGCTTGGGAAAATATTTGGGTGACCAGCCACTTAAATCAATGTAAACATTCGGTTTGTGCATGGCGACGCTCAAGGCTTCGTCCTGCCAGGGCCAACTAGGATGCGCGATGATCAGTGGAGAATCCGGAAATTCAATGGCGACATCATCTAAATAAATCGGGTTCGAATAGGCGAGACGCAAGCCTCCGCCACCTCGAACCCCACTCCCAAAACCCGAATGTCCCGAATGAAACAACATGGGTAATTTGTATTCCGCAATGACCTCATAAAGCGCATACGCCATGCGATCGTTGGGATAAAAGCCCTGCACGGTTGGGTGAAATTTAAACCCCTTCACCCCATAATTTTCGATTAAATCCCGAGCCTCCCGCGCGCCCATTTTCCCTTTGTGCGGGTCAATGCTCGCAAAGGCGATCATGATATCATCATTTTTAAGCGCGGCCTCCGCAACCTCTTTGTTCGGGATGCGTTTCTTTCCCACTTCAAATTCAGAATCCACCGTAAACATCACGAAAGCAATCTGCTGCTCCCGATAAAAATCGGCCGTTTCTTGGATGGTCGGACGCTTGTCCGATTTGAAATACTTCGCAAAAGCCTCGTCTAACTCCGGTCGGAAATCATCCTGTGGCTGGCAACAGGACACCTCTGCATGGGTATGAAAATCAATGGCTTTGATTTTATGAATATCAATCATGTTTTAAAATTCTAATGAGCAGGGAAAATACCCCTGCTGCTGGCTATGCCGTTCCCCAAACTTTAATTGCCGTGTTTACGACTAATTCCAACTTTCTCCATTGATCATCATGCGTCATGTCATTTCCATGATGCGTCGATGAGAAGCCACATTGAGGGCTTAAACAAAGGTTTTCTAAAGGCATATATTTAGCCGCCTCGTCGATGCGCTGACGCAAATCATCCATCTTCTCAAGCTCCTTCACTTTGGAAGAAACGATACCCAAAACGACACGCTTATTTTGTGGAACGAAACGCAATGGTGCAAAATCACCAGAACGCTCGTCGTCGTATTCTAGGAAATACCCATCGACGTTAATTTGATTAAACAAGATATCCGCAACGGGCTCATAGCCCCCTTCAGCGAACCAAGTACTGCGGTAATTTCCCCGACAAAGGTGAATGCCCACCGTTAAATCTTTCGGGCGATCGTCGATAACCGAATTGATCAAGGCCGCATACGTACGAGGTAATTCATCTGGATCTTCCCCACGCTCCTTCGCAGCAGCACGCATCTTTGGATCACATAAATAGGCCAAATTCGTGTCGTCTAATTGCAAATAACGTAAGCCGTTTTGGTATAGATGATCTATTTCTTTTTTGTAAGCCCGCGAAAGATCCTCAAAAAAGAGGTCCATGTCAGGATACGAGTTGATATCGATTGACTTCCGGCCACCTCTAAAATGGACCATGGTTGGGGAAGGAATAGACACCTTTGGCGTTTGAGTCGTAACCGATTTCAAGAAATTAAAATCCGCGACTTGAATATCCTTCACGTGGTTTAATTTTCCTGTCACACTTAATTTCGGGGGAGTAAATCCATCCTCCGCTGCTTTCGCATTTGGATTCGCATCGATGCCGCCTTCCACGGTTACGCCATCTAATTCCTTTAAGAAATCTAAATGGAAATAATCGCGTCTAAATTCGCCATCGGTGATTGATTTCATCCCGATTGACTCCAATTTCTGAACGGTTTCCGCGATGCCTTCATTTTCAATTTCGCGCAAGGCTTCTGCTGAAATCTTGCCTTGTTTCCACAAGAGGCGATTCGTTTTTACTTTTTCTGTTCTCAATAAGCTACCAACGTGGTCCGCTCTAAAAGGTAATTTTTCCATCTTTTTTAGTTTAATTATTGGGCCGTCATTCGTATTGCTCCATCTAAGCGAACAACTTCCCCGTTTAACATCGTATTTTCTATCATTTGTAAGGCCAAAGAAGCAAATTCAGCAGGCTTCCCTAAACGTTTTGGAAAGGGAACCTGTTGGCCTAAAGATTCCTGCACTTCCGCTGGTAAATTAGCCAATAAAGGCGTCTCAAATATGCCTGGGGCGATACACATCACCCGAATTCCCATCCGAGCAAATTCCCTGGCTAAGGGAAGCGTCATTGCCACAATGCCCCCTTTCGAGGCAGCATAGGCCGCTTGACCTATTTGCCCATCAAAAGCGGCCACGGAGGCTGTATTAATGACGATTCCGCGCTGTCCATCCGCATCTGGCACGTTATGTTGCATCCGGTGAACACATAAACGAATCAGATTAAAGCTCCCAATCAAGTTTATTTCGATGACCGTAGCGAAATCCGACAAGGCCTGAGGACCGTCCTTTCCTACGACACGCTTCGCCGTTCCTAATCCGGCACAATTAATCAGTCCATAGGGGTTCCCCCAAGATGTAGGAATCTGCTCCAATGCATGAAGTATGTCTGCCTCTGAACGAACATCGGCCGGCATAAACAGGGCATTTTCACCCAAATGACTTTGTGCCTTTTCGCCTGCCTCTTTATTTTTGTCGATCAACAAGACATAGCCATTCGCTTGAACGAGCCGCTCTGCCGTCGCTAATCCCAGTCCGGAAGCTCCGCCACTGATGACAAAAAGTCGATTTGCTATTTCCATTTATAAAACTAACATATTGTCTGTTGCCTCTTTGGCATATAACTGCTCCACTAATTCCTTCCGATTCGTTAATACCGCCCGCTGGTTAATCGAGCCTTTTTCCGTCAACTCACCCAGCTCCAGCGATAAGGGCGTATTGACAATCATTGCTCGGCGGAGGTAGGTAGAACTTCCCCGACTCGTTTTATTGTAGGCAGATAACACCTCCGCAAGCATTTCGTTTGAAATATCGGAAGAAAAAACCAACAAGCCTACAAAGGAACGATCATGCCCGGTAATCACGATATCGGTCAATTTCCCTTGACTTGCGGCGATCACCGCCGCACGGATGGTACTTACACTCACCCAAGTTCCGGTATCCAATTTAAAATCTTCAGCAATTCGACCATCAAAAATTAGCCCTCTATTGGGGTCCAATGGGTCAACAAATTTCAGGGCATCTCCTGTTTGGTAATAGCCTTCTTCGTCAAAAGCCGCAGCCGTTGCCGCGGGATTTTTCCAATAGCCGGGCATCACGTTTTTTCCCTTGAAACGCGCCTCCAATTTGCCTCCATTGGGCACAAGTTTAAGGCTTAAGCCCGAAACTGGCACTCCTAATAAGCCGGAGAAACTATCTTCGTGGGTATTAAATAAGGCCGAGGGGCTCGATTCCGTACATCCTAATCCCGTGGAAATAAACACGCGTTTCCCAGTTTCTTGGACGGATAATTCTTCCAAAGCATCCCAAACTGCCTGCGACATCCCTGCCCCAGCATAAAACAAAAGCTTTAAATTTTTGAAAAACCGCGCTCGAAAATCGGCGTCCTCCCGGAGATAGGGTAAAAGCTCTTCAAAGCCTTTGGGTACATTAAAATAGATGGTCGGGGCAATTTTGCGAATATTTTCGACCGTTATTTTCGTCCCTGCAGGGGTCGGATTTCCGCCATCAATGAAGAGCGATCCGCCATGATATAACGTGAGTCCAAAATTGTGATTCCCCCCAAACGTATGGTTCCAAGGCAGCCAATCAATCAAGGTAAAACCCTCTTCGAAAAAAGGAAAAACTTGCGTAATCTGTTGCCAGTTGGTCGTCACATTCTCATGCGTATTCATCACCCCTTTTGGCAAGCCTGTCGAGCCCGAGGTGAACAAAATTTTCGCCAGGGTGTTCGGTTGAATCGCCTGGTGGGCTAGGTCAACCTGCTTAGTGGCTAGGGTTTGCGTGATATTTTCAAAGGCGATTTTTTCAAAATCACCTGCTGGTTCTTGTTCGATGTACACGACAATTGCCTGGTGATCCACCGCTTGTAAGGCTTTTTCGTAGGCACTCCCCTGTGAAATGAGCAAAATGCTCGGCTGCAATAAGTCGAGTGCGTGTTTCAATTTGGCGTAATCAGACGCTTTGGTGGCATAAGCTGGCGTGATGGCAGCATAGGGAATCCCCACATGCAAGGCCGCCAAGGCCATGATGCCATGTTCCAGGCTATTTTCAGCTAAAATGGCGATGGGCTTATCCGGCGTGGCTCCCTGATCCAAGATCCATTGGGATACATTCCGGGTCAATTCGTATGCTTCACGGTAGCTGATTGTTTTCTCTTGGTCACCTAAAAATACCTTGTCAGGCGTTTTTTCTGCCCAATGAGCTAGTCGGGCAGTCATCCGATAGGGCGTCGGCCGAACAGCCTCCTGCTCCTCAAGATAAAGCACGCCTTGTCCCGTTGAACGCATATTCACGCGGTATTGCTGCTTTTTTATCGAGACAAAGGGGGCGTTTTTAAATGAGGTCATTCTCCTACTTTTTTAGCTCGACCTTGTAAAAAATCTTGTAAGCGTTGCTTGGCCTCCCCGGCATCTTGTGCGATGGCGGCAATCAAACTCTCCGTAATCAAGCCCTGCTCTTGGCTGGACTCAGCAATACGAGGCAATACTTGTGTGATAGCGTAATTCGTCATGCCTGCATTCGAGGCAATGCGTTTGGCTAATTCCAAGGCCTTTACTTTGCCTTGAGATTCTTCCACAACATAATTCACTAAACCTATGTTTTCCGCTTCTTCGGCACGAAAAACGCGACCAGTCAACATCATGTCGGACATCCGCGAAACCCCGATGAGCTTAGGTAAGCGAACAGAGGCGCCGCCGCCCACAAAAATGCCCCGCTGGCCTTCTGGAAGAGCAAAAAAGGCCGACTTTTCCGCAACACGAATGTGGCATGCGGAGGCAATTTCCAATCCTCCTCCTACGACAGCACCATGCAAAAGGGCAATGACAGGAACCGTTCCAAATTGAATGCGATCCAAGGCTTTGTGCCACATCCGGGAATGGTGTAAACCCGCAACGGCATCACGATCACTCAATTCAGATAAATCGAGACCTGCAGAAAAATGCTCGCCAATGCCATAAATTATAGCACACTTCACCCCATCGGGAATCTGCGAAAAAGTCTCCTCCAAACCCTGAATTAAGGCATCATTGATGGCGTTCCGCTTTGCTGGCCGATGTATCCCAACCCAAAGAATGTCCTCCTCTTGATGCACCTCTAGGCCAATATTATTTTTATTCAAAATATTGTTTGTTTAATCCAAATCAAATTTGGACATAAATTAGGAGGTATCCGCCGCAAAATGAGCTTTTTTTTATGCAAAATCAATCATTTTTGCATTCTATAGGCCAAAGGGGTGATTTTTTCATGCAATTTAAAGAAGCGGCTAAAATCACTCGAGTCATTTTTTCCGATTCGTTCCGTGATTTCGGACATGGAGAGGTCGCTTTGTTTTAAGAGCACTTTGGCTTCCAATAAGCGCATTTCAATCAACAATTGCTGGGCTGATTTTCCAGTGGATGCTTTCACCACTTTGTTTAAGTGATTGGGGCTGACTTGTAAAAAATCCGCAAAGGCTTCCACGGAGTGAAAACGACTTAGGTGTTGGCTCAAACTTTCCTGATACCGCTGGGTCAATGCCTCCGAAAATCGTCTTGCAGGCGTATCAGCATGGGGAATGGAAAATTTAAACTCGGCAAATAGCACTTGCAAGTAATAGGGGATAATCGATTTCCGACTGGGATCGTTTTGTAGATATTCACCCAATAATATGTCTAAAATGGGTTGGATGCGTTCGGGTTCCCCAAGGGAAATAATGGGATTGCCGTCGCGGGAGAAAAAGGGCCAAGCGCTTATTGAGTCAAATTTAATGCCGGATTCTACAAATAAAGACGGCTGGAAATGGCAATAATAGCCTTCAATATCCGAAGAGATTTCGTCTAAACTGGTAATTTGGTCGGCCGGCAGGAAGAATACCTGATTCGCTTCAATCCGGTAAGTATTAAGTCCTTTGCTTCGGATAGCCCAACCCTTCGTGACATAGACAAATAAAAAAACGGCGCGGCGATGCGGAGGCACAGGTAAATGTAAATGCGACTTATAATCTGAGATTTTGACAATATGAAATTGCTCGAAAATCCCTGAAATCGTCGGATTCCATCCAGAGAATAAATAGGCATCAAATTGTGCCGGATTTTTTAGCGTAATCGGTAACATATCCCATCGAATAAGCTCAAAGATAGCATTAAATCCTCGGTCGGAGACCTATCGAAACTTTTTACGAGTAACATCTCCGGATGGTTCCTGGCAAACCAAAATGTCCGAAGCCGTCATGATTTTATCCTCAGTGGTCACGATGGTCACCCGATCTCCCTTTTTTAGTCCTGCTGCCTGAAGCAATCCTGCAGAAGATTGTATGCGCGTTTGGCCGTTGTAATGTATTTTTTGAACGACCCCGTCTTTACGAACAATCTCAATGAAGTCCTTCCCTTTCGCCTGAATAATACCAGTCCCGCCTGTTCCACTACATAAATCGGCTAATGCCTCTGCGTTTTTGCCCATGGTTTCCCGGCCCAAATGCTGTACTTCTTTCTCAAAACCGATGGGGAATTGATCCGTTTGGAGATAGAATCCCAGACCAACGATCAGACATAGACTGATTGCTAGCCCAATCTGCTTGGTTATTTTCGATGGTGTCCAGCGCTGAATTCGCCGACCAGCATCATATCCAATCAGAAAACCCATGAAATTTAATAGGATATCATCCACATCCCAGATGCCTACCTTCAACAATACCTGAGAACCCTCGATGGCCACACAGATCAACATAGCAGCTAAAAGCATTTTTTTCCAAGACAATCCTGGAAAGGCAAAAGGCATCAAATAACCCAAGGGGACTAATAATAGAATGTTGCCGAGGATATTTATCCCACCGATCAGCAAGCCCCTTGACCCGATCAAATAGAACCAGATTGTTTTAAAGGGAATATAATTGGCCTCCCCCTCCTGAGTTCCTCCAAAATTCAAATGCAGTTGCCCGATGCGGATCATGGGAAGATCTTTGAAGACCATGATCTTCAACAAGAGGATGGCATAGGCTAAAAAGAAAACAGCTGGAATCAGGCGATTTTTCATACTGTATTGCGTTTAGCTAAGCGGCAAAAAAGAAAGGATTGTTTTACTCCTGAAGGAGTGAGGTGATCCGCGTTTTGGCATTTGACCTTAGTAAAATTCGCCCCCTCAAAAGTCTCCTGCATCTCTTGCTCATCGTATTGTTTAATTTCCAAACCGCTACATTTCATAGGCCCCTGGTGCGAAAAAGTCCCAAGGATGACTTGACCTTGTACTGCCTGTTGAACAAGAGCTACATACTGCTCAATCTTTTTGACATCTGTTTGAAAATGAAAAGCGGCTCGATCATGCCAAATCGCATAGGTCTCCTTGGGTTTAAAATCCAAAACATCACTAACAATCCAGGTCACTTTTTTTGCCGCAGGTCCAAGACGCTCTTTCGACTTCTGAAGCGCTGTTTCTGAGAGGTCTAACACGGTCACATCCGTATAGCCTTCTTCCAAAAGGTAATCGACGAGATTACTATCGCCTCCACCCACATCGATGATTTTCGCCGAATGCGGGATGTTGGCTTCCTTGATGAAATTCAAAGAAATCGTGGGTTTTTCTTGGGCCCAACTTAAAGAGGAAGACGCTTTGGTCCGAAAGATGGTATTCCAATGTTCTGCTGCAGGTATCGTCATTGTAAGCAAATAATTTTGCTCAAGATAGAATGCTTTCCCCAAATTGTCAAGGCTACCTTATGGCCGAACGCTTACGACAACTTTCCCTTTTGCTCGGCCTTTCTCGACATAGGCGAAGGCCTCATTCAATTGCTCAAATGGAAACACCTGATCGATCACGGGCTGAATATTTCCTTCCTCGGCCATCGTACTCAATTGGGCCAATTGCTTTCCATCCGCCTTCATAAACAAAAACGAATAGTCCTTTCCTTCTTTCTGAGCCTGTTTAAGCACTTTTCTGCTTAATAAAAAGATGACCATTTTCATGAACCAGTTAAGACCTTTGGATTCAGCAAAACGCGGATCTGGAGGACCTGAAATCGAGACCATTTTGCCTCCTTTTTTGAGAATGCGCAGGGACTTTTCGAGTGTTTTGGTGTCTTGGCTATGCAGAACCACATCATAATCTTGTAATTCGGTTTCAAAATCCTGCGTCCGGTAATCGATGACAACATCCGCTCCTAAACTTTTCACCAGGTCAGCGTTCTCTGCACTCGTCGTTGTCGCGACAAAGGCGCCCAGCTGTTTTGCCAATTGGATCGCAAGGGTTCCCACACCCCCTGAACCCGCTTGAATAAATACTTTTTGGCCCTTTTGGACATTTGCTCTTTCGACCAAAGCCTGCCAGGCGGTTAGCCCGATTAGCGGGAGGGAGGCCGCTTGTTCCATCGACCAATTCCTTGGTTTTAAGGCTACATCCGATTCCTGAACCGCCAAGTATTCCGCAAAGGTGCCAATCCGAAAATCAGAAGGACGAGCGAATACTTCATCCCCCACCTGGAAATGCTTTACTTGAGGCCCCACTTGGACAATTTTCCCTGCCAAATCATGTCCTAAAATCAAGGGCATTTGGTAGGGAAGCAATAATTTAAAATCTCCCTGTTTTAACTTCAAGTCTAAAGGGTTTATGCTCGTCGCACAAATCTGAATTAAGACCTCATCCGCTTGAGGTTCTGGTATAGGTAGTTCTACTAGTTCTAAAGGGGCCTTTTTGGAATAGGCTAGAATCCGATATGCTTTCATAAATTTTATCTATATTTGCTTTCAAATTGCAAGTGCAAGTTCTTAATAATACTTTTATTTTGCAAGTAAATTTTTAAAATATGTCGAGCATTAAAAAAAGATCGAATTGTCCCATCAGTTGTTCCTTGGATATTTGGGGAGATAAATGGAGTTTGCTCATCGTTCGGGACTTAATTCAACTCAAGCAAGCCACTTATGGTGATTTGTTGAAAGGAGAAGAAAAAATCGCCACGAATATCTTAGCCACTCGCCTACAAATGTTGGAGGAGCAGGGGATTATTTTGAAGTCCAAGCATCCGGACAGCAAGGCAAAAGTCCTGTACACGCTCACGCAAAAGGGGATCGATTTATTGCCACTCCTGATTGAGATACATCTGTGGGCAGAAAAATATGGCACGATTCCTGAAGATAAAAAGGCCCTTGTCAAGGAGGCAAAAAAAGATAGGGAGGCCTTTATAAACCGGATTATCCAGGATCTACAAGAGTCAATTGTCAACTAACATGAAGCCAAGCACGCTTTCTACTTTTTTAACGTCCAACATTGACCTCAAAGAGGCTTTCTTGCAGCTACTCTTTTCTTCTTGTCAGATAAAACAGGTGAATAAGGGGGATTATTTATTGCAGCCCGGAGAGACCTGTACCCATTCTTTTTTCGTGAAAAAGGGGTTATTGAGGCAATTTTCATTGGATGCAAAAGGGAAGGAACATGTGCTTCAATTTGCCCCGGAAAACTGGTTTATGAGTGACCGGGACAGCGTGTTTTTTCATGAACCCGCGGCCTATTATATCCAGGCATTGGAAAACACGAGCGTCTATTTAATTGATGAGCCCTTTTTAACTAATCTAGCGCATAAAGATCCCCAATTTTTAGATTTTAATCTGAACTTGCTTCACAAGCATATACGCCAACTGCATAAGCGCGTACAGCTCCTATTAAGTGCCACGGCGGAAGAGCGCTACCTCGACTTCGTTCACATGTATCCAGATCTGATGCTCCGCGTTCCCCAAATCCAGATTGCTTCCTACTTGGGAATTACGCCCGAAAGCCTAAGTCGGGTGAGGAGTGATCTCGCTAAAAAAAACCAAGGCCGCTAACGAACTTATCATAGATCAATGTGCGGGTCTATGTTTCACTTTACCTTTGACCTATTAAATCATCAAAAAATGACAACGAAACAAGTTGAACAAGTAATTACACCTGCTGGAAAACATTTTGTAGGCAATGGCTTTTTTGTACATAATATCATCCCGGGTAGCCAGGGTTTGAGCATGGAACGTGTGAGTCCATTTATACTTTTAGATTATAATGCGCCACATTACTTTGCTCCCACCGGCACTCCTCGTGGCGTGGGCGTGCATCCACACCGGGGGTTTGAAACCGTGACGATTGCCTATAAAGGAAGAGTGGAACATCATGATAGCAGCGGTGGTGGTGGTGTTATCGGCGAAGGCGATGTCCAATGGATGACCGCCGCTTCAGGTGTCTTACATAAAGAGTTTCACGAAAAGGAGTGGAGCAAAAAAGGAGGCATGTTCCAAATGGTTCAATTGTGGGTAAACCTTCCTGCCAAAGACAAGATGAGTAAACCCAAATACCAAGCTTTGGCAAATGACCAAATGGGTGTTTATGAACTTGAAAACCAAGCTGGCCGCATCGAAGTGATTGCTGGAGCTTATAAAACAACACAAGGCCCTGCTTCAACCTTTACCCCGATGCACCTCATGAATGCGCACTTGGTCGCAGGAGGCAAGGCGGAATTTAATTTTCCTGCCCATTATAATACGGCATTAATCGTATTAGAAGGCAAGATTCAGGTAAATGATGAATCAGCCGTGTCCGCAAATCAATTTGCACTTTTTCAAAATGAAGGAGAAGCATTTACCATCGAAGCAACCGAAAATGCAATCGTCTTGGTCTTAAGTGGGGAACCGATTCTTGAGCCAATTGCGCATCACGGACCCTTCGTAATGAACACAAAACAAGAATTGATGCAGGCTTTTGAGGATTTCAACGAGGGTAAATTTGGTTATTTGGAGGATTAATTAGCCCCTAAAGATTCCGTGAAGTCCAAAAGGAAAGCCCTGCAAATGCGGGGCTTTCCTTTTTATCTACTTGCGATTCCAATTTTCATAGAAAGCGTTTTTATTCGTTAGCGTCTCTCCAAAAAAATGACACCAAAGTCTCCCATTCTTCTTCTAACGAACAGGATGGTCGGGACTTTTTTGCCCTCGCATACCAATAATCCGCATTCCAAAGATCCCCCTCTTTCCGGTGTAAATAGGCATGCACCCAGGCCGATTCCGGGTCTTTCAATTGGTCCACTTGTGCGTGCGCTAGATCCCAATTTCCTTTCGCATCATACCAAAGGCTTTTTAAGTTGGCCGAAAAATATTTTTCGGGTTCCTTCAAATCAAGTGTGCGTTTAAATGCTTGTATTTGCTGCATGGTAGGCCAATTTATTTAAACAAAGAAATCGTATAATCGAGTAATCGCTTATCCCCCGCAAGGCCATGGCCGGGAACGACAACCTTGACATCTGGAAACGTATTCTTGACATGTTCAACGGTGCTCGCCCAAGTGCTTACATTCGCATCTCCCAGAAATCCTTTGCTCGCCTGTAATTCCTTAATCAAACATCCGCCAAAAAGAATTTGGTCTTTCTCAAAATATGCAACAACATTATCGCGCGTATGTCCTTCTCCCAAAAATTTTACTTGAACTTTCTCCTGACCTAAAGTAAATGTTTGGCTTTCTTGAAATGGATTTTGTGGGCCTACGATCCCATTTTCTTTCGCCATTTCAAGCGTCTTTCGGTAACCATAGGAGGGAATATGGTGCTGAGTAAAGGCGTTCAAGCCTCCCAGGCAATCGTTATGAAAATGCGTCGGAATGATGGCTTTCACGTGAGCCCCTAAGGCTGTTTCGACCCATTTAATAAGTTCCTCCGCACTTTTATCCTGCGTGGGCGTGTCGAAAATAATGACTTCCTTCTTATCACGAACGACTAAACCATTGCAGGGAACTCGGCCGAAATCATCCGTCTGTAAAAAAGAAATGTGCTGGAAGGAGTTGGGGCCTATTTGGAGGATGACCAAAGCGCTTGACCGATACACTTCCTTCCCAGAAGCCTCCGGCACATTTTGGCCCATCAGCTTCGACCCAAAGGTGATCAAGACAGATAAAAGCAGGAAATAGTATTGATGTTGTTTCATTTTCGCTATTCAACGACAACCCTTACGCGATCTAAATTGTAAATTTTGGTAAACGCCGTTTTCTTATTTCCCATTCGTTGAGATGCTACTTTTAAAGTAACAAAATAAGTCCCGGGTTTTGAGAACGCATGCGTATTGGATAAGACTTTCTTTCCCAAATGATCTTGCTCGGCAAAATCACCACTTCCATCAAAATCCCATTCCGCGCTGACCAAGGTACCTGTATTTTTAGGAATTTCTATTTGCGCTGTAAACAAAACCGACTCACCTACTTTCACGACGGCTTTTTTATGGCCATTTGCCATGAGGTTTAGGGTGGCTTGAATTCCCTTTCTTTCATTCGCGTGTGCTGGTACGATTACTTGGCCTTGATTTATGGTATAGTTCGTAGACAATGGCGGCTCTATCCCTTTTTCGGCCCAATCGCTTACATCCAAAAGCGCCTGTTGCAAAACGCCTAAATAGCTGACCACACGTGTTTGATCTTCCTGCTTACTTATATCTCCATGCACGGCATGATCTGTGTACCACAATCTAAATTGATCGTCCGCTTTTTCTCCCACACGAGATTTGACCATTTGTCGGTAAAAATCCCCTTGCCATGGAAAGGCTTCTCGGTCTAACAAGGAACATAACACAATCATTTTCCCTTTAAATTTCCCCGTAGGTAAAACACCTGCAGCGCCTCGGGTAAAAATGGGTCCAATCAACATCGGTCTTTGGGGATATTTGGGCGCACCCTTTTCGTCTCTAAAATAATCCCAAACCTGATATTCCTTACCTGGAACCTGGTGTCTGTGATAGGTCTGAACGGCCAGAAAATTAGAATTATCCACTTCCACTTCATCACCTGCCTTTATTTTTATTAATATAGCCATGTCGGCAGGACCAAAGACCACCTTATTCCCAGCTATCGTTGCCAATTGGATGATCTGCCCTTTTGCTTCTCCCGATAAAATCTTCAAATCCCCTCCTAGAAAATTGACATCGGGTAAAAGATCTTCTAGTTCAAAGCCAACGGGCAGGGTTCCCTCTACACCACCCATGCTTTTCCAAGCTAAATCTGCAGAACCTCTTTCGCCAGCAGCTATAGGATCTTTTAATTTTAAATTAATTGCCTCCTCTAAGGTTAACCCAGCCTTAATTTTGCTTTTTTGTTGAATTCTGGCTTTTAACAAAGAAGCTGTAGGATTGGCCCCTAAATACCCTTTGACGCTCCAGAAATCAGTAAAAAAGGAGGGGTCAATTCCTTTCATTCCTCGGTATAATGCGACAAACCCGTGAATGCCCATTTTTTTATAGCTAAACCATGATTGCGGAGGAAAGCCTAGATTCGTGGCTTCGGCCAGCGCCTCTTTTTCCTCCTCATTTAATCCCGCATACATATCACCACTTCCTCCTGCGTCCATCGCGTCGATGATACCGGGCAGTTTGTCATTCAATATCCGCATAGCATTCATACGAACGGAGAAGACATTGGGAATCGCCATGGGAGAACCTAACACGTAGGGTACAACTCCGTCCCAAACATTTTCGGTATTTTCAATACTTCCAATGGTCCGATAAGCACCGCCACTTCCTCCAAATGCATAGCCAAATGGCCTTTTTCCTCCAAACAATTGCTGGGCAACAACGCGGGAATACTTGGCACTCGCGGCATTGGCCCGGTATGCGGCAATCGTTGGGTCAGCATTTACAGCCGGTTTTGAAAAATCCAATTTGCCGCCTCCGTTTGTTTCAATAAAATAAGACCCTTGTTCGATGGAGAAACTGATTTTATCTTCTTCTCCACGAGCCCCTTGAGATAAAAATTCATTGTCGGGAAAAGGCGTGATGTATTGGAAAAACCGACCCTTGTAGTGTTGTTTTTCGGGGAAATAAAAGGAAAATCGGGTATCCGTTCCTTTGAACCCTCCATGTACATAATGGTGGCGAACGGGTTTGTCTCTCCACTCGTCGATATCAACATAGGGCGTTTTAAATAGCGTATCTTGATTCGAATATGCCTTTTCTAATTGGGCATTTAATCCAATTAAACTCGTTTGCGCATTTGCCTGAACAAAGACAAAAAGTAATAATAGCAGGGTTAATTTTTTTCGTAACATGGTCTTATTTTTTTTGACTAGTGAGGTATTTATCGAGTGTGGCGATGGCATTTATTGTACAAATCCCTCGGATAAAAAGGGCGATCGTATTTTGATAGGCATCTGCGGCATTTAGATTGAATTTTTTGAATTTTTCAGATCGGACAAGTCCTGCGTACAGCAAATACATGCTTTCCAATACAACCTCAATGTTGATATCAGGTCTAAATTGGCCCCGATCAATTCCTTGCTGGATTAGGGATTGTAATTTCGCCTCCAGCTTTTGAGAGATTTCTTTTTCCGTTTTTACGGCCAGTTTGGGATAATAATAGGCAAGCTCTTGAAAAAATGAGCGGTTGACATGGTATTCCGTATCGACAGCTCGCTTCCAAATTTCATAAAACTGGATTGCATGAGGCTCCTCCTCGGATAAAGCATTCAGCGCCTCATACTGTTGCTGATGAAAAAGCAAGACGGCCTCCTCCAGCAAGGCTTCTTTATTTTGAAAATACTTATAGAGGGTCTTGGTCGAAATAGCCAAATCCTTGGCTAATTTCTCATTCGACATGTTGCGAATGCCAAATTTCAAGAACAGCTGCAAGCTTTGATTTAAGATGTCTTCTTTGATTTCTGGCATGGTGCTGGAAATTATTATTACAAAAATAATTTCCATAAAATTAAAGAAAAAAGGGCAGGGTCAAAGGAATTAGGAAGATTTATTCGAATTGTTTTTAGTCTTATTCTTCGTATGTTGGAGAATAAAATACGTTTCCACAAGAATGTGCTGAACGAATTCGATGTTAGGAGAAGACATGCTGGACCTCGTTTAAAATATGGGGTCCGATAAACTTACTCAATGATTGGGGGGTGATAATTTCTACTTTTCGACCAACAAGCTCTTCCAAGAAAAAGGAGGGGTCCATGAAATTATCAAAGCTCTTTTGGGAAGGATCAAAATCAAGGTATAAATCTACATCACTTGTTTCCGAATTCGGTCCCCTACAAAATGAGCCAAAAATACCCAGGCTATTCACACAATAATAGGCTTTAATCAGCTCTCTGTTTTCATGGAGGAATTGTAAAAGCTCGCTTTTCGTATGGATTTTTACCTGGGTGATCATATTGCCAAATTAACATTTCCCATTACAAAACAAAAATGGCAATTCAGCTCCTCTCGTTCCGCTTAGAATTAGGGGAAAATCC
>JACCDU010030844.1_pt1 | contig 43200 bp, 57 predicted proteins | sample 7446081 | NCBI WGS metagenome assembly JACCDU01 (sample SAMN15323447, study PRJNA562643) | freshwater metagenome | isolation source: river surface water | place: USA:Blue River Watershed | collected 2017-08-17
CATCTCTCAGGTGAAGATACACAGATTGTATTAAGTACTGATGCATTTGGCAAGAATGAAACTTGACGGTTTGGAAAATTTAGGGAGGGTCGTTACCCTGGGGATAGGAGGTACACCAAAATGAAACTTGACGATTCCGAAAAATAGTCTCGTAGTTGCGAGAGGGGGGCGGGGGTCATTCGTCCAGGATAAAAATTAATAGGGGATCGCGTTTGGGGAAATATACATAAACAATTAAACTATCTCCAATCTTTCACTATTGCACTAAGTACAATTTGCTACTCTACAGATAGGAATAATATTCTAATAATATATTCTGATATATAGTGGAGTAATAAAGTAGTAATATATTAATAGAATAAATGTTATGGAATATAGCATAGAAGAAGAGTATAGTAATATAATTAATAATAATACACATATAATAATAATATAAATAATAATAATAATATAAATATGAATATATGGACATTTAAGAGCTTTAAGGTGGACTATTATAAGGAAGAACTCCCCCTATACTTTATTTTCCTATATCCCCTTATATGGGTAATCTATTCATATCATCTTTACCTACGGCATGGATGGCATGGCATAGGCGGGGGGGGGCTTCCATTTTTATTTTTATTTTATATTGGCAAAAGTAGTAAATATTTTACTACTTTTTCCAGGATTTTCTCCAGGATTTTTATCAACCTAAGTACTTATATTATAAGGCTTTACATCAATTCACCTTACCTAAAATAGAAAAATATTCCAATAATTTAGTTAATACTCTTGCCATGTTTTATCCGAATTATTAGCATAGTAGTAGGTAAGTTAATGGTTAACTTACTTGGCTAAAACAGTAAAGGAGTTCGATATGTTTACTTTCGATGGAATTAATGTGATCGATCCAATGATGAATTCAAGGAAGTTGAAGAAAGATCATAGGATTCAACTTGAGGTATACATGGGTATGCTGAATTCCCAATATAACTTTAATCAAATTACAAAAGATAAACGTGATGAGATGGTTCAAACCATTTTATCAGCATTTTACAATCAACAGCAAATTAACATTGTTTAAGGGGTATAAAATGTACAAGTTCAAGGAAACATCACAAGGAATTGAAATATCTAATTGGGAGAAATCCCTTTTGATGGTTAATCAAGATGATTGCGACATATTTCTTAATGAGTTAAAAAAACTCAAAGGAGACATCGAAGCGGAGCAGATATATCTATCCGATTGTTTTTTAAGCTTATTGGACTAATAGCACTAGAAAAGGATAACATCATGAAACTAAGAACTAAGAAGCCTAATCCCATGTATATCGAATGGGATGGCAGAATGCACAAGGTTGGAAGCTTACTTTCAGACAATGAAAAGCTTAAACTCGCTGGCGAAGAATACCTTGTTTATGGTATCCAATTGGCACCCCATAAAATAGGCGGTTTCAATGTCTGTGGTTCCGCTTCGCCACATTGTATCGAAGCTTGTATTTTCAGTTCAGGCCGTGGGCAAATGAGTTCTGTGCAATTCGGCCGTCTAAAAAGGAAGTTAGCTTTCTTCAATCATCGCCAAGAATTTTTGAAACATCTTGTTTGGGAAATCGGCAGTAAGCTTAAATCGTGCAACAAAAAAGGTTTAAAGCTTGCCATACGCCTTAATGTTTTTAGCGATGTCATATGGGAAAAAGTATTTCCCGAATTGTTCGCAATGTTTCCTACAGTACAATTCTATGACTACTCCAAACATCAATTCCGATTCAAACAAGGTTATAGGTTACCCTCCAACTATCATCTTACCTATTCCCGCTCCGAAAATACTTCCTTGGAATTCATCCACGATTTAATCGGCCGTGGCATCAATGTAGCAATTCCTTTTGATTGTTCCAAACATCAATTGCCATCACAATGGCAAGGAATTCCTATCATCGATGGAGATATTCATGATAGTCGATTCATGGATGCTATGGGAGTTATCGTTGGCCTTTCCGCCAAGGGTGATGGCAAGAAGATGGAATCCACTAGCTCATCATTCATCGTCTCAACTACCGATTCTAGGTTCTTACTATCCCTTGTTTAATGAAAGGAATATTGGCCATGAAAAAAATATTTTTGTGCATTGACCAAACTGGGAGAGAATTGGCAGTAAGCTTGCCTATTGATCATATTCAAAAGAATTGGGATATGGAATATAAAAACGATCCCGATAGCGAATGGGATGAGACATTCGGCGAATGGCTTGAAAATGCAAATTTAGGTGATGAGTTTCGCCACGAAGATGATAGAGAAAAATGGATAAGGGTGAGTTAATTATTTTTTAAGTAAAGGAAGGTTGCATCATGGAAAGCTTATTGGATTTTGCTTGTAGGATGGAATCCAGATTAAAATTATTAGGTTTTGAATTTGAGTTTCAATCCCCAGATAGTGGTTCAAGGTATTACTTCAAGGCAGTAAGATATTATCGATGGGACGATGGGACATACCATGAAACAAGCGGAGCATTGTTACGAGTGAGAGTGAGTGATCATTATGTTCCTAATGATTGCGATGATTGCCCTAGGGGAAACTGGCAATATGAATTGTTGCAAGATGAGATTGAAGAATCCATCGAAAGTACTTTTGAATCACTTTCATCCTACTATTGGGATATTCCCCAATAGATGGTAACACCATCCAATAGGTGAACCCGTAAAATCCTGGATTTTGATCGACCCCTATTTTTGATAGGAACCTGGTCAAAATCCGTACACAAAAAAAATCCTGGAAAATATTTAGAAATATTTTTCAAGATGTATTGACGATAAGCCGATAGAGAATAAGGTAACAATGTATTGGAAATGTATTCCAATAAAAGATTTCTAACTCTAATGAAAGGAAATGTGCATCATGTCTAAGGGTTATAATGGATGGAAGAATAAAAGTACTTATTTATGTAATCTGTGGTTCCCTAACTTTGACGAATCTGCTCAAGCTATTTTCGATGGATTAGATTCTTGTTGGTCTTGGCCAGAAAGGGATTTAAAAAACGAATTTATCTTTAAGCTTGCAAATTACATTGAAAACACGATTGAGGAAGAATATTTGCAATTTGCTGGAAGGGATAGAGCTAATATGTTTTGCGATATCTTATCATCGATTATTACTGATGATATCGATTATAAGGGAATAGCTTGTCACTATTGGGATTCAATAAACAAAGCCGAATATGTGAAATATAATTCCTGTTCCGATGAGGAATAACCTTGACCCCTATTTTCCAATGCCCTATGGGTCGTTTCCATAGGGCAAAAAATCTCACCATCATTGAAAGGAATTGAACTATGAAAGATTTATATTTCCGTGTCCGTGCAAAGGCTTGGGCATCATGTGGAGTTGAAGATGTTTTATCTTGTGTCACTTATGACAATGGAGAATACATCATCAGGATTTATGACGATGTTGCCAATTTGTTCACCCGTTGTCATTCATTATCAAAGAATGCAACCAAAAAACTAATCAAGGCTGCAAAGATTTGCATAGAAAACAATCTGGTGTTGCCACAAGATCCGCACGGATTTGAAACCCCTGAATGGTACATCGCAGGATACAGCCAAAGGTAAGACCCCATTTTTTTCTTAACCATGTTTTCATTTTGAAAGGATAAAAAAATGATCCGCTATCATGTCTATGTCGATGGTGCCTATAGTGGATGGATTCTGGATTCTGATGATCGTTCTGCCTGGTCAAACGCATGGAATCGAAAAGGTATTGGTGCCTGTCAGGTATTGGTACGAAGATCAGGTTCAAAATCTTACATTAACTTCTAAGGGGATAACTATGTTTAGGATATTAGGAAAGCATAATGGCGAATGGGTGTATGACATCGATGTATACAGTAGTCAACTTTTAGTGGTCATTGGCCCAGAAGGATTGACAGAAGAAATGGTTAACGAGGGAGATGTGCCGGACGAATGGCGATGGATTTCCAACGATGAATGGGAGCAGTTTTACAGCCATATTTAGACCCCTATTTTCATGAAAGGAATACGCAATGGATGACCATGAAATACCGGAAATGTATTTCCACTTTAGGTTTTTCTTTTCCAATGGTTCCGGAAAACAAATCCAATCCATTAGGAAAATCAAATCCAGAGGAATCGATAATGCTGTTAAAAAGTTCAGCGAGGATTTCATAGAATGGGATGAACCATTGCCCGAATGGCAACTTATGAATATATCCTGTGACTAGTCCCTGTTCCATCATGTCTATCTGTAAGGAATCATTACAATAATTCCTTACATTTAGATCCTGTTTCCAAGGAAGGATACGCGAGGAATGGCCCGCGAAAAGATGCGTAGGTATGCAATTGTGTACTCCAAGAATGAAGAACCAGAAAGATGTTATAAATTGATTGTGTTTGCAACCTCAAACGAAGATGCCTTTAAGCAATTCTGGAAGCATATGATCGTTGAAAATTCCTGGGGAAAGAAAAAGCCGTTCACGATGCGTGGTATCAAAAAACGATACTACATCGTTTCCAGCGACTGGATGGATACTGAGTAAGACCCTAGTTTTTTTGAAGGAAAACTTGACATGGATAACAAGAAAAAAATCATAAAAGAATCAGACCAAAACGAAGAAATTTTCTGCGACTATTGTGATGGCAAATGTACCATGAGTTCATTGGGTTGTGGCAATCAACTTCTGGAGGATAATCATTCATGTGTATGGAAAAAGTGGGATTACATATGCTTGGATTGTGCGGAGAAATTATCTGATAGAATTGAGCATGACGAAGAATTGGCAGAAAGGATTGAATGGTATACAAGATGAAATACTTATCCGTTTGTTCAGGCATCGAGGCAGCATCGGTCTCCTGGACCCCTTTGGGTTTCACCCCTGTTGGATTTTCCGAGATCGAAAAATTCCCATCGGAAGTACTTAAACATCATTACCCAGATATCACCAACTATGGAGACATCAATGAGTTCAGAGAATGGAAGCTCCCAGCGAAGCCAGAAATCATTGTGGGTGGAACCCCATGTCAAGCTTTTTCAATTGCCGGCAAGCGAGGTGGACTCGATGACCCCAGAGGTCAGATCATGCTGCGATACCTTGAACTCATTGAACATCACCGCCCCCGATGGATCGTCTGGGAAAATGTTCCAGGTGTCCTCAGTAGCAACAAGGGAAGGGATTTTGGAACCCTCCTCACATCGCTGGGGAACCTGGGGTATGGGTGGGCCTACCGCATCCTTGACGCTCAATGGATCAGAACACAACAACATCCTGGGGCAGTACCTCAACGCCGAAGGCGTGTGTTCGTTGTTGGATGTCTTGGAGATGTCAAGCGTCCAGCAAAAGTATTATTTGAGTCCCAGAGCTTGTGCCGGAATTCTACGCCGATCAGAACGCAGAGGGAAGCAATTGCCGGAGGAATTAAGGAATGCACTAGAGTCTATGATATGCAATCGTTAGGTCAATACGGAACAGACAATGTGGCAAGCACCTGTAAATCCAGGGACTATAAGGATGCCACCGATCTCATAACTCATATAGACCCTCATTCTGGATCAGTAGCACCAACGATAACGGCATCAAATGATCCAAGCCGATCTCCACAATCTACCGAGATAACCAACCAGGTTGTTTCTGTTTATTATGCATCCATGCAGGTGAGAAGACTGACCCCAATTGATTTTCGCAATTTAAAATACCATGAAGGTGATGTATCTGGAACAATGCAAAGCAAATCAACAGGTGGATATTCGTTAAACTACGAGACTGGTATTCAGGAAAACATGGCTGTTCGCCGTCTGACCCCTAAAGAATGTGAACGACTCCAAGGGTTCCCAGATGATTACACCAAGATATCCTGGAACGGGAAGTCTGCGGACAAATGTCCGGACGGGCCAAGGTATAAAGCCTTGGGAAATTCCATGGCTACAAACTGCATGGAATGGATCGGAAAGCGGATACTTGAGATAGACACTAGACCCTGATTATTGCTACCATTGATGAACCATATGGGGGCCGAAAATTATCGACCCCCTTTTTCATTGCTCAATGGAATGATCAATGGGTGAAAAAAAGTTCAACTTGTTTCAGGCTGGGGAGCAACTCGGTGTTGGATACACAACAGTACGGAGATATGTTTCCGAGTTGTCAAAGGTTCAAGAGGTTGAAAAGAGCAGGACACATACCGGACATTTAGCATCTTATTTAACTCAAAAGCAAATCGACTGGATCAAGAACAATTTACTGCCAACGCAATCAGACAAGAAAAAGCTATTGGCTAAACGCACCCAGGATTCCGGTGAAGTTGGATTCTTTTATGTGATTCTTTTAATACCGGAGTTCTCATCTACTAGAATAAAAATCGGTTTTACCAATAATGTTTCAACCAGGTTATCTTCCCATCAATGTGCAGCACCAACGGCAAAGCTGATTCGCTCCTGGCCATGCAAACGCAACTGGGAAGCATTTCTTACCGATGTGGTTCTGAGGCATGGTCAATGTATACGATCAGAAGTATTCGATGTGGCGAAGCTAGAACCCCTATTCAAGGACATTGACAAGGTTCTGAAACTGGTTGAGCCTGGCAAGAAATAGAATCGGAATTAAAAAACAAATCTGAAAAAACAATAGACCTTAAAACTGTTTGCTCTTCTCCTGTTAGTTTCGCAAACAGTTCTCCACGGATTCCACCAGACGAATGGAACATGGAAAGTATTAGATTCACCATTTCTTTTTCTGGACAATCAGCCATGCCAATACTCTTTTTATGGAAACGAAAACACCCAGCGTATCGAACATAACCGAAGGATTAAGGTTAAGTAGTTTCGCTGGGTGCAATCGCAATATAAATATGAAAATCATTCAGCAACAAGCTGCCTGACCTTCATTGTATTATTCGTTATATCAGAAAAATTATTTCCGTCAATCTATTGGAAATTGTTCCATGAAAAGAGGTGTCTTTTCTCCAAAATGAACACATCGAATATTGTGGAAAAAATATTTCCAAGCTTCTTCACGATCCATACCATCCCGATGCATCAGGATTTTAATGATCGCATTGATGCCATATACGACAAGAGGAACTCCATCCACACAGACAGCACCGGCAATCGCATCGTCCAGTCCATCCAAAAAACAAAAATCATCCTCAAAAAACTCATCCTCAAAAAAATCAACAATCTCTTTGCGAATTTCCTTGCGAACTTCCATTTAAAACTCCTTCATCCACATCATCATGGTTCTGATAACCCAGAAAGTACCCCACCATAGTAAACATATCATGGAAACTATGATCGGAAAGATTACCAAAAACTGTAGTATCCTATCGGATACAGTTAGTGGTTCCTTATCCTCAGTCATGATCCACCCCTGCTTTCGCCAGGGTGTGTGCTAATGCCAAGTAGGACGCAGCATCATGGATCGAGTCCTGGTGATGACCATGGCAGAGACGACTGAGCTTCAGTAATGTCATGAGCATACACACATCATAGGACGATACCGGAAGCTGTAGGTACTCGCTCCAAGCCTTGGAAATACGCTTAATGTTTACGGCTGGATCAGCGTAGTCAATCGACCTTTTTTCAATCAGATCAATACAAGTTTCAAAGAATCCTTCCACGGTTTTATCAGACATCATCGACTCCTTTCACTTTTAATGCGTCCGCAATCTCGGCCAGTTTTGAATTCCTTTTCCCTATTGCCCTTAATGATGGATACATGGACATTAGGCAGGCGAACCTGTCATTAAGCTTCTTAGTCCATTGCCAGCCATGTTTTTCCACATTATCACAGGTGGCACATATTCCGTCATAGAGACCCTGCAATGCGTTTTTTGAGGACATAAGACCTGGAAACAAGTCTTCAAGCTGCTTGCCAATGAAGTCCATGCTTGCAGCAATGGCATCGGAATTAAGCTTGTAAGGAACATCTTTTCCCTTTTTTACCGCCATGCACCATTCCATAACGGCCATGCAGGCAGCATAGTTCACCACGGAATCCGGCTTGTTTTTCACGATGGTAAAATTTTCCCATGCGTGTTTGAGAACACCAAGTGTGTCAACGCATCCAGACCCCATCTCCTCAGGCATAACCTCGATACCTGTAAACTCTCTGGCTATAAGACAGGCTCTGCGAATACAGGTCTGGATAGCAGTTTGGGTGCTGATGTTACGCATGGTGTCATCCATTGACAAATTGAACTTCTTCCAGGTTTTCATTTTAAGCATTTCCCCCATTCATTTCGACCACAGTTTCCTTTTGTTTTCTTTTCGCCTCTCGTCTAGAAATCTTTTCTGATCTTTTTTGATACTTTTCAACGACACTATCCGCTGGTATCAGATAGGATTTTCTCTCTCGATTAAAGAAAGCAGCAACCTTATCATGATCGATAACTATTCCAGATTCATTTATCATGGATTGAAAATGATCCTTTTCATTGAGATATATGATTCCGGAGAACTCACCACGATAAATATAATGGGCCATCAAACTAGGTTTGATCCCAAGAAGGAAAGTTGCCTCTGGCACTGTAAGGTAGATTTTCCCATCAATTTTAACGCTCATCTTCGTCAATCCTTTCTGCATCAATTTCTACATAAGAATCCATCCCATCTCCAGCATCGTCACCGAGACGAATAGAGATACCTTTTACATAATCAGTATTGTCATCAGACAAATATCCGCAATGCTGCATCTGATCCAGAATAGGTTTAATCCTGTTATCCAGATCACATTTCCTCCATCCCTTTCCTGGTCTTACTGTTATCACAATAAATACAGGGAATGGGAATGGCTCAATATCATCACCATGGTTTCCCTTATGGATATTGTTTTTCCTCCACTCCCTGTATTTTGACGACAGTATGGTTCGACCATTAAACTGCCTCCAGCAAGCATTTGCCGATGGTGGCATGGTAAATATGATCGAACCTTTCGGCCTAATATAAGACATCCTAAACCCTCCATGACCATGCTGGAGCAACCAGCTTAGGTACTATGCCGTAATAGTGCGGAAGGAACTGATTCGTCTCATGCGATTCAACCATCTTCCTGATGGTTGCAATCACCTGATTCTCAGCCTTATCGATATCGGATGAATCGAATTCAACCACCATGCAGGTTGGAAATTCTCCCTTATCAACCACGATGTGTACGCATGATGTGATCGGCACTTGGTTGTATCGGAGTAGGAATCGATAGAGTGCCAACTGTCGAAGGTATCCAGAGAATACACATTCCTTGGCCCAATCAAGAGGATCGTAACTGGACACAGTTTTTACATCCACCACGAATCCACGCTCAGGATCATAAACATCGCATATGAATTTAAAGCCGATATCCATCCCATCGACTTTGGAAGTAATGTTTATTTCCTGTTCTTTGACGGCGGTTGGAGAATCCAGGAAATAACTGCTGGCAGTATTTTCCCTGATGGCATCGAGCATCCTAGTGGATTGCGATACATCATCGTGAGTGATGATCGTAACTTCAGACGACAGGCTTTCTTGAAACTTTTCAAAAGCTTCTTTCCCAGCCTTGGTTCTCTTGTCAACGACTGGAGAAACGGCAAACTTTTCATCAAAGGTTTCCGGTTCCAACAGTCTGGCATGAAGCAGGGAACCTAATGCCATCGCTGGAGACGCTTCCCTCTGCACCTGTTTATCGATGTAAGTCTTCTTATAAAGCACCGGATTTTTCCGGTACATTTCGATTCGACTGTGTGATAGATACTCAATCGGTATTCCCATTACTGATTCCTTTCTTTGAAAAAGTTTTCTAAAATCTCAAGAACCTGTCCATTCATCGTGCGGTTTTGGGCCATTGCCAGGTGATGAAGCTTCTGCTTCAAATCACTTTTTGGCCTAAAAACAATCGTGAGTTTTTCACGATCTTTCGCAGTGCCGTGTCGTTTTGGCATTTTTTCTCCTTTCGTAAGTTGTTGGCCATGTTAGAATTATAGCACAGAAAAATCATTTGACCATATTTTTTCGGATTTTTTCTGAATTAGTCTGGACATTAGGAAAATGCCAGAGTACACTTTCAAAGGAGTGAGGGATGGGATCGGATAAGAAACGAAAGGAAAAAACACTTCCGGTTAGCATGGTCATTCAGCCATGTCAGCACCTCGCCGGTACAGAAGAGAAGATACTCTGGATGCAATCCAGACTAAAGTATAATCTTCCTCTGCACATTCCTGGCGACTGCAAGCTGCCAATCCATCCACACGACAAAAACAGAAACATTCGAGACAGGGTAAATAATCGGGAAATAATTCCTGACCCTGACGAAGATGATGATGACGAGGAAGACGATCTGGATGACATTTAGGAAGCAGCATGAGGGTGCATCCAGTGGCTCGTTGCCACAGCAGCATAATTAGCAGAGTGGGAATTGCTGCCACCCTCATGTTTATTTTCAAGGAAGGATAAGGAAGGATGTTCAATTTTCCAACAGAAAGGATGGCTCCAATGAGTCAGGAAGTGATAGAGAATTCAGAGGATGTTTTGGGCTTGGGTTTTATTAAATCCAACGAGCTATTTAAAGCCAACTTGGAAATACCCAAATGCATCGTGCATCGTGCCGTGTGCGATGGAATGGGATGGTCGCTTGGGTCTTACCCAAAGAGGGTGATTGAAATCAACGGGCCGTATGACGATATGTTCCGAGTTAAGGTTCAGTCCGAGTTTGATTCATTGGAGTTGAAATCCATTCTCGTTGAGACTGTTCATGATATGCCTAAAGAACTGTTTCATAGCATCATTAAATACGGCCTCAAGACCATTATGGGAAATGTAAATGATGTAAATGTCCATAGGGTATGGACGCATTCTCAGTCGGTTGAGGCAACCATAACATTTGAAGCAAAGGAGCAGGAGTAATGAAGATTGAAAAGAGTCTGAACTTCGGTGCAACCTATCGACCCAAAGGCGTAATCTTTGGGTCAGAGGGTTCTGGCAAATCCACCATCGGCAGTAAGCTTTCCAAGGTTCTTTTTCTGGATGTGGAAAGTGGTATTGCCGGACTGGATGTGGATAGTGTAAAGATTGGTTCCTGGAATGATTTCGTAAACACCATTAAGGAGATCATTAAAGAAGTAGCACTTCCATACGATCATATTGTTGTGGACAGTCTTACAGCGTTGGAGAGACTGCTCCATCAGCACATATGCAATGAGAGCGGTTCATCCAGTATCGTTCTAGCCTGTGGTGGATACGGCAAAGGTCTGGTCGAAGCGGTGACCAAACTATCGTTGCTGATGAATCAGATGGCAAACCGCCGTGATCTGGGTTTCTGGTTCCTGTGTCATTCTCAGGTTAAATCCGTGAATGATCCAACCAGAGGAGAGTATGCAAGCTTTCAAGTGAGGGCAGATAAAGCACTCGCAGAGTGGGTCACATCCTGGGCAGACCTTGTTGGTTTTGTCGAGATTGATCTGATGGTTTCCGATGATGGTAAACCAGTTATCAAGAAGGAGGGTAGCGAAGTTCGGAGGACGATTACTGTTACTCCGAGATCAGGCCTTGTGGCCAAGTCACGAATTCCGGCTTTGAGTGGGATTCTATCAGTGGATTCTTTTGTAACTAAAGTAAATGAAATTTTTTCAAACACCAAGAAAGAAGGTAAGTAACACATGAGCGAAGCATTTTTCACACAAGAAGATTCTAAACTTGTCCAACAGGATTCTTTATTTCCAAAAGGCGTATGGCCAGTAACTATTACTGGAGCGAAGATGGAAAGAAAGGATGACAAAAAGTATGTCCAACTGGAAATGACTGTTGTCGATGGTGAGATGACAGGTCGTAAAAAGTGGGCAAAATTTTATGTTCGTGGAGGACATCCTTCTGAAAAGCTTGTCAAATTCCATGCAAGCATTTTAAAGTCTTTGGATACTGCACTCGGACTTGGGTCTGATTTGACTACAGAGGCTGTAATAGGCCAAAGTTGCCAGATGGAAGTTTCCCATTCCGAAAGCAAAAACAATGGGCAGACATACGATAATGTCGTTAGGTTTCTTCCAGCCTAAAGTTCATCACCAAGAATGTCGATAGATATTCTGGAGGTGACCTATGCGATGGATTGCGATAACCTTTGTCTTCACTTGTGGCTTGACCGGATGTCAGGCCACAAGAAATTCTCTCGAAACTGGAGCATCAACAACAGCGATTGCTGGTTCTCCTGTTATCGAAAAAGTAAACCTGGACATCAAATACCGAATGGAGTGGTAACGATGGATAAGATCATGGATGTATCTGAATTCCGCAAGGCCGTAAAAGATGTTTTCTCTTACTATGACGAAGTGCAAACCAATAAGTATTACAGGACAAAATTCATATCGGTAATCGATACCGAGTGGACAACAGAAGGTGATGAATTAATCGCCTGGCACTACGGTGTTGATCCAGAACCAGTAAAAGAAGTGTTTCACTTTCCACCATCTTGGAGCAACATGGAATCGTGGAAAAACACATTTAATAGCGATTACCCAGACTGTGCAGCAGATGCCTTAGATGTAGCATTGTGGACGGCAAGAACGCCTACTGCAATCATTATCGAGCAGGAGAATGGAATCAGAGTGGTAAAGGCATCTGATACAGACCCTGTGAATCGTGTGGAAGAGCGGAAAATAAAGCCAGCTACACCTCCAATCAAAAGAAGGAAGGCAATAAAAACACAACCCTCTATGTTTGGAGAACCCAATGTCTGAGATAATTTTTGACCCTAAAGACCTAGAACCTATCCCTGCTGGAGAATATGCAGCAATCGTCCAGAAAGCAGAATTCCTCGTCAGCAAGGCAGGAAATAAATATCTATGTGTTGACTTCGTGATCATTCAAGGTAGCCAGCAGGGAAAGTGTATTTCAAAGAACTTTCATGTTTCTGCCGTGGATACACGGTACAGACAGGATTCCAGAAGACAATTGGCAAGGCTGATAAAGTCCTGTGGAATTGAAGGTGCTTTGGTGGAAAAGGATTTGCCAACGATTTACGAAAAACCATTACTTGTCCAGATCATCGAGACTACGGACAGTTATGGCGAAACGAATGCTGTCGTTGGATTTTCAAAACTAAGAGGAAGCTATGGAGCTTAGGAAGTATCAACATGATGCCGTGCAGGCTTTCTTCCTGCACCATCTTGAAAACCCTGGTCAACCCACCATCATTAGTGTCCCTACTGGTGGTGGAAAGACTGTGATCATGGCACAGATCATCAAAACCATCCTGGGTAACAATCCGGAATCCAGAGGAATACTGATCAGCCATGTCAAAGAATTGGTCGAGCAATCTTACAGAACTTGCATGAGGGTTGCGATTAACGAAAATCTTTCTGCGGATCAAATTGGCATATACGCTGCCAAGATGAATCGCCGAGAGATAAGAAAACTTACGGTTGCCAGTATCCAGTCCATATACAAAAAAGCAAATGATTTTGACCGATTGGATTACATCATCATTGATGAAGCACACATGGTTTCTCCGAATGAAGAAACGATGTACCGTAAATTCATTTCGGCAGTCAAGGTTCGCAATTCCCATGTATACATCCTTGGACTTACTGCAACGCCATTTAGAACTGTATCTGGAATGATCTATGGTGGTGCTGACAAGTTCTTCTCCAGTTGCTGCTATCACATTAATGTGAATGAACTGATTGAAGAAAAATACCTTTGTCCCTTGGTTACTAGAGGCATCGGAACCCTGGAAGATTTGAAGAAAATCAAAATAAGGAATGGAGATTACAACCAGAGTGAACTAAATACCAAGATGGAGAATCAGGTTGTTGTTACAGAATCTGTTAATGAGGCGATTGTAAAAGCCACGGGAAGAAAGCATATCCTGGTATTCTGCACATCCATTCTACATGGAGAAATGACATTGCAGAAATTAAAAGACCTTGGGGAAAAATCTTCTTCCTTGATCACCGGCAAAGATAACACCATGCTGAGAAACTATAAAATCAGTAGTTTCAAGAATGGGAACTTGAGGTGGCTCATAAACATTGGAGTTCTCACTACCGGATTTGACGCTCCACATATTGATTGTGTTGTTCTGTTTCGGCCTACTGCCAGTAAGGGTCTGTTCTATCAAATGGTAGGTCGTGGACTGCGAACACACGAATCGAAGCAGGATTGCCTCATTCTGGACTTTGGGAACAATGCAGTCCGTCTTGGGCCTATCGATGAATATGAATGCGATAAATTCGGTAATGAACTTCCAACTCCAAAGACCAAGGAATGCAAAGAATGTGGGTTTGTTCATTCTGTTGGCTTAAAGGTATGCCCAAGCTGCGGATATAAGGAACCAGAGGATGAGGAAATTAAGAAAATAAATGTAAGCATGAGGGTAACACCTGGAGACATATTAAGTGGTAAAAGATCAAAGAAAAGAAGGTATCAGGTCATCAATAGCATTTATGAGGTGTACAGAAAGGATTCCTCTAATCCACCATGCGTGAGGGAAATTCACGATACCATTCTTGGTGATACGATAATATCCTATCATAGCCTAATGAAACACATGGAAGTACCATTAATCGAATGGTTGAAGAAAATACGAATGTATAAGTATTTAAGAGAGAATGGACTTAAAAAAAGCGATCTAATGGAAATGACAACATTGATTAAATTTCCAACACCAAAATATGTGACTGCTCATAAAAATATGAAAGGCTTTTGGGTAATCGATGAATATGAATTTGCGGAGGGTGCAGAGAAAGGATAAGCTGCACCCCCCTTCGCCAGGGAGGAAGGCAAACCTGGCTCAATCATTCTAATCTTTTTTTGTCTGCATATCGAGGGGGAAGTTTCATGGAAGAAGTTAAAAAGTGTGCCGTTAATATTGCGAAAAACGGCCTGTCGGTTTTCTCGGCAAAAGTGGATAAAACTCCAGTCCAGAGAAGGCAAAACAGAATTGTGGAATTGAGAACCAATCCACAAACGATGGCTGACCTTGAAATAGATTTCAGCCAGCCACAGGTCGCCGGTATTGCGATCAATTGTGGCCCAGTACCAAATCAGGACAAGGATTTGGAATGTCTGGATATCGATTCTCCTGACATTGCCTCATGCTTCATTGGAGACTTGGAGGTAACCAACAAGGAACTTGCAGACAAGCTAAAGGGGTGCGTTGAGCAAACTCCTTCCGATGGTCTGCACATTTTTTATTACCTTCCATTGGGTAAATCAAAATGCCGTGACCTGGCAATCATGTCCACGGAGAAAAGCAGAGCATGGCTTGCAGAAGCAAAAGCCAGAGGGTCATCAAAGCTGGTTGCCCCACCGTTGATTGAAACCAAGGGTGCTGGTGGATATGTGGTTGGATTCTATTCCAAGGCTATTAGCAAGATCGATGGAACTATAAAACCTTATTCCATGGTTCATGGAGGAGTGGAAACCATTCCTCTTCTGACTGCATCAGAGCATGATTTCTTGATCGCTTTTGCCGGTTGCTATGATGAGAAATCCACCAAGAAGTTTACCACGGCACATCCTGAACCAGTTGCGAAGTATGACCTTCCCAAACGATCTGCCATTGATCAATGGAGGGCAGAAACACCATGGACAGAAATACTTCCAGAATCGTACACATTAAAAGAAGTTAGGCCTGACTATTTTGTCTGCTGGCATCCAGACAGTTCAGACCTCAAAACCCCCAATGCGGTGTGTGGTGCAAAAGCCGGAGGCTTGGATCGTTACTGGTCATTTTCCCCGAATGACTGGAGACTTCCCGCAAACACACCGCTTACTAAAGATTATGTATTCTGTGCTTCTAGAGGATGGACTGCTGGTTCCAAGGAATGGAAGCAGTTCTATGGAAGTGTATTCGACAAGTACTGCCACAAGGATGATGAGGCTGAACCATCCAGAATCGAGCAGATATTTACGGAATCCACCAAGGGCAAGAATGTAAAGGTAAAGAAATTCATCGACATTGTGCCTGATGAATCCATTTCTTTTCCAGGATGGATCGACACTTATATTGACTACTGCATGAGAAATGCCCTGTATCCGGAGAAGAGAATTGCAGCAGCATCTGCACTTGGTATGTTCTCTGCTCTGGTTGGCCGTAGCGTCATGGGGCCAGGAGAACTGAAGCTAAACTTGTATATGGTCGTTCTCGGTCTTACTGCCAATGGAAAGGATTTTCCAAGAAAATTGAATGCCAGAATATGCATGGAACTGGATCATGGCGATCTTCTTCTTACCAAGGTTGGTAGCCGTGAAGGTCTTGAGGAAAAGGTCATGGTTGCACCAAGATTTCTCATGGCCGATGAAGGTGCATTTGACCTTGAGAAAATGAAGTCTGGAGACATACGGTATACCGATGTCATGGGATCATTGCTCGAAATGTTCACCTCAAATTACATCAAGAGAAGAGTCCGTGCCGGAGAAGACGATGAGGAAAATTACATCCGTTATCCTTTCCTATCCGTAATGACTTCCAGTACACCAGAAGAATACTTCAAGGCACTGTCACCGAAATTTATCAGGTCGGGTTTCTACAACAGACTTCTGATCCTTCAGGCATCGATAAGGGGAAGAATGAATATCCGAGGGATATCCGTTCAGGAACCTATACCGGAATATCTAATAGATACCGCTGCAAGGCTGATTGCCATGAATGAAAACATGGTTCCCAAGAATGCCAAACAGGTTCTGGACGATATGGGTGTTGATGTTACAGACAATCAGCCTATCAACAAGATTGAGAATGATCCAAGAATACTTGAACTTACTGAAGATGCCATGGAATATTTTCAGGAAGAAGTCTGGAAAAATGATGACATATACAGCGAATATCAGAAGAAGGGTGACGAGGAAAAAGCTGCATCCTGTGCCAGACTTCCGGAACAGGCATTGAAGATCGCCTGTCTCTGGGAACTCAGCAGAGACATCAAGGCCAAGGAACTGTCACTAGAGGCAATCATGGCTGGAATGAAGTTTGTCAAGGAAGTAAACAAAAGACAGACCGCAAACACTGTCATGATCTCAGATACCAAGTTCGGGGAAATAACGGACAAGATCATCAAACTGATCGAATCCAATTACACCGAAATAGAACCTGGGGTGACCGGAATAAAGCTTACGGATGCCAAGAGGCTTTTGCGAAAGACCGTACACAATGGACAGTCCGTGGATGATGCCATTCGGTATCTTCAGGATTGCGGAGAAGTAGTCGTGAAAAGGTCGAAGGAAAGAGGTTGTATGTATCTCGTTATAAGCGACCAACAATCTTCTCAATCGAAGTCTTCGGAACCGCAAGAAGCGAAAGATTAAAGGCATCTGCAAGGTCGGGAGAGTGTTTTAGTCTGCGTTTCATGGCATCCTTGGACTCAACCACTCTTCTGCCTATGGAATCAACCACATATATTGGAGTTCTCAATTCATCCAATATTTTGTCCCGTAGATGCAGCGGAAGCTTGGAAATGGAAACCTTCCCCTCCATGGCCAACTCCGCTGCCTCAAACCACAAGGCAGACCTCATGTTAGGAAACTCTCTCCATCTACTGGCTTCTCCAGAAGAGTTAATGCCATAGAATAGGTAATCACCACGATTATCGACAACACCGCCACCCACGCCACCTTCGTCAATCAGTACTGGAATCTTGTACCTTGACTGATGCCCTTGTTCATATTTGTTGCAGTATTCCTTGATCTTCTCAGCAAACTCCTTGGTGGAAAGACCTCGAAACTCTCTGGCATCAATTATCTGTGGGCCATGACGAACCACAATGCAACTGCGGTCATCACCGAAACGAGCAGGATCAGCACCGATTTGCATGAGCCATTGTGGATTGTCAGGGATCGCATCGAGTATTTGTCTAAGGCCAATCGCAGACCAGACCGAGTTGATTGCCTTACTTGGGTATCTACCAAGGACTTGGACATCGAAAAGCGGGTCTTCGACCATCCACCCTTTGCCCTCAAATTCAAAATATGCCGGTTCATTTTCTTCGCCCTCCATGGCTGATCTACACTCAGATTTTATTCGTTGCACCACATACTCATAGTTGATCGCACCGGGAATGATATCAGCCTTGTTCACCACATTGGGATGATCCAATGCAGACAGGTGAAACAACCTCCAGTTAGGGTCTTGCTCTGCAAAATAGGCAGGACTGGATGAGTCATATGGGTTGTAGATGCAGAACCATAAACAACTCTCCTTGGAAGCAGAAAGCATCGATTCTGCTCGCTCCCAGAAGGTGGGTTCAATACCGGATGCTTCATCGAATAGGATGCATAAACCACCAGGGTTGTGTCTTCCTTGAAACGCATCAGCCTTTTGTGCGGTCAGTCCTTGAATATAATGCATGGGACTTTTTTCAAGACGATTGGCTTTTGGCATCCAGTTCGGATCGCCAACTCTGATTCTTCTAAGTTCTTTAAAAACACCGTCACGGACTTGCTGTGCTACGGGTGCTGAGATAAGCACCTCAGAAGGTGCGAAATGATCGTGAAACCAACTAGCGATAACAGCACACAAATAAGTTTTGCCTTGATTATGGGCTGATCTAACCAGAATTTTTCGATCACCGTCAGCAACCGCATTAAAAATCTCCATCTGTTGTGGACTGAGTTTTATTCCTAGGTAGTCGCAATACTCCTTGGGAATCCTCGGTATCACTATAGTCTTCTGATTCAGCCTCCTTATTTCCTTGATGGCTGCCAATTGATCCAGTTGATCCTTCAATGCCGGACTCGATAAGACCTTTTGCCACTTCCTTAGCAATTTGTTTGTTAATTGCTGCTTCGAGTTGTTGCCCATTTTCCTGTCCTTTATTATTCCGCTCTATGATCCATTGCAAGGCTCTCCAATCCTCAGAGCCATGCTCATGAATGATTTGCTGCATGGAGATGGTGGCCTGAGCCTTGGCCTTGAGCATTTCCTTTTTGTGCCAAGGCTCAAGGTCTTTCTTGGAAATACCAAAAGCCCTCATGGCGAGCTTAATATCAACACCCCTCTGGATGTTTTCCAGCATCTCATAAAATGATTCCTGTTCGATCATTTGGGCATATTCTCCATGACAGGATAGGTTGCATCCTGTGGGGTAGTAGGGTCAACCAAAGCACGAATCATTTCCAAAGTTTCAGCCGTGTAAATCAGCGAGGCAGCTATTGCCTGTGGGTAATTCCCTGACTCATAAGCCTTTATGGATTCGATCATCCAGTCTGCACCCATCTTACTAATCATTGATATTCCTTCCTTTCTGGGGTATCATTAACCTTGTATTTTATACACTAAGTATTAATTTTGCGAGGTTAAAGTGGCAGACCTAGTAGGTGCGATTAATAACCTGAAAAAATTGCTTCAAGAAAAAGCAAAAAGAAAAGGTTCGAGAAATCTTACCGAAGCAGTCGCTGCACAAGACATTGAATCAACGGCAAAAGCCTGGGAACAGGAATGGGAATATAAGCCAACATCAACATGGGCTACCATGTTCAAGTTTGTACCAACCATGTTTGGAATAGCTCAAGTTGGTGCAATCGTCATGTATGTTCGATTCGGGAAAGGAAGTCCGGCAGGATATATATACCCAAGAGTGCCATTTAAACTTTTCTACCAGTACATGACAACCAAGGCCAGAGGTGGATCAGTCTACTGGGGTAAGGGTGTTCCTGCCTTAAAAGAATACTCCGTTGCTGCAAGAGTGGTTGGTGGGAAAGTTAAAATTAAAGGTAAAATAGGTGCTAGACAGGTAAAGGCCAGAGGCATTATGTTTCCAACAAGGGCAGTATCGAAAACAAAACGGGCAGCAACCATGTACCGTAATATTCCAAGGTCTGTAAGGTATTACAAATAGGTGAACTATGTACCTCAATCCATACTACAGACATATCCAAGACCTAAAGCGGGAGTTTTGCAGACTCATGACTAAAGACGATATTGCCGTTATCAAGCATATGCTTCAGCGTAAAGCTGCCAGGGGCAACATGAAGGCAGCAGAAATGTTGATGAAGGTTTACGACTGGCAAAGGGATTTAGATGATGCCGTAGACAAGAAGCATGAACTTGAAGTCATCATGGGTTCACCAACGGACGGACTTATGAAAAGAATTCGCCCAGGACAGATCGCCTTGTCCAAACCGGAGATTGAGGAAAAGAAGGCTCAGTAGTTGTAGCCACCTTCGGCAAACAAAGAACCATTCAGAAGATTGTTAAATCCTGGTGGATTCACGGGCAACTCGTAAGGTTCAAGATATTCCTGAAAAATCATATCGCATTTAAAAGCAGCATTAGTTCCATTGTAATCACCTTGGAAAATACAATCCGTTACCACAAAAACAATAGGACTAAGAGATATCAGGTAATAATTGCTAAGAGTGTGTCTTTGAGACAAATAGAAACTAGTGTCATATGAATAAAACTGAAATCCAAGTCCTTGATAATACTCGTTATATATGTTTGAATAAATACTATTAGAGATGTAATAAAATTCAGAGTTGTATAAAGAGTAATAATAATAAGATTCTGCTAAAAATTGTTGTTTCAGAGAGCTATAATTTTCGATCAAAGAATTGCAAGACATAAACATCTGCTTATATCTTGGAATAAATATCTTGTATTCTCCATCGGAAAGATGAGGTGGATTTCCTGTTGGCTCATTGTCGTAAAGATACCCAAGTGCATTTAAAAATTTAATTCTAAAATTCCCTTTATTGAAATCCTCTTGATAATTTATTTCGTAATCAACCCCATATGTCAAATTCTGGCCATTAGGGCCAAGAATTATCAATTTGTTGACCATGTCTTGGTCATAGTCTCCTGTAAGATAAATTTCCGTCTTACCGTCAAGATCGGAATAATAATCCACATAGTAATCTTGATAACAAGAAAAACTGGAATTCATTATGCCGGAATATGGTCTTGATAAATCCAGATTTGGAACATAGTAAATTGGAACATCATAGATTTGAAAATCTCCATTCTGTGTGCTTATATAAAATGCTCCAATAGGATATTCAATGGTTTGTGGATAACCACTTAAACCGTAAAAACCTGAATTTAAATTACCTTGATTTATATACTGTTCATTAAGAACAAGATAAATTCCATCGCCACAAAACTTTTCATTGTTTGGATATCCTTGGTAATAAGTTCCAAACGGTTTTAATTGATATGCATTTGTTTTTTTTGATGAAAGAATGCCATTGCCAAAAGGACTCAAGGACTGTTCCGATGAATAAAACCACCAATAATGAACTCTTTCAAGGGAATCATATTCGTCAATTGTGTAATTTCCGTAATAAGGAGGAATCAACTCCCTGTCGCTATACGGAGTGCTTGAGTCTGAAACATATTCGGCATTAAGGTTTGCTATTTTCAAGTAATTCCCATTGGGATCAACAACATTTATTGAATTTGACCTATAAGGAAAACCTCCTGGGTAAGAATCAGCAGAAACAGCTATACGGAACCATCCATCTCCAAATCCGGGTGTGGCAAAACGATCCTGCATTCTTTGAGAGCCATAATATTCCCTTGTCGAAACATTGCCCAATGTGTTTATAAAAAGAGAATAGGTCGGGCCTTCCGTGTATTCAAAATCGTATTTAAAACCAGCTTTTGCATTTAATCTCATTTTTGATGATGTGTATGAATAATAATAATAATTGCTGTCTCCTAAAGAGATGTTTAAGTTTGAAATAATATTGTCATTTGAAACAAAAGGTATTGATCCATTAAACTCAATTCTTTGAAAGTTGATCGGGTCATAGTAATATTGATAATTACCTCGACTATAAAGCCATTGATTTTTATTGCTATAAGAGAATCTGGACAATCCTGAACTCAAAATACCTGGTTCAAATGTTCCAATTTCCATGTATTCTGGCTGATATAAATATTGATAATAAGGGTCATATGCATAAAAAGTAGTAACGGCTTGTCCATAGGTATAGTAATTAAAAGAACTCCATTCAAAAACAGCATATCCAAAATAATCAAACCAGTATGGATCATCATCGACAATATAACCTAAGTAATCCTCCATGTATGGATACACATAAGACCTTGCTTCTTCTGGAGTCAATGGTACATATGCCCGAAATTGAGGAGCCCTGTAAGAATAATCCCTGTATTCGAGTTGGCGATAATTGACAGCATTTACCGCCAATCTCTTGACTTGATCAATATTTGGTATTGAACCAATGTCTGGGAACTGTTGCTTTTTAAATGACACATAAACATCGACTACGGTAGCCCTTGTATACCAATTTATTCTTCGTCCAGAAAAAACGCCATTAGTAATTAAATTTTGAGTTCTAGGGTTATCACCGTAAATAATAACATTCCTGTAGATATAAACGGAATATCCACCATCATAATTCTGTATCTCTGGAGTCAATTTAGTAAAACGAACTCCACCTTTTTTCAAAGAAAATCCAAATTGACCAGAGGGGTAGTATGGAAAAAATCCAGAACCCCACCACCAATACAATCCATAATAATAATCATCATATACTGGATATGTGTGCCATATTGGGGTATATGAGGAAACCTCCTGAGTATTTTTCCAAGGCCAAAGGCTGTAATCTGGAGGAATGCAAACAGAATCATAAGGCAATGGTTCATAACCTTCGTATTCCATTGACCCTGAAAAATAAGAAACAATACCACAGTTTGAAAAACTGTATGGTCTTAAAACGAGATTAAAACCATCAAATGTCGCTCCAACAATTCTATATCCGGTAAAAGATTCTTTTAAAATAGGTTCTCCATTGTATCCACCGTAATTAGTCCATCCGGTTGGGAATTGGGTATTTGGTTCAAAATAAACAGAAACATATGGGCTAAGATAGCATGGGTATAAATAATCATCTATGACGGGGGAACATCCAACAATATTTTCAAAAGATGAATATAAGCATTGCACGGCTGAAACAGAATCTCTTACACCATAATAAGAGAACATATGGAGTGAATCAACATTTGTGTACGAGTCAGACCATCCAATAACTGTTGGAGCATAATAAGCACCGTTGTAGTAATTCCAATAAGTTGCCCACCAATCATACCAGTACGCATAATAATATTGAGGAATATTCATTTCGGGCCATACTGTCTTTTTTGGCCCAGCAAAAGCATCAAAATGAAATATATTGTTATCTTCTCTTACAAGTGTTTCATCACCGGCATAAGCACTTGAGGATATAAAGTCATAAGTAGTAGACCCAGTTATTAAAGGTGGATTGCAATATTCGTAAGTCAATTTTTCCAAATCAAATTCACAATCGTCAATAGGGTATCCATCAACTTGATAAATCTCTTTGGTTAAATCATCCTGCCAAATGTAATTTCCGTTCTGAACAACCCTGACATGGACAGGTTGCGATGGATCAATTTTGTCATACATCGCCCTTCCTTCGTAAAATCTTAAATCAGTATTTGATCCAGAAGTTCCAGAATTATAAAGAAAGGATGGATTCCAAATTTGCAAAGAATAAGCGTCACTCAACTGCTTAATCTGCTGTTGATCATAATGATCCGGAGATATCGAAAAGTAATTTGGATTAAACATAATTATGGTAGTGGATGCCAGCCACGAACTCCATTGCTATCGGTTCCATAGTACATATTTGGGCCTGGGTCTATTTGATCTCCATCAAGTTGTATGGTTAACCCAGAACCATATGAACCTGTGACATTTACAGTCTTATTTGCTGTTATTGTCCCACCCTTGGATATAGTACCATCACTGTTGATGACAATAACGGCAGAGCCTGTCGCCGGAGGGCTTGGCCACTGTATTCCAACACTAGCACTGTTTATGTAATAAAACCCACCGCTTCCGTTTGTTGCCAAAAGCTGGTTTGTTGTTCCATAATTTTTTGGAGTATCCACCAAGTCAATTAGTCTTTGGGCATTTCCATTTGTGTTAATGATTGCCGTATATTCATCAGGGCAAAAAACCGAATATTGGAAATTTAGTGTTCCACCATTGTTTGTGACACCAGTTATTATCCTGATTGCATTTGGGCCAGAACCACCCTGTTTGATGCAAACCACCAGAGGTCTTTCATCATTAAAATTAGAAGCACCAGGATTTCTTGGATCACCGGGGTTCCAATAACCAACAGCAAATCCGTTATACAATCTGCCGGGGATAAGTGGCGATCCATTCTGTTCAACAGCCCATATGTTGCCAACACCATTACTGCTATTAAAAACAGTAGTTGAATAAGCATCATAATTAACAGCGGTTGCCGAATACCTGTTATTAAACATAACCGGGCCACCAGAATTCGTCTGGTCAATTGTCAAAAAATATCTATTGTTTGGACTTGTTCCAGACCAAAAATAATAGACATCTCGGCCATCAGTTGAATCTGTACCCATGTATTGACATGGGACTATCATTCCAAATTGAACATAAATGTTGTTTGACGAATTGTCTTTTCTGTCATAAATAAAAGGCATTGGATATGCCTTCGGGCCTTTTTCTTGGTTGTCTTCAGTTAATTTCATTCCCCCTTCTTTATCGTTAAAACCTTTTCCATCCCATTCAACCTCTTGAAAATAATGGTAGTTTTGTCTTACGCCATTTGATTGTGCAGCACCGTAAACACGAAGCCAAATCCACTGTTGAGTTGGAGAATCATTGCTTATAACAAAAGAATTTGTGGATGAATCCCAAGAGGCATTCATTCCACCGCCAACTTCAGGCTGAATATTAGGCATAAAGACCTCTAAAAAAATGGGGTGACTTTAAGCCACCCCCAAATGTTTACAGGATTGTAATCAAATAATCATTCTTCCAAAAGAACAACCATTGCTGCCATCAATTGCGGTATGTTTGCAAATCCAGTCAATGGAGCTTTTACAAGACTTGTGGCAAGTTCTTTTTGCACTTTTAATGGAGGCGGAAGAGTTTTAAGCATAAAGCTGTAAAACAACTTTAATGCCTCGTCTCTTGTTATTTTACCATCAATAAAGGTTGCAAAAGAGCTTACAACAGGCTCAATCTGTTTCATAATTTCCTGAGCAGGATTGCTAGGATTTACTGGAGCATTAGACATATTTTTCCTTTCTTAACCGCAGCAGGAACCGCCACGGAGTTTGAAACGAAGCTTTCCACCACGGAAAACTTTCTCTTCCTGAATTTCCACTGGCTTTACTACAGGTTTTTCCTGCTTAGTTTCCACGGGTTGTGCCACGCCACACTGGCCATTAGCACAGCTTGATCCACCACGCTTAAATGGCAGATCGACCACCTGGGAACTCAAAGCCACTGCCAAAATGAAACTGGTCATGACGCTTCCTCCTAAAGAAATTTGACCAAAGATATTATAGCGTCCAATCGATCTTTCGGGCAGGGTATCCGTCAAAATTACTGAAAGCAAATACTTCCTCATTACAAATCTTGTCCATGTCCGAGGCTTTCATCCAGTAGCTTCCCTTGGGTTCGCCATAATTGCCAGGAGGTGTTCCATGGGCATTCCCCCAAGAATTCTGGATCAAAAATATCAGGCCAAATTCAGGATGCTCGGTATAGCCCAAGCAAGATTGCTGATGACCCCATGCATCAGACTTCTTGGCCAATTGAACCGATGGTGTACCTGAAGGTTGAACTTTCAGGGAATTAAATCCCCACCATCCGGAAGCAATGGTCACAGGATACCCGTTTCGCAGGGCAGCTTTGACTTCTTTGGAATTACTCAACTGACTGGTGGAATTAACTCGGAACTTGTTGGCCACGGAAAACAAGTCTCTAGGCGGTTTATCTCCATTCGACCACTTGTATTCGACATCTGCCCCAAAAGTCCAAGAACCATCGTTCTGTTTTACTGGTTGTGGAAGATCAGACTCAATTGGAGGAACACCATCAATACGGCAAGATTCAGCCATGGACGATCCAAAAGAACCGTCACCAGTACCATGTAAACCACCACGCTTACGAGATTGCCCATAATTAAACAAAAAGAACGGTAGTTTCCATTGTTCATAGGTTTGGCCTTGCGTGACAATTTCCACGGCCTGTAGGGTCGCCATAACGGCTAATGCACCATGTCCTACACATGATCCGGTCTTTTGATCCCATGGGAAAAACTCATATCCACAGGCTTTGTTGACCACCTTGTATAGTAAAGCCTCTTTTACATCTGCATCATCTCCAGTAATCTCAAAAGGCTTTAAGGATGACCTGAAAGCCTGTCGTTGTACCTCTGGAAGATCACTGATTGGCTTCCAGCCAAAATTCCAATTGTTGATGAAATTGTTGTGATGCTGTCTTCCGCCCCACTTGATGTAATCAATCATTTCAGTTCCTTTGCTACCTGTGTGAATACAGAAGTCATCAAATCTCTAGTTGCCTTATCAAGTTCCTTGTCAGCATCCTGGGGCAACTTGGAATTAAGTCTCTTACCAATGACTGCCCTTAGATTGGAAAGTTCATCAGGACGGAATTGCTTGTTAATTGCCACCTTAGCTGCACGGAAAAGATCACCAGCGGTCTTGTAGTCGCCCTTCTGGCATTCCTTGGCAAGTTCTTCATAGAACTGTGCAAGCCATTTTACCGCTTCCTTGTCTTCTTTTTTTGCTGCCTCAGAAATGTCCGATGCAGCAGGAGTCGGACTTGGAGGAGTATCAGGATTATCTGGATTTGGAGGAAGAGCATTTCCAATAAGAACCGTACACATTGCTGTATCTGATGGGCCAGTCTGATCCGATGTGTACGCATAGATTCTAAATCGTCCCTCCGGCCCAGTTACCACCAAGGTCTTGGTGTCCTTAAGAAGTTCCACAGGGAACATATTAAGTCCTGCATCCGGACACAACCATTTCACGGTACTTCCACTGGTGGTGGCAGGAACCGAAATAAACGCATTTGGTTGCCCATTGATTTGCTTTGGCAACTCAATGGTTGGTGCATGAAAAATCGCAAGTAACATGAGGAATTTCATATGCGTCTTCTGATCCTTTCTTTCTGACCATGAGCATCAAATTCAACACTCGGATTCCAACTTAGCCAACTGTCCAAATGACCCAGTAGGAAGTGGCATCTTCGACATAAAGACATCAGATTGGTTGGCTCGTATTCCAACGATCTATCCAGAGAATATGGATAGATATGATGTACTTCAAGCATATCTTTTTTGTAGCATCCGGCACATTCTGGATGCTTTTCCAGATGTTCCTTCCTTATTTGGGGCCACTTCCAGCCCCTTCCTATAAAAAAGCGGAAATCAGTATCTTCAAGGCGGTTTTCAAAATCAAGGCCCAAGGCACGATACCCAGGGTGACCTCATTAGCATGGAATTTGCTTTGCTCCAGAGCTTGATCCAAAAGACTGGCAAAGTCTTCCAAACCAATCTCACGGCCTTCAAAAATCGTTTTATCTTCTGGTAATGCTTGTGCAGAAGCATATCCAACGACATTCCAAAGTGCCTTGGCAAATTCTCGATTGCTAACATCTTCCTTGCCACGAATCTTGTTGATGCAAAGCAAAATGGCATCAGTCGGCATCGAATCGGGAAAATCAATCATGGCTAACCTTTCTGTGAAGTGCTTCCAGTTCTTTCGTTTGACTTAGAATCTCTGTCAGTATTTTCATGGAATCGGTTTGAGCCTTGGTTACTTCTCCGATTCCTGACTCCAATCGGTCGATGAAGAGCATATGTCTTTGGTGCAATGGTAAGAGAATATTAACCCCAACCCAACTGCCACCACGATACACGCACCAGACAAGAAAAATAAGAAAAGTAAGGGTAACACCAAATCTTTCTATCAAGCTGACGAAATCAATATCGGCGATCATATTACCACCACTTCTTCAATCGTGGAGGCGTTTTGTACCGCTCGCCTCCGTGCAGCAAAAGTCTTGGAAATACTGCTCCTAAACTCGCCATATTGTAACATGAAAATGGTCATGGATTGAATATCAGAAAATGAGATTTCTTGGCTATCTACCGTGATAATTGGCGGTATTGGATAGCCTAAATTCGCTGCCTCTTTTGCCATGGAAAAATTACCAGAATACAAGGCAACATCTTCGGCAGATATGCCTAAAATACCCTGTCCGGAATCCCATCCTTGAACAATAGTTTTGTTCCATTCGGCATCGATTTGAGCCAGTTTTTTTATTTTTTCTTCTTCCAGTGGCCAAGAATTTATTATTTGATTTATTTCTTGAAGCTGAGAATCGTTGGGCTGATCTATATACGACACGCTTATGTTTCCATCCCAATCTTTGGAGACTCCATTTATTGGAATAACTTTTATTATTTTGTCATGAAGGGCAGCCAGCATCTTAGTATCTCCAGTTAGCTGTTATTCCAGACCCCGTACCACCATAATAGGTTACAGTTGTGGTGCTATTTTGCAGTTCAAGAGCATAGGCAACATGGTATCCTAATCCTGGAATCCTGTTCGCAAATGATTGGTAGCTTTCGTTTGAAGCTTCAGCCTGAACTCCGGTTGCTTGATATTCTGATGTTCCATTTCCTGCGGAACTCGTACTCCATTCAGAATCGAACCCGATAGCAAGCTCTCTCTGAATTCCAGAACCAGAAGAAACAGCCGATGCCATGACAAAAATATTATCTTCTCTAATTCCATTCACAATGGCTAAAGAGTTCGCTGAATTGTTGCCAAGATATCTGTAAGTATTTGAAGTGGCGTAAGTCCATGAGGAGGCAGCGTATTGTTTAAACATTCGGCAATTTACTCTATTGTTGTAATTCCAGATAAACCTTTTTGATGCCGAATCTTCCGTAGTGGTTGTAGAAGTGGTTCGAATCGTTCCAAGATATCTTCTAGTCAATGCACCTGTTTTTAAATAAACACCATTGGTCATAGTCAATGAAGTTGCTCTTGCAGTATCACTTGTCCAAGCAGTTAATTCTAAAGTTAAAGTTCCAGAATTGTTGTACATAAAGACATCATAATTTTTTCCAGAGGTAAGAGTTCCTAATGCAAGCGATCTTTCAGTAAATGCGTAAGTAGCCCAATTAGTTCCGTCATAAAGACTTATTTTGTCGCCGTTGTATGGTGTGTAATAGATAGTAGTTTTTGAAATTTGATCTGTAGTTGAAACAGGAACTCCACTTTCTAAAGTCAACCTACCGCTTGAAAATACACCTTGTGTTTCCCACGATGGTGCAGATGTACCATTAGATCGCAATATTTGACCACTGGTTCCTGCTGCCAAAAAGCTAGTTGCCCCTGAACCAGTATTGTAAGGAATCTGTCCTGCACCACCGTTGGCAAGGTTCGTTGCAGAAGATGCGTTTCCTGTCAGACTTGCAGTAATTGTTCCAGCAGAAAAGTTTCCAGAACCATCTCTTGCAACAACTGTCGAGGCAGTGTTAGAGCTAGTGGCATCAACATCTATGGTTCCTGAGGTTGTTATGGTTCCACCAGTAAGATAACTTCCGGCAGTTATGCTGGTAACCGTTCCAGTGCCAGGTGTTCCAATGTAATCAATGGTGAAGGACGGATAAGTTCCGGTGATAGATATATCCGTGCCACCAGTTAGAGACACTATCTGATCCGGGTCATCATTCGTGATTGTGAACGAAGGATAGGTTCCTGATATCGAAATACTTGTTCCTGCGGTCAGACTGACGACCTGATCAGGATCGGCATTAGTAATAATTCCTGTGGTATTGTCGTAGGTGATACCAGTTCCGGCAGATAGAGATTTCCTGGCATCGGAATCCGTATATTGTATGATGGTGGAACTAATCGTAAAGGACGGATAAGTTCCTGTAACACCAATTCCAGTTCCGGCGGTAAGAGTTACCGTCTGATCTGGAGCAGTATTAGTGATGGTAAAGGATGGATAAGTTCCGGAAGTTGATATCCCTGTTCCAGATGTCAAAGTGACGGTTTGATCCGGTTTGGAATTTGTGATTGTAAAGTTGGGATAGGTTCCAGAAGTGGATATTCCGGTTCCTGAATTCAAAACAACTGTCTGATCTGGAGATGAATTAGTAATTGTGAAACTTGGGTATGTTCCACTAGTGCTTATTCCAGTCCCTGCTGTTAACACTACGGTTTGATCGGGACTACTGTTGGTAATCTTTCCTGTCGAATTGTCGTAAGTGATTCCTGTTCCAGCAGACAAAGCCAACCGTACTCTGGCATCGGTATAATAAAGATTGCTTCCCTCAGAAATGCTGCTGGTGGTTCCAGCGACATTTTCCCAAAGCTTGGTGCTTGAGTTGTAGCGAAGGATGTTGTTGGGTGCAACGCTGGTGATTGAAACATCATGCAATTCATGGAGTTCATAGCCGTTCTGTATTTTTACCTCAACAACGCCTTGGGTAGGGTGCTGATAAACCACGATGCCAACATACACAAGGTGGCTTGGTGCTGATGGTTTAGTCGTTGTCCATGCTCCAGCAGTGGTTGGAGAAAGATACAGTTGCGTTCCAGTGGGATAGGACTGAGTATCGATGTCGGTCAATCTTCCGGAAACCACCACATATCCGTTGTCTTGATCGGATATGTCTGATTGAATTATCCCGTAAGTCTGTGCCGAATTTGCATCGTTATTCGCCTGAGCCTTGGTAACCGTTGGTAAATTCCCTTGGCCACCATTGATGTAAACAACCGTTCCTTTTGTCAGGGTTGAACCAGTTGAGTTATAGACTTCGGTTACGAGATTTAATGCCTGATCTATTGTGGTTGGGAAGGTCTTGAGGCTTCCATCTCCGGTCACATACTCCGAACCTTTTCCAGAGAAATTGACACCGATGTCCCCGCTAGTGGTGATCGGAGAGCTGCTGATTGTCAAAGCAGCTGAGGTTGTAGTTATACCAACGGAAGTGACTGTTCCACTTCCGGCAGTCCCCGTGTAATCGATGGTGAAATTAGGATAAGTTCCTGTTACCGATATATCGGTTCCACCAGTAAGACTTACAGTTTGATCTGGTGCGTCATTGCTGATCACACCTGTCGTGTTGTCATATGAAATTCCAGTACCAGCAGATAAGGCTAGTCTTGCATCGGAATCTGTGTACTGAGTGATCGTGGAATCAATCGTAAAAGAAGGATAAGTTCCGGTGACATTTATTCCGGTTCCGGCAGTTAAACTTACAATCTGATCTGGTTCGGTATTTGTAACCGTAACATCCCCTGTTGAAACATCTACGGATATTCCGGTTCCGGCAATGATCGAGGTTACACCAGTATTTGTACCTGTGTAATCAATCGTAAAGTTTGGGTAGGTTCCTGTGACTGATATGTCCGTGCCACCAGTCAAGGAGACAATCTGATCCGGAGCATCATTAGTGATTACACCTGTTAAATTATCGTATGATATTCCTGTGCCAGCGGATAATGCTAACCTAGCATCAGCATCAGTATACTGCGTGATTGTGCAATCGATAGTGAAATCAGGATAGGTTCCAGTGACAGAAACACCAGTACCAGAAGTTAGTGAAACAATCTGGTCAGGGGCCGTATTATTAATCGTGTAATCGGGTGCAGTTCCGGTCAATGATATATCCGTTCCAGCAGTGATGGAATTTACCGGATAACTGATCGCAACATTTTGAATGCCAGTGACTATGCCTTTATCATTTACCGTCACTTCTGCCACATTCGAACCGTCACCATATGCCCCAGCCGTAATGGATTGAGTATTCAATTCCAAGCCAATAAATCCAGAAGTTGTGATAGGCGAATTAGTGACCGTCAAATCCTGAGAAGAAATACCAACGCTGTAGACAGTACCTCCTGGTCCACCACCGCCAGTAGCGTAGCCATCGAACAGCAAGTGGACGATGTCATTGCTGTCACGCATATAGCCTTTACGATCTGCCACATTGATCGCAAATTCGTTAATCTCCAAATCGGTATATGCTGGAACAGAACCAGCAATGTAGGATCGTTTTGGCTTTACTGGTATGGGTGGGTTTGGATTTCCCGGATCAGGTTCAAAAAACAATTGATTAGAATCAACTGCATTTAACGCAAGAATAGTTGATTCAAAATGCAGATAAAATAATCCATTGCCAGTAATAATTAAATCAGTAAAGGTTGCAACACCATTGGTTGTAGATACGGTGTCGGTTCCAGTTAATGTTGCTGTTCCAGATAGTACAACCAAAGAAACTTGAACATCTGTGTCATAATTGGTTAACACATTGCCAAACTGATCTTTGATTCCAACGGATGGTTGTGGACTCAATAAACTTCCAGAAGAGACCAATCCAGGCTGATCAATAATATACAAACTGTTTGGAACAGATGGTGGTGGTGATCCACCCGGATCAAAAAATGAAGTCCCATACAAGCTACTAGAATTAGTAGGTTGCAAAATAACTATGTTAACAACTTCTCCAGCTAGCATATTTATTGGAGAATTAAACGACCAATTGCCAAGTGGGGCAACATAAAGTAAAGCGTTACTTGAATATATTTCTACATTGTTGGAGTAAAGACTTTCTGAACCACTTACATCTAAATAACATGTCCCATCTTCTGTTGTAGTGAATTGAATATAAGCCTGATTGCCACTACTGTAATAAAAAATGAATGGATCATTTGAAGTTCCTGATCCGAGATAACTCATTCCTGCTGATGAATCTACTGTAAATGCCATTACCAAGTACCCCCGTCAGAGTACACCCAAACCAGTTGATTCGAGTTGTTGTAAGTTAAAACTTGAGATGTAAGACCTCCGGAAGGAATACTGCTTCCGTCTGATGCAGACATTATTCTGCCATACTCATCCACCGTGATATTTGCAGATGTATATGATCCAGCCAAAACTCCAGTAAGAGGTAACCCAATATCTATGTCACCAAATGTTGTTATTGGTGAATTCTGAATTGCAATGGTGTTATTTACAGAAACAACACCAATGGAAGTAACAGTGCCACCTCCACCACCACCTGAAACAGTTTGATTATAAACAGAGGTTATTCTTCCATACGGATCAACGGTTATTACCGGATATTCAGTGGTACTTCCGTAAATACCAGCGGTAACACCACTTTCAGACAAATTAATATCTATTTGCCCAGCAGATGTTATTGGAGAACCACCTACAGTAAGACTTGTAGAAACAATGGAAACACTTGTTACCGTTCCAAGTCCAGTACCACCAATAGAAGCAGTTGATATTCCAGTTACTAAACCTTTATTGTTCAAAGTAATGACTGGAATGCTTGAAGATGTACCATAAGTTCCAGGAGCAACACTTTGTGTTTTTAGATTAACAGTTATGGTTCCAGAACTTGTTATCGTAGGATTAGTGATTGCAAAATCACTTGATGCAAGTGTTACGCTCGAAACAGTTCCAATAACACCAGAAGCAAGTCCTAAAGGAGAAGAAGAGGTTCCATCTCCAACCAATGTTGAATCATGTTGAACCTTGGAAATATAAGTCGATGACAAGTCTGGCAAATCCGTTATTGTCAAGGCACGAAAAGATGGTATACCTTGACTTCCATCAGGAGTCGCCAGCACTAGGTTTGCATTTTGGCTTTTGAATGTGACATCAAAATCACCCTGACCATTCGCAGGACTTCCCGTGACGGTAAACACGGAAGTTGGCATGGTCAGGCCAATGGCAATGTCCATGTTCGTGTTCGTGGCGTAGCGAAACACTACGGCATCGCCCTGACCATTGATGGTAACTTCTGAAACAGGGTCTGTGATCGCAGGAATGTACTGGTCAGAACTGGGAACAGCACTGACCTTGATTTGATCAACTATGACCGTATTGATGATGTCCTGAGCCATCGTGTCTCCTTATCTGGTGACTTCAGGAGATACACGGAATGTTCCCTCAACAAGGCGAACTACAAGAGTTCCGGTGACGACTTCCAAATCGTACACATATGATGCTGGTATTAGAGTGGTCGTATCATCGGCATCTATGGTTAGAGTTATCTTGTTGTCAGACAACGAGATGCGTCCATTTTCTGTGTTCAGTTCGATGATAACCGTGGTGGATGCCACCGTAGGTCTTACTTGCATCCTCGCTGTGCTGGTATTGAAGTCCGGAACCGTATTATCGGCATTAATCACGGTGATTTCCCGTGAAAAGGTAGCACCCTGCTCACAGACGATGTTGTAGGTTCCGGCCAGCATTTTTCACCCCGTATTTCACTTCATAGTAGCCGGATCACCAAAAAACATCAACTGAAAAGGATAGGAGTCATAGACTGGTTTCCATCGCAAATTGTTGGCAAAAGTGTTTTCTGTGTTGGTTACCATTGGGTAATATTTTTGATTTCCAAGATAAAGACCTAGATTGTGTCCACGGTACACATAACTGCCGTTGTATGAACTGCGTTCAACTGAATAATCAGTTTCATATCCAACATAAAGAAGTTTAAAGGTTATATCGGCATATAGAAAATCTGTAAGACCCCAACCGGATTGAAGTGGATTCAAGGTGCTGAAATTTCCACCGAAGAAGTTCCTTGTGTATTCCTTGGATTCAATGCCAGTGAACAGCAATTCACCCGGCCCAAAACCGAGGAATTCAATCTGATTGACTCTTCCTAATCCGTTGTAAATGTTTTCACATTGAGGACTGGTAGGAAAAATAAAATTGTAGGGAACTTGATGCCAAGTCATATTCAATACGGTTTTAGGCAGCAATGTCTTGCCACTAAATCCTGGGAATGGCTTGGTGTTCACACTAGGGCTATCAGAAAGAAATTCAAAATTTCCAGCCTTGATGGTCACATATTCGGCAGCAACCGATGTCTTGTAAGAAACATAACGAGAAAACTCATTAGATACACCTTGAACAGTAGTAAGAGTTCCATTGTCTTTTGCATAGACAAGGTTGCTATTGGTAATTAAATCATCACCAAATACAAAATAAGGCATTGGGGTAAAAACTACGGTGATTTCATATTTGTCGTAGGAACCAAAGTAGGATGGTATTTTTTGATAACTTTTGTCACCGTCCGTGCTGACATATTGCATTCTTGAATTAATGCCATTGTCGTCACGCTTAAGACCTATACCACGCACATTGGAAATACTGGAAGCATACATCCAGCGAAAGTACGGGTGAGCCATTGGCATATTTCGGCCAATGAGTGCCGTAGTTTTCATGTAGGAACTAGGAAAAACGGTGTTCAGAAATGAATCCACCTCTCCGGATGAACCCATCGGCCCTTCCACGATATAGGTCATGGTCGCAGAAGCATTTCCATCAATTCCAAAAGATGAATCTGCCGGTGATGTACTTCCGATTCTTTCTTTAAGATTATTTACATTCATTATGCGACTCCATTAGGAGCAAAAGAACCATCACCACCGCTAGAATCTGTATTCATTTCTGTTAATGAATCCCAGAACGGAGTTTCATTTCCATCAACAAGACCGCTCTCCCTGATGGCATCCAGCATGGCTTTCTTTTGCTTATCATATGCTGTGTTTTCGGACACAGTTTTCATGTATTCTTCCTGCCTATCTTTTTGTTCTGGTGCTTGGGCAGTTATAGCAGCTTTCCTAATTGAGTCACCTAGTGATTCAATAGACATGGATTGTGCTTCACGAACCGCCACTCCAACAGAAGAACCAGATTTTATTCCCCCTTTTCCCTTTATTTCTCCAGCCTTGTATTCAAACTTTTTACCTTCCAATCCTGCTTTCATTTGCCTTTTAGCTATTTCTTCAAATTTTGAAGCTTTACCAATGACATCATCACCCATTTTTTCCAAAGATTTACTTGTTTCACCCTGTCCAACACCATCCACCCAATCAATAAGCCAAGAGGCAAATTTTAAAATAGCACCAGTTCCTGCATAAAAAGATGCTACAACCCAATTGAATGCCCCAACGACCACATTTGTTATATCTCCAAGAAGTTTGAATCCATCGATCATTATCTCTGTAATAGAGACACCATTCATAAAAGTTTCTGCCCAAGCAGAAGCCATTTCAAATAATGCAGAAAACCCGTTTACTAAAGGAACAAGTAATTCAACTAATCCGGAAAACAAACTTGCTGCAAATCTTATGGAAGGTACAAAGGCATCAATAAGAACAGCACCAAGCTCGATCAGTGGTGGAACAACCTGTGCAAAGCTCTCTCTGACTATTGCAATGGAAGGAGCGAGTGCCTTCATGGCCATATCGACAAAGTCGGCGAATTGTCTAACGATTGGAATGGCCATTTCAAAAATTGGAAGTAATCCTCTTCCAATGACACCCTGAAGATCATTGAAAACAAGATTCATTCTTTCCGCAGCAGCAGGACTAAATTTTGCCACATACGATGCCATGGATTGAATGGCCTGACCGGCTATTCCAACAGAAGCGGTCACCGCACTCAATGCTGCCCCAAACCCAGTGAGTCCAACCCCAAGGGCAGCCGTTGCTCCACCAGCGAGAGCAGCACTGGCTCTTCCTCCGGCAATACCAAGATCTCCAGTTTGAGCATATTGCATTCCACCCTGAACAATATTCCTTCCTGCCCTGCTAATTGGATTAGACAAAAACGGAGAAACTTTTTTGCCAAATGCCTGTGCCAAATCTTGAAATATTGGAGAAAGTGCATTTCCGAAAAATTTCGCCCCACCTGTTAAGTTTTGATTGAATTGTGACATATATGAAGGAGGTTGTGGCATAGGCCCAACATCTGAGCCTGGAATCGCTTTGCTTGCCTCAATCGCATTCCTCTGGTCTTCCGTGATATTTTTTGGCCCAACAAATTTTGTTTTACTTCCTTCCAAACTATATGATTCACCACCAGTGTATTTTGGCTTTTTAAATTCTTGAGATTGCTGGCTGGCTATTGAAAATTTTTCATGACCATAAGGATCATACGATATGTTTTTTAATTCCTGTTCAAAAGAAAATAGGTTCTCATCAAATTCAGACATTAATTCGAATGTTTCAATAAGTGTATTTGTGGTATCAGTTAAATCAGAAAACATTTTTTCAGTTGAAGAACTAACGCCATATATTGGCTCAAGTGCTGCATATATTTCCGTAATTGGTTTTGAAATCTCAGCAGCATTGCCAGCAAGACCATATGATTCAGGAATTCCTGACTTAAGAACATTCATTGAATAAGTCAAATTTTCAATGGCATTGCCAAACTCACGAAATTTTGCAAGTTGAACTGCAAACCCACTGGATGCTTCTTCTGTTTTTAAAGAAAATGTTTCAATAGAAGAAACCATCGGTTCAATGGACTCTGGTTTTGGCAGATATTCAGCACCAATAGAAGGCATTTCATATTTTTTGCCTTTTTTGTCTTTAGTGCTTTTAGACATGGCCGTCATCTGCTTTTCAGTTGCAGAGAAAATTTCGCCAAATCCACTGGCAATAGCTGACATTGACTTTTCATTTACATCGGTTGGTGATGCATATTGTGAGCCAAAATCAAGTGTTGTCTTTGATTCTTTTTTCTTTGTGCTTTTCTTGATGGACTCTACCTGTCCAAATGTAACAGAAAACACATCGCCTAAACCCTTGGCAAGTTTTGCCATTTTTTCTTCATCAGTCGATGGAGTTTTTTTTGTTTTATTTTTGGATTCTTGGGCAAGTTTGTAATTGTTGGTGATATTTATTTTTACATCATTTAAAGCCTTGCTTAGATCAGATTGCATTACCTTAATGGCATCAACAATCTTAAGATTCCCAGTTTGGAATTCTTTTGCAAGACTATCAAATGATGCATTAAAACTGACACTTGATGAACTTACGGCATTTGAAATTCCTTCTACGGCAGCAACAAGATTGGAAGCCATAGCGGAACTGTCGTCAATGATGATTCCATCGCTGCTCATGTCTAATCCTCTTGGTATGGGTCGCCATACTTGTCAATGAACTGCTTCCTAAGATCATTGACATTAGCACCCAAAGCCGAACCCATACGGATTAATGCCTCAAGTTCCTTTCGCTTAATAACCTTCTGATCCTTCGCTGTCCTGTGCTTCCATTCGTGTTCCTGCTGCTCATAGGAAACAGGAACGCCCTTATTGTCCCTTTTTCGGTAGTAAAGTTCAATGATTTGTTTGTCGGTTAAACGCTCAATTTCCCATGGACGAAGCAGATACGGCTTGTCCATGAGATTGGCGTAAAAGTTTCGCAATTCCGGCGGGTCTATCGGGTCATTATGCCTTATGGCTGAACCTGACTCGCCTTCAGTGCGTTTGGGTAGGATTTCTCCCTGACCAAGTCCATGACGATCTTGAATTCGTCAGGCTTTGACATGACTAGTTGTTCAATTTCCGATTCCGGAACACTGAACAGGATGGAGGCAAAGGCACAGGTTCCAGAGGGAGTGGAAAGAGACTGAATGCTTCTTTCGCTTCCAAAGGAGTACACGCCGGCTGCGATATCTCTGGTCACACCAGAGATCGCCTCACGGAATTCCACCGGATCAAGATGTTCCTTGACCCTGAAGATTGCATCGAGTGCCTTCTTTTCCATTCTTTTTTCAAAGTCAGCCTTCACCTTCTGGGTAATCAATCCAGCGGTGTAGGTCTTGCCATTGAATTGAATGCTCAATGAACCTTCGCCAGGAACATTGAGCAATTCGGAAACGCCATTGGACATTGCTTCCTCTTTTCTTTCTTAAACCGTAAACGAAAATGCTCCAGAGGTCTGAACGGTGATTTTCAGTTTCTGGACATCCTTTGCATCATTAGTCCATTCCAATGATGTGATCCTGCAATTGGCAAATGTCACCGAAGGGCCACCCGTATAGGCAAGGATGTTGACGGTAATAATGTCCCCTTCGTCCGGATAAGCCACTCCGGCAAACATGACATTGAAACTGATCTCACCACTCCACATACCAACGGCATGGGACTCGAACCCACCATCAAAAAAATTGGTGGTGTCTGGAGTATCCGAGGTAGTTGTGACGGTAAAATCGCTGGCAGGGACGGCTGTTCCGTTGATGCCAATGCTGCCTAACTTTCCTGCTAAATAAGCCATTGCTATCTCCTTAAGAAGGCGTGGACATGAATTGGTAAGCACCATTGGACTTGATGGTCAGGGAGACCTTCTGGGCATCCTTGACGGCAACATTATAGCTCACATTGGTGATCGTTCCGTATGGGAAGATGAAGGAAAGCGATGAGGTTGGATATTCCGATCCTGCACCAGCGGGATTATTTCCGGTGGGTGCAATGTACACATCGACCTTTTGTCCAGCATAGAAACCGCTGAACTGGGCTGGATCATAAGACACATCGCAACTGATTTCAGCGGAGCGAACACCCACAACGGTTTCCACAAAACCACCTGAGTCCACATTGCTGACATCAGGTACATCGGCTTTAGCGGAAATGGTAATGTTGGTGGCTGGAAGGGAAACGGTTGGTGCAGCACCACCCATGTCCACGATTCCGATAAAACCAACCTTGCCTGTGATGAATGGGCCGGATGATCGAGGCATTAGATATCTCCTTGTTCAAAAAAGCCATAAGTGAGTCGGAATCCAGTGACTTTCCAAGTCGAAACTGGATTGTCCACATTGAACGGAGGAATTCCCCTCACATCCACGCTCGTAGGACTGAGCATACCAGAAACATTAGCCAGTTTATAGATCGCTTTTCGAATATCATAACGAGTCAACTGGGACTCATAAGTCAGGTCACGGTTGTACTTTTGAATGTAGTAGACCTTAACCATGTACTTGAATTCCGTCCATCCATCGAGGGCCATTTGACCCGTGATTTCTCCTTCTTCCGATGGAGAAACAATGACAGATGGAAACACATCAGATTCCGTGATCATCGCCGTCTTTCTCTTGTAGACGGTGAATCCGGCAGCAGTAAGTGAACTGGCAACCCCATCGATGATTATTGTCCATCGGTCATCATTCGGTGACGAACCATACGGTGACTGTTCTGCCACCGTTGGTCGATTCCTTTGGATTAGTTTTGGCTTATTTGCCATTACATCACCTTCGAGGACTGAAGGACATAGTAACTATCCATTGCCACAGCATCGATGGAGTTCACATAGAACTCCTCGCCACTGACAGTAATCTTGCAGTTAATCTCTGGAACCCATGGATGCACATTCGTCTTGAATATCAGCCATCTTGTAATCGTTTCCAGCTTGGCGACCCCATTCTGATCCATGTAAGCCAGTGTTCCCTGCCTTCGGAAGGCATAATTTGTGGACACCTGTGAACCACCCGGATTGACCAGAATGGCGGTTTCTGGGTTATCCATGATCTGATAGTTCTGTGATAGATCAATAGTTGGCATTACATGAACTGGGTTCTGAATTCCTGTGGGGCAACATAGGTCAACAGCTTGTTCACCTGTGTGATATGTTGCAATGTTTGCTGTCTCCATTCCGTTCTGGAAACGGCAACGCCTTCCCAGCTATAGGAAGGTTGAGGGTTTGCGGAGTCGGCAACTAATGCGTTGATGTAGTTGTCTCGAATCGTGATCAGGTTTTCTGCTGGTGTTGGCATAGTCACCTTGGGTTAAAAATGCCGAGGTGGGAAAATCCCACCCCGGCGTTTGTGGGTCATTACGCAGTAGGAATACCACGAACAACGAAGCGAGGATCCATAACACCAGCAGCACCCCACCAAGAAGCCTTGATGGCAACTGCGATGTCCTGATTGAATTCTGCCCAGTTGTTAGCGGGAGCCTGAACGATTTCAAGAGGCTTGGCTTCACGCCACACGAAAGCTTTCTTGAAGTTGCCAAGCCATACATACTTGTCAGCGTTGGAAGCGGTAACACCGCTGGAGATCAACAAAGCACGGGCATGAGCAGATGTCAACAGCCCGTAATTGTTATCCAGTGGGTTTGGACTTTCCAACTGCTCAACATCACCAGAGGTGGCGTATGGGCCATTCTTGGTGGTGGTTGCAGGATTAAGAATCCTGCTAGCAGAGTATTTCTGGAAAGGCATTACCAGCATTTGCATTCCAGGGCCAAAGACCTCAATCGGCTTGCCGGTGTTGGGGTCTTTCATCTGGAAGAAAAGCTGTTCCAGAGTGTTGATACTTGCCCAGTTGGAGAGGGCATAGCTATTGACTTGGTTGATAAAACCATAGGTCAAACCACTCTGGCCACCAGTTGCGGAATAGGTATCCAGTGAAGATTCCGAACCTTGGGATGTGCCGTACACATAATTGCCGGTCACGCCCATGACGGTCTTCAGGATGCGTTCTTCTTTGGCCAAACCGCAGTAGGTTCCAACGCTTTCAGCAGACTGCAAAGCCTGACTGGTTTTGTCAGCGTAGATCATTTCTGCGGTGATTGCACAAATGCGACCAACCTTTTCAATCGCTGGCAATTTTACATAGTTGCCAGTGAATTGGGTCTGTGCATAGGGCATTCCAGGCTGAACAGTGTCTGCTTCCGTGGTCGTGTCAGACAGCCAAGGAATCAGTTCCTGTCCAAGGTTCTGGCCAGCAGGAATGTTCTGAACAAGGCTGTCTCCGATGAAGGAAGCCAGTTTGAACTTTTCCTTGACCGTAGTGATCAGAATCTGGCCGGTGATTGCTGCGAAGTTAGACGCATCAACCGCTTCGGTCGATTCCATGAACACCCGTTCTGGGCCATTGAATCGGTGCATGGTTTCGGCCCATTGTTCACCAATGATGCCTTCAGCCAGACCACGAAGGGAAATCCTGTTGGGTTGAATATCGCCCTTGGCGATTGCTTCGGAAAGATATTCACGAGTTTTGGCAACACCGTTCTGCTTGCCAAACTCTTTCAGTTTAAGACCTAAACTCTTCATGTTTATTTCTCCTTACTAAAGAGGTTAGCGAGCCACAGAGTTGAGGGTGGAAAGCAACTGGAATTTTACAACGCCAGTGCCACTGTTTGCCTCGACTACGCTGCCGATGGCAAGAGCCTTGGTGGCAACCTTTACGAGAGATTGCGATACAAGGTTGTTTCCAGAGTTTGCTGGCCCAACGAAATCGCCAACAACCAGTGCAACACCGGTGTAGGTAGCTTCGTAGATGCCAGAGCAGTCGATGCGAATTTCATTCGCAACGCTGTTTCCATACACGGTGGAAACATCTGCTTTCTTGAACTGTCCAGAAGCACCAAGGAATGCTTCAGCGAAGTTTTCCTGGGTTGTTGCCAAGTCGGTGTCCCAAGTGAAACTACCGGCAGGAACAACATTCCCACCAACAATAGCACACAGGTCACCAACACTAACGGCAGTAGCAGTGGCAACTGGAGCCACCACAGGATTGGTCGTGCCGTAGTTGTAAGTAATTGCCATATCTTATCTCCTTATGATGGCTTTACTTTCCGAGGACAGATTCAACAAACTGCTTATAATTCGGTTCGCCTCGAATTTCAACCGAACTAACAGGTTTCACGCTGTTTCTTGCAAGGGCCACTTTCTTGCGATCTTCAATCGCTTCGGCCCAAAGGTCTTCGCCGATAGCACAAAGCTGGCGAATAAAAACCGGAGTCGCCTCCAGCTTGTTTTCCGTCAGCAATGCGTTGATCTTTTCTTCTTTTTCCTTGTGGTGCTTGTAGGAACGAAGTTCAGCCAGTTCCTTGTGGATGTCGCTTACAGACTCCATCTTGTCGTCCATCTCATCGGCTGGATCAGCATCATCAGCCTTCTTGGCTTGTGCGGGAACTCCAGAGTCTTTACCGGAGTTTGCCACATCTGTGGTTTCACCCATGCCACCACCGATGCCTAGCATGGAAAGGATTTTCTTTCCCTTCTCATCATCGGAGTCTTCACTTTCGCACACAGACTTGATCTCTGCCATAAGCTCTGGGCCAAACGGTTTCTTAGAATCCTTAGAATCGTCCTTTGGCGGTTCGCTATTGCTTGCATTGGCAGCATCAGCCTCCTTATACATTTCCTTGACGGGATTCTCTTCCTTCATCATCTTTTCCTTGTCCATGACATTCTCCTGTTTGTCGTTGTCGTTTTCCAAGTCATCGGCTATCTTGTTAGCCCATGACCTACCGGCATCTCCACCCCAGAGAAGCCACGCAATATATCCGGCTGAGTCCTTGCCCCAACCTTCACCTTTTTTGTCCACCTCATGGCGGGCAAAATAGCTTACCATTCTCTGAATCGTATCGGCAGATATGGATTTGCCATTCGACAAATCTCTGGCCCTGGCAACTCCAACCTCTGTGCCACCACGATTGTGCTTATCTCGAAGTTCGAGTCCCTTTTTCGCAGCGTTCTGCACTTCTTCTGGAGGCGTATAGCCTTCTTCCTCGGATATATCGCCACGATTGGCCATATCCAGAGCGATGGCAACCGCCTGATCTTGAGGATATCCCTCGTCCTTCAGGGTCTTGATTTTGTCCGGAACTTCGGAC
>JACCDU011291501.1_pt1 | contig 43194 bp, 69 predicted proteins | sample 7446081 | NCBI WGS metagenome assembly JACCDU01 (sample SAMN15323447, study PRJNA562643) | freshwater metagenome | isolation source: river surface water | place: USA:Blue River Watershed | collected 2017-08-17
CGGATAGGATTAGTACGTCACCGCCGGGTAACTCAAGGTCTGCAAATTCAAGGTGTAAATCACTCATTAAGTTGACACGCATGTCAAACTCCTTATAAAGCTGTATTGTATATTATTATTCAGGAAAATGCAACCAGCGTTCAGTTAAAACAATCCAGCCCAATTCGTCCAAATCATATTTAACTTCTTCGGTTACAAAACTTTCTTCTACAAAGCCAACAAAGTCTTGGCCTGCAAATCCGGTACCAGAACAGTACCAATCGATATAGCTATCGTCCTCTCGGATTTCGGCTATCATTTGTGCCGCATAACTCCAACTACAGTTCCACTTAAGATTACTTAATATAGCCCAACAGTCTTTGGGTGCAAACTCATTGTTACAAAGTGCGGCATAAAGATTTTGAGCATAAATTTCCTGCTTACGAATCTTTTTGATTAGATCCATATCACGTCTAATGTCAAGCTCTAAGTTAAAAACTCTGCGACCCATATTAGTATTTAATGCGGGCAAAGAAAAAGCCCGCCTAAGCGGGCTTTATATGGGTTTTATGCTAGATTAAACTAGACCCATTGCAAGTGCTTTATAACCTGCGGCTACAACCTTACGTGATGGCTTGCCATGCTTGTAAGTTGTTACTTTAACACCGTTGCCAGCAACATGGCTGTCAGCGTAGATAGCGAAGCCAGCTTGGCGAATACGTGTTGCTTCAGCAGATAAGTTGCCGATGCCGTAACGCTTTTTAGCTTCAGATTGTGTCAAAGTTTGGCCTTCTAGAACGAGAGCCTTGAATGCCTTGCCGGTTTTGGTTTCAAGATTAAACATAATTTCTCCTAAGTAATTTGCTGTAAATTTAACAGCTGATATTAATGTAACACTTTAATTGGATTTTTGCAACGACTAATTTAACCATTTAAACAAAGTCGTCATTGTAAGGAACAGGTTGCCAGCCCAGTTTAAGTAGATCCTCTCGAATCTCCTCGGTCACGTGGCCTTCGGGTGCATAGCCCTTGGTAAGAAAATGAGCTTGTGCCTCTTCTTCGGTTTCGTCATCTAGTGCGGCAAATCTGCCCATACCAGAACAATACCAATCCATGTAGTCACCTTTGCCTTGTATTTGGGCAATGATTCCCCCAGCAGATCTCCAACTACAACCCCATAGCTCATCTTTTAAAATGGGCATAACGTCACGCTTTTGCCACTGCATGTTGCACATAGCCGCATACAAATTTTGGGCATAACTGTCGCTGGCTCGCACTTTGTCTTTGAGCCATTGGCAATCCATCATATCGTCAAGCATGTTGTGTTCCATGTGTGTATTATAAAAGTATTTTTGATTTTTGTCAACTTATATAGGTAAACAGGCGTTAATATATTATACACCTTAGAGGAGTATTCAAATATGCTAATGAGGACCAGAAATGAACAAATACGTACCAGCGATTACTGTGATTACGATAAGCCTGGCAAGTATGATGTCCGTGGCGAAGGATCATATCAAGAGCAATACGCTTACAGATGCCCATCACCGGACTGTGACACGAAACGCACCGGTCCATGTAAGTGCAACAAAGATACCAAAGTTTAAACTGTTAAGAAGTAATCCTCACAGGGTTACTCATAAGCTACAAGATTGGGATTATGATGAAATCGAAGATGACGCAATCATCAGTCCTTATCGAAGAAAAGATCTACATCGAGTAGTTAGCCCAGACGGGATCAACGATCACGTAAGGTGGCAACTATTTTTAGCAAGGCAAGCGGCACTGTTAATACATAAACAAAAATGGGGCTAGGCCCCATTTTATTCTTTCTTTTTAGTTAACGAAATATCTCCGTTTTCTGTAATATCCCAGAGTAAAGTATCGCCAACGTCCCACCCACATTGATTTAATGCGTCAACGGGAATAGGCATAATAAGATCACCAGTGACAGGATCTTCTTCTAATTGCACAATCCAAGTGGTCATTGCATCACGCGAACATGAGTTACATTAGCCACACGGAAACTACGCCACTCGCTTTTGTCCAAACACCACACACTTAAATTGTTAGGGTTATGGATCTTAGTTTCGTGTAGCTTGCTAGCATCACGTGCTGGCAATGCTGACGCCATTAGAGTGCAAGGCATAGTACGAGTTGTACCATCTACTTTGGTAAATGTTACTTCGCACTGATGATTCCAAAGCAAGTCTTGGATTTCTTTGTGCCTGGCGCCAATATCCAGTTCTTCTGGTGGCTGATTATAGTGAATTTCGTAGGACATTAGTCACCTCTTTTGTTGCGAGCACCTTTACCAGCAAGAGCAGAACGCTCGGCTTCGGCATAGCTCTTAATAAGACTGCGTCGCAGATTTTTATCTGTCATTGTTGCCGCAATACGTTTTACTGACTTTGATACTTTTGTTGCTCTTGGATCGTAACCCATTTAATCTCCTTTAAGTTCATTCATGATAAGTTGTTTACTGCGTTCTATATCTTCGGTATGCATGGCTTCGTATAACTTTGGTGCAACTATTTCTAGAGTTTCCATCAGCACTCTACGTCCATCTTCTGTCAAGTGACAATAGGTAGGTCCAACACTACTGTGATAAAAGTATTTTTTGTCACGTACTAGTGTACGCAACATGCCCTGCACAATGAACATAACTTCTTTTTCATTCATTTGCAGTACCTTCGCCTGCTGTAGGAAATGGCCAATCTGTTGGGTTGAGCGGAGTGGGCTCCACTTCTTGCGTTTGGCCGCTATCTTCATCCACAAGCTCAATTTTAACTGGACCCAAAATCGCAACATGGTCGTCTTCAATTTCGTAATTATGGTCGCCATCATAAAGCCATCCTGTTCCGCAACGCCCATCTTCATCTTCGGATTCATAACGTAAGATACTTTCAATATACTCTTTTTCTTCCTCAGTCCAGTTTTCGTCAAATTCAACATACACCGAACACAAGTCATCTAGTTCACAACCCCAACCTACTTCGGGGCGACAATACACACGATCTGTTTCGGTGTCGTATATTACATCATCTTCCTCACGGAATCCTTGTCCCCAACGCCAGGTTTCGGTAACTTGGAAACCTCGCACACTTCCATTATCTAGTCGTTCAAATACATCAACAAAGTATTCTACTGATTTCTTTTCTAGGGGTGTAATACGATATAGTTTAGTCATTTTTGTTTTTACAGTTGCATAATCGACCTTGACGACAGTCGCCGGTACAGTTGTTGGTTGCCACTACAGCATTTATAATAATTTTAACAGACGCTTGAATTAAAGTCAAGAAAGGCATTATCAAAATGCCAACAATTATACCTAAACCAAAATCATTCATATGTACTCCATTGTCCTTTGCCATAGTTCCAATGCCGGGTATCGTGTAGATTAAAGATACAGTTGTACCCTAACAACCCAAGCTCAATTCTTAATCCTGCGTGATCCTGACGTGTAGTAAGATCTACTGCAACTTCGGCAATAATAGAACTTTTATACACTTGCAGTTCAATACTTTTATGTCGTGCAACAGCATATACCTTGTACCAAACATTTTCAAAACGATCAGACCAAGGATTACGCAAAGTAAGATTAAGGGTTATCATTCCGCAACTCCAAAATGTTCTTTAATTACTCTGCCTACCCCAAGAGTAATACCTTCGGCTTCTGAATTATGATCATTAGCAACTTCGGCACATTCTCGCACAATCAACTCGGCTAGCTTGTTAGCACGGCCTGCAATCTCGGGCGCCGCATAACCTGCTTCTAGCATTAGTTCTTTAAGACGTTGGTTCACAGTTTTTCTCCTGGCACAAATCCACGGAACCCTTTAAAGCGAGGGAACCTTAGCGAATAGCTACCATCTTGGTTTTGTGTAACAGCGTCTGCACGTACTTCCACAATATTACCAATGATAGTGTCGGCATTGTCCCAATAAACAACACGATCGCTATCAGTAAGTCCCGAGCCAACATTGGTTCTAATAAGTTTACCATCATCTGTTCCTTCTACAATTAAGGCACCCAGGCGTCCGACATTTTTGCCAGTTCCTTCTTCTACACCCACTACTGCTAGGCTAACTTCGATATAGGGCTTTTGCTTGAGCCAGCTGGTTGTACGTTTACACTCGTAGACAGCACTTGGATCTTTGATCATAATACCTTCGTACCCGCCATCTACTGCTTGCTTGTTAATTTCGGCAAAGCGAGCTTGTCCCTCTGGCTCACGCAGGTCAACCAGTTCTTGTCCCACAATAGCCACGTTTGGCATATGATCCTTGATATGTTCATACCAAGCCTTGAGCGTAAAACTACGATCAATCTGTCGATGCTCGCCTACTCCTTCACGGAACTCACGTAAGCTAATCATATCAAACAAGTGTAGCACAGCATCATTGGCTTCTACATCGCTCTTACGATGTACTTGTTTCATTAAGTCTTGGAAACTAGCCGACATAACTTCGCCATCTAGTACCATTGGCTCACTGAAGAATACAGCATGTTTGGCAATTTGCTTTTTAATATGCTCAAAGTTTACCAGCTCTTTACCGTTGCGACTGTACTGATCAACTTTACCGTCAGGGTAAACCACAGTAATAACACGCACACCATCTAGTTTAACTTCGATTAGTTTTTCACCAGTGACCTTGCTTTCGTGATTAGCACCATCGTGCGCCAATTGGCAAGTAAACACAGGAATGTGATACTTGGGGTCAGCATGTTTATTAACAGTAGTTTCGCTGGTACCACATCGCATGTCTTTGATAAGAATACGTCGGTACCACAAGTTCCATTCATCTTCACGTGCATTCATACGCAAGAAGTTAATGGCAGTTTGTGCGGCATTGCCTGTGAGCTTACGCTCTGCTAGTTCCTGTGCAGTTTTCCAAAACGTATCTGGACTAAGGCCTTTGCCATCGCCTTTTTTCTCTTCTACTTTCTTAACACCAAAAGTAACCATAGCATCATATGCCGCACGGAATCCGCGAAACAGCTCTGTGTTGCCTGCCGCACTTTCACGTGCAATTACTTCTTCTTTGAATAGTCGACCGTTATTGCTTTCTAGTTCAGCAATGATGTCCCATGGATTAGTCATTTGTTTCTTCTTTCTTAATTTTGTGAGGAATTAGTTTGCACTCTTCTACACCTTCTTTGTACCAGCTGGTAACCTCGTCTTCGTTTTCGGCTTCGTATTCGGCCATAGTTTCACTGATACAATATGCTTCGTCTAGTTCGAGCGGGATAGTGTTGCGAACTTCTTCGCTGTCCATATCAGTCATATCCCAGCTGGTATCACCGTGTTCATCGTATATGCCAGCAAAGCACATGCCGGGTTCATAATAAGTTGCATACACACGGAAACCTAGGTCTTCAAAACGTTCATATGCACTAGTTGGTGGCGACCATGCACTATCAAAATATACAACTAGTTCGTGGTCATCCCAAGTCTGAATACCGTTGGCATCGCCCACGTCCCACTTGGTGCCCCAGTTGTTTACAGCATAATCATACCAATCACTGGCACCATACTTTTTGCGTAGAGTTTCGGCCGAATTGGCATCTCGGTTGGGACTAGTAGTTTCCTTGAGTTCAGCTGGCACAGGAATAAACTCGTCCAGCAGTCTACCTTCGACGAATGCCGCTTTGGCTCGGGCAATCATAGCAGGATCATCGTGACCTAGAATCAAAGTATTGTTACACCAATTAGGCATAGTTAGCTCCTTGTAAAGTTTTCCACATAAATTCTTTTTCTCGTGCAGTAGCCCATGCAGTTCTACGGCCTCCTAAATCATCACGCCATTGCTCTAATGCATCGTAACTGCCAATAGCTTGTTTAGGAGCACACTCGTTGATCCACATGGCAATGGCCCAGAACATCTGACGGTTGGCAGTATCGGCACAGTATAAAGCACGTTCGTAATCTTTGGCGATCATGCTTTCAACAAAGCCACCAGGTGCCCAGCCACGAAACAAATAATTAGTAATGGTTTCTCGAGTATGGTCAGGAATCTCCATGCCCATAAATCGCAAATCCACAGTAGTTTTTTCAAAATCAAGCATTTTCAAAAGCCTTGGTATGTTTGCAATCACCGCGGAACTTAAAACCGCTACAAGTGCATTTTAACACATTATCAATTTTTTCTACAATATAAGTATCGCCTTTGGAGCCTTTTACTTCCCAACGCTGACCTTCAGGTTTTTCTTCTTTGATTGAATAGTTAAAGGTATTTGGCACTTCCACAAACTTGCGGCCACGGGTGCTGATGCGAATTGGCTTCTTGAATTCAAAGACTGCTTTAGTACCTACTTTGATGTAGGCATACATTTTTTCCTTGCTATCGTTCAGCAGGTAAATGTGGTTGGGAGTAGGTACGTCCCATGCAGTAGTTTCTTGAAAGAATTTCATAAAACTCCAAATTTCTTAATATATGTATATTATAGATTATTTGGAATTAATGGTCAACCATAAAAAAAGCCCCGTTTTAGCGGGGCTTTTTGTGTTATGCTAGCTTACGGCGCTGGCGTATGGTCTTGAAACACAGGAGGCGAACTTCCTGGTAACGCTGGGTCAATATTAACTGCGGTGCAGTAAGTTTCCCATAGGCTGATTTTTTCTTCGGTATTTGGTGATAAATCGGGTACAGTATTTGTAGATACGCCCACTGCAAGTTCAGCACTATAAACTTGAAGAAATAGATTTTTTTGTTCTGCGGTGGCCTCGGTTAGATACCAAGACATGTATTGTTTAGGCACAATGGTCTCCTTGCTAATATAGTTATTTATCAAGAGAAACCCGCCGAAGCGGGTTTTGTTATTTTCTGTTACGAGGTATAACTACCCTAAGCGGTGTTTAGGCCGCTAATGCGAACTGTGAGTCGTTTGCGTTTACTTTTTTGCTTCTACGACCGGGTTCCCCCAATCCTAACGGGTTCTGCTTTCCCGTGCTGTCTGCTCTGCTACTCAATACCACGTCGAAACCTGGTCAGGCCCATCAGAAAAGGACTAATGCTCCAACAACGATTACAGCTACTATACCCATTGCAAATCTTGCTAAGTCGTCGTCCATAGTCGAATCCTCTTTTGGTGGACCTGGAGGGAATCGAACCCTCGTCCGCAACACCTTTTACATTACTTCATACAGCAATAACTTTAATTATATCCTCGAATTACATTATTGTCAATCTTGGGATTGCCTTTGGCCAATGCGGCTTTGTTGGCTTCTTTTTCCCTTTGTTCACGCTCAAGCTGTTTAACTGTTTGCGTTTTATCTGTGCGATTACTTGACAATTTGTTGTTCTGAGACATTGTCAATTATTTATTATTTTTGAGAGCACTTGCCAGCATCTTGTGCCTTGCTACCGGAACGGTTCGGGCAAATGGTCTCAAAAATAAAGGGGCATTTCTGCCCCTTTTCGCACACTTGACAGATTACTCTGCAACTGCCTCTGCACGAGCTTTGATAGCTTCAAGGCTAGGAGCGGCCTTAACCTTAGCACCTTTAGCCTTAACCACGCCGTTGTACTTGGCGTCAGCATTGTCGATAGCCATCTTGTACTCTGCGTTCTGATACAAGTCAGTAGTCTTAAGGAAAGCCACTAGCTCAGGCTTGTCCATCTCAGACGGCAACTCCATCAAATTAATGTCGCTGTCAGTCTTAGCCAAGATCTTGACACGAGTCATGTCTGTAGCAAAACGCACTTTGTAAGAACCACCAGCAGATTTAGAAACACCACCAACTTTGAACAATTTAGTCATTTGAAACACTCCAATTTAAGTTAAGTTTGAAAAACAATGTTGATACACACTACCAACATATTTCATATTATAGATTATTTCGAAATAGAAGTCAACCATAATATGAAACTCTTTTTTACCAAAATTAGCCAATCAAAACGGCATTTTTGGTTACACAAGAACTTGGGCCACCAAACATGGCTTCCACAATAGTCCTGGCTTGACTAGGACCCATTGCTTGAACCACGATGGTCAAGTTACTCATATCACTGCGAGTACTATATCCACCACTATGCGAATCTTTTGGGCTAGTGGTAATATCGTACGTTACTTCATAAGGGTACATCATTTTGCGGCCTCTCGGCTTACTTCTTGAACTTTAGCAACACCGTTATCGAACATACGTGCAATACCAGTGAATCCCACAGTGCAAATTATAATACCAAAAACAGTTCCCGCAACAAACGATTTCATGTTAGCCTTTCTTGGATACAGATGTATCACCAGATTTAAACAGCAGGCCAAATAGAACCAAAATACCCCAGGCCTGCAACCAGGAAATTTCGTTTACACCTGTGATGGCGCCAACTAGACAACCATTCCACAGTAGCATAACCGGAAACGACAGCACAAGTCCTACAATTACAACCAGTGCCAGGACCACAGCAATAGCAAGTACAATAGCCATTATTCAGTCTCCATAGAGTTAATTACATCTGCCAACACTTCCAGTGGACGACCGTATTGGCTAACATACCAAACACCGTCCTTCATGATGTAGTAATATTCTGCACCACAACCATCGTAGTAACTGATAAACGAATCTAGGCTATGAAAGGTTTTCCACTCAGTACCTTCTTCGCCACGATCGCGTCCGTAAAAGGTAGTCCAGTTTTCGTACTTGGCTTCGTCGTACTCGCCATCCTTGCACTCAAATTTTGAGAACGGATGTTGCTCGCCAATTTCGGGACGCAAAGAACTGATGTCACCTAGTGCAACCAGAAAGTTGGCTTTGGTGCTGTCGTAGTTCTCTTGCAAGATACGACCATTGTGATCAATGTAGCCGTCCCAATGACAGTAAACAGCCTTGCACACATCACCGTGCATTACACCAATTGCGGAACGAGTTGCCATATTACAGATCCTTTTGCAGTTTCAATACAAGTATTATACAATTAATTGAATTATGGGTCAACCGTTTTACACGGCTTCCAGCATGTTAGCCGGAACATTGTAACGGCCTGCAGAAGTAGCAACCAACACATACTTTAGTTTAACTTTTTCCACGGTACCTTGATATGTGATACCGTTGCGGTTAGACGTAAACTTTACCACATCACCTGCACGTAGGGCACGAGTGTTCTGCTTGGTCAATTGGCTACGAGCGAAACGAAGTGCATCTGCAATAGCATCCAGATCTTGGTTAGAAAAACGACCCGAAATAATAGCACTACGCACATTTCCAAGTTCAGTCATATCAGCTCCTTATTAGTTACTATACTTTGTATTATAGATTAAATGGAATTTTGGGTCAACCAAAATCAGCAAAAATCGTAGGCAAATTCGCCTTGGATCGGGCCAGATTTTACAATAGTTCCGGTGTAGTCTTTTTGCAACACTTTAAGAACACGCTTGGATTCTGCAAGCCCACAATCAACAAAAAGTGTACCGCATGTGAAACTGGCTCGGCGATCTTCTTTAAGAACTCGGGCCACTTTGTCTAGGGTGATTTTTTCAAATGCCATTTTTAACTCCTGTTTGCTTACTATAACTACTATTATAGATTAAATGGAATTTTGGGTCAACCAAAAGCCTTAACTAAGCCTGTGAGCCCAATAGCTAGGGCTACAATGTTAACCAGCAACTGTGGCTTATTTGCAACACGGATAGTCCAGATTAGGAACAAGATAGTTCCTATAAAAAATGTAAGGATATTGTAAGGATAGGCACTGGGCCCAACAGCATTTAGGCTGTGCCCGCCAATGATAAACACGGCGCCTGCCCACTGTAAGATTTCGTTAGTTTCTAATTTCATGCTATGAGTATAGCATAAATGGATTTATTGGTCAAATTGGAAAGTTAGTGAGTACTAACCAAAAATGCTGTGCTCGTTGCGATGCTTGAGTTCGTATTTTAATTCAACTTGCATTTTTTCAATTTCGATTTGCTTTTCAAATACTGCACAAAGACGTTTATGTACAACATAAAGACTGAAGGCACCGACACCAAACAGCGTCAGCATAACAACAGCAATTATCAAATCAAGATAGTAAAGAACTTCCATAGGATTTTATGACCTTTGTATATTTACCGGTAAATATACAAAACAACCTTTATTCAACTAAAAATGATCAGCGTTTACTACGACAGTCAGCTACTACGTGATGAGTGGCTCAACAATATTTTACGTGGCTTAACTTGTGTTCCGTTTACTAACCTAGACGAGTTTGAAGCCAATACCGCAGAAATTAAATTAGCATTTACCAGTCACAGGTTACATTGTGACCACGATGCTTATACTGGATTCGAAAAGAAGATCAATAGACTAAGTGCAGTCAGTCAATTGGTATTCAGCTTCGAAAGCGAACTGCATTGGTACCATTGGGAAATATGGGAAAAGTGCCATCATAAAAATGTCTATTGGTGCTTGCCCGGGCAAGTAAACGATAACAGTGAAATGGCAGAGAACATTATATACTGGGGCGACTGGATGAAAACCACAGCCAACTTGTACAGACAGTTGCCTGATGTTACAGCCAAGTACACACCTTATGCTGTTAAGCCACGTTACTTCGACGCCTTGTTAGGCAGTCCCAAACCACACAGAACATTTGTCAATGAAGCAGTTAAGGCCAATGGACTACAAGACAAGTTTATTATGACCTATGGTGGCCAATGGGACGACAACAGCTTCTATGCCAAAGACTACTTTATCTACGAACCCGGTACAGAGATTGTTGAAAAGGATGCACCAGGCACTTGCGGTTATGTTAAGTATCACGATATACTATGCCATCTAAGTCAAGTTATACCCACGCAGGTTTTCAATGATACTGCTTATAGTATTGTAGCAGAAACTGACTTTGACAATACACTCAGCTTCTACAGTGAAAAAACAGCCAAGCCTATGATCTATCGTAGATTGTTTGTAGCATTCAGTGGTTATAAGTTTTTACACAACCTACACGAACTAGGTTTTAAAACATTTGGTCATGTAATTGATGAAAGTTACGACTTGATTAAGGATGATGAACAACGATTAGCCGCGGCATTTGAACAGGTAAAATGGTTGTGCAGTCAACCGCAAGATCAAATCTATCTTAAGATAGCTGATACTCTAGATCACAATTACAATTTGATTATGAGCACTGACTGGAATATACGCTGTGCTAATCAAGTTAGATCTTTAATCGATCACGTACTAGCTGTGCCCAAGAACGTTGTGTAGTTTCTGCAGGATGAAATCTATCTGGCTGTAGGTCATTGTCGCGTACAGCCATTTCATATATACCGTTGCGGTGTTCGTCAACAAAGATCCACTTGCTCCAGTCTATGCCACGCAACAGCCTAGTTACTTCCGGAAACTTACCTACACCAAAGTCACCATTGCGTGACAAGTTTTCTCCATCGCCCCAGTAGTTTACATAACTCATAAACTTGTAGTCTATGCCTTGATTCTCAAGGAAGTTTTTCAACTTAATCATTTCCATAACATTGGTTGTAGCAAGACTTAGTGGACTGGATACTTTGTACATTTCACGAAACATTTTTTCGGCCACAGGATTGTTGAACCATGTACCCATTTGTCCACCACTAAAGATATAACCTAGTTTGTCTGGGCATGAGTCTACTCTGCGATAGAATCCGTAACTGTTAAACAAGTCATTCCAGTGCGGATCTTCTAGGCCTGTTAAAAAGTCTAAACGACTAACACCGGTCCACATTACCAGCACCTTGTCGTATTTGATCAACGGATTTTCTAATATGTGTCTAATAATGCTGTCAGCAATATACTGATTACCAGCACCGGGTTCGGCAATGTTTTTAATTCGCCAGGTAGGTTCTAATTCGCCTAAGTAACGTGGCCAACATGTGTTGGGTCCGCCTACGTACTCGGGCCACTGTGTAAAACTACATCCGCTTACTAGTATATTCATTATTGAGAAACTTTCTTTTTATTTCGTCGAAACAAGCAATATCCTGCTCTGTTAATTGTGTATTGTTAACCATGTTGCGGAAAAACTCTGCACGTATTTCCAAATCTCGTATGTTATCCGGGTATTTGAATTCTTCTGTAACGCCAGCAACATCGTATGCATCCATGATAATATGATAACGATCAATGTTGCTATCATTACTTACTTGATGTGGCACGTTGACCCAAATAATGTAAACCGAACCATCTGCTGGCATATGAAATGCTGTGCCGTCTGCATTATGTATACAAGCAGGATCTGTAATTACAGGAATATGAATCCGGGCCATATACTTTTCTCGAGGACCATCGCTGTGTAATAAAGTTTTGCCACCAGGACGTAATATACTTACCCTGGCACGTCTAATGTAAAATCCCAATGCCTCTATTTGCTTTAATGCATCAGCAATAGGCCCAACGCAGGCTTCAGTGGGATTCTTGTGTTCAAATGGATCACTGATGTCTAGGTACTTTGCGGCTTTGAAGTTAGGTTCGCCATTAGGGAAGATCAAGTGTTCTGCTGGATGCCCAGTATGCCCAACTTCCCAACCATCTTGCCAGTGTCCGGTGCGTGTGGTTAAGGACCAGCCGCCAAAATTATTGTAGCCGTATTCTTCACCTTGGAATATAGGTGAGCCTAATTTAAAAATATGTTCAGTCAGTGTTTGTCGAATAGCACCAACATCTACCTTCAGCGGTAGAAGTTCAAATGGTTTCATTTTGAAGCGTATTGTTGAAGTTTTTTCTGTCTTTGTTTTAGGTGTTTCATACCAGGGTTAATTGCTTTTGTTACTGCTTTAGTTGTTGCCTTGCTGGTATCAAAGTTAGCTACCTTAGGAGCAACACGATTGTTCCAGTACCATATTGCGGCCTTGGCAGCAACATCGGGACGTTCCATTAGTTCTGGATTTTGTTCAAGTGGCAACCCTAATGCCTTGCCTGCTTGTGCATAATTATAACGTCCAGTAATTTGCAAGAAGCCGCGACCTTTGTAACGTTCGCCGTCACCGACTTGTGTGTTACCCAGGGCTTTTGCTTTTTTAGGTGCAAACTTAGGATCGTATTTTTTAGCAAAGTATTTGCTTGAACCAATTTCCGTCATATGCTTAAAGTTTAACGTCTCATGTGCGGCTTGGGCAAGTAATTGTGCTAGTTCATTGCCCACAATACCCGATGCTTTGGCTACAGTGGCCAATACTTTCTCCGGCGGCAAACTGTTTATGTTTGATTTTGTAACGTCTGTTTTTGCAATAGCACGTGGTATTTCAATTTTTGGTGTAGGACTGGTTGCTTGTGCTGTTACTGCTGGCACTGCTTGTTGTGAATTATTTTTTTGGTTGATATAGTCATCTACAGCTACACCACCCGCGGCGGCACCTACTAGACCCAATGCGGCAAGGTTTTCCTTCCATCCTTCGCCAATGATGCCAGTAGCACGACGCAATCTTAAATCGTAATCTACATCACTGTCGTAATCGGCATTATAGCGTTCATAGTAGCGTTTTGCTTCAGCAGGGGTATTTGCTTCAAATCGGTGTACTATTTTAGTAGGATTATCAGCATGATAAATTTCATAGCCTTTGTTTAATCGATCTCTGGCGCGAGCCATACGTTCTAATCTTGAATCAACTTTCTTGCCAGCACGACTTAGATAATCTTGTAATCGCTCATCGCTGATTTCGTTAATAAACTCTTGAGCTCTCATTCTAAGTATGCACCATATTTTTCAAAAACTTTGTCTAGTAAGTCGTCGGCATTGTCGCCATCGTCAAAGTATTGACGTTCGAGTTCTTCTTCGTCATCACTCCATGTATCGTTTTCTGCACGATGACGATTCATGTATGTACTTAATATGTCTGCTAGTTTTTCTACTACAGCCAAGAACTCTGGTCTCCAGTCGTCGCCACTACCACCTGTAAATGTGCGAGAGTACCCAGAATCACCATAGTCAAAGTCTGTACGAACAACTGCTGTGTCACCTGTCTTGGTATCTACCAATACCCAAGCAACATCGCCAGCATCAAACAAGTTAATTTCTCTGTCGTGCAAGTCAACTCCAGTGGCGGCATAAATCTTTTGCCCTAGGTTAGTGTTAACCAACTCGTCACTTTGATGAGACATCATACTAAAACTCATAATATCGCGATCGCCGTGCCACTTGGCATTTTGTTCAAGATATTTTTTGCTCTGTGCTACAAACTTACGTGCTATTTCTGTGCTCATCAAATCAACGGTTGAAGTCTCTATTGCAATATCTTCAAATGCTGTTTTTAAGCTAGGGTAGTTTGCTACAACTTTTCTTAAGTCCACAGATCTATCTTGCTCGTCCATGAACTGACGTGATTCAAAATGAAACTGATATTTTTCTCCGGCGTACTTAGGTTTCTTGGGAAGAATAATGTACAACTGTCCTTGCTGACTGTAGTGTCTAAACATGTTATTGGTTTTGGCAGCAGTACACCAGCGTGTACCTTGTCCGTAATAGCAGGCCGCTGTTTGATCTGCAGGAACAATAATTCTCACTGAACTATCCTCGTAGAACACACGACTTTGACCTTTGTCAATTAATTGTTCTTGGTTAGGGTCAGGATACTCATCTACTACACTCATGAAGTCGCCAATGTTGGTGTAACGCATAAAGTCGTTACGTGGACTTGGAATCATACGTTTTTGTTTTAGCTTGTGAAACTTGGCAATGTAGTCTGCTACTGTTGAACCCATGTCCTCAAATTTGATACCACCTTTGCTGTATAAGTTTGCTAGTGCTTGTGCATACTCTTTATTAGGTGTTGGATCACAGTCTTCGATAGTGTTTAATACTACATCGGCTAACTGTTCATCGCTTACTTTTTCAGGATCTCTAAAGTCTCGTGGAATGCTGTTATCTCTACGTGCAATGGCAACAATCTTAGAACCAAAGTTAGCTTCAGTTTTACTACGATCGTATTCTAATAAAAACTGATAAGCTCTCATCTTGCTTGAATCTCTTTTACTCGTTGTACAGTAAAGTATGGAGCCAGGGGTTTCATTACCACTGTTTCAAATGTAGCACCTGGGTCTTTGTAGGTCTGTGGATACCAACCAGCATCGTATTCGTTGATATATAAACTGCCGTTTACTGCTTTCTTAACATGCTTGGCCGCAATCTTTTTGATATCGTCCGGTAACGGTCTACCATTCCATCCACCATAGTGTTGCTTAACCAATTTGCCTTTGTATTGACGAGCAGTCTTTTGTTGTTGTGCCTGTCTACGCAACATCAATTCTAACTGGTCGCGTTTTTCCTCTTCGTCGGGATCAAACGTCCAAGGGCTTTCATTTAATAATTCGTATAAAAACATTACTCAAAGTGTCCTATATATGCTGGTGCATACACGCCGTTGTGAACACCATACTGACGTAAAAGAGCAATCATACGATGATGCCCTTCTAACAACTCAAATCCACCTTGAGGATCATTGATTGATTTACGTGGGTGTAGAACAACAATCAATGGCTCTTTGATAAAGCCACTACGTTTAACTATTTCGTCTTGTGTACCAATACGCTTGGTGTGTCGTGGAATTTTATCTGCTAATTTGCTAGGATCTTCGCCGGCCATTGCGGCTAGTTTGCTTTGTGTTGTACTATCCCAACTATCCCATGAGAAAAATGTATTTGCTTTGGTCCAACGTTTAATAGGATACTGTTGTTTCAAATACTGTATGTGTGGCATTAAACTTTCTGCCCATTTCTTTTCTTGAAACTGTGCAACAACTTGTTTGTATTTTTCTAAATCAACTGAGCCATCACCACGTGTGGCCAATTTCTTAGCTTCGTCAGTTTCTGCTTGTGTAACAGGAAAGCCTGAGCGTACTGCTTTGTTCATGCGTCCTAACAATAGGTCACGAACAACATAGTCTGGCCAACCTGGAAAATGTTGCTGTAATAAACGCAACACTCCCCCGCGGTATTCTATTAAAAAGTCTTGTGCTCTCATAGGCTTAGATCTGCATCCTGTTCTCGGTGATATGCTTTACTTAGCTTATCTAAATAACCTAGATTTCTAAGCACTTTAAATGTTAGATTTTCTACACCAAACTCGCCGTATTGATCTAACCCACTACGACGCATTTTACGAATCTTATCTGTTACACGTTTGATATCCTCAGGATCGTTGGCATTGGCAATGGCTCGGTCAATTTCCTGTATTAGGTTTTTAACTTTTTGATTTACAGCACGGTCGTCTATGTTAGGTGGAGTGTAATCAGGTTCTTTCAACCACTTGCCATCTAGTAAACTGTACATGCCACCTGATACAGGTGGTTCATTTACATCTTCTACATACAGCTCTGCTTCGTGTCCACGTATCATAATGTCGTGGTTATCATTCCAGATTTGTTTTTTAGCACGATAAAATGCTTCTGCAATATCGTCACATTGTAAATCTGCGTATTCTGTTACAACATGAATATCAAAGTCACTGAACTTGGTCCAGTTATAGTTGGCCATAGACCCTGTTAAAACAATGTCTAGCACACGGAAGTTGGGAATATCAAGATAACTAACAAATGTCTGTGCAATCTTAAGGCACTTGTATCTGACTTCCATACGCATTTCTGAACCCTGCCATGCCGCTGGATTCAGATTGTCGTGGTATGCCACATTGTTTTTAACGTAGTCTCTAGCTCGCATGTTATATTAGTTACACCAGCTTTGTTTTGCATCGCCAAAGTATTCGCGAGCAAAGCCATTGCGAATCAATTCGGCACGTAGGCTAACACCATTTAGAATGATGTCCCCCAATACACGACCACCGAACTTATCCCATCCATAGAGAACGACCTGGTGCTGTTGCGTAGTTGCAACTGCATTCTTAGTGAAGGCACTTGCGGCTTGTCCTCGCTGATCTTCAGAAGGGCACTGGGCACGGAATCCTTTTTCTGGGGTGTCAACACCAAAGACTCTGACAGCAAGTTCTGGTTTAAGTGGTGCTGGGAGAAAGGGTGCCGCTATGACTACAGTATCACCATCGTTTACACGAATGATTTTAGCGTCATAGGTTACTCCTTGCGGTGTCTTTTGTGCTAGTGCTAGTGTTGGGATTGCCAACAATAATAGTAGAAATTTTTTCATTGATTTTTCCTTTTAATTTTTATAATGGTGCTGGTCGTACAGTTACATCCGATGGGTTTTCGTAACGGAACATAGCTTGACGACGAGCATTTTCAGCATCGTCATAATTTCCGTGTACGTGACGTATTAGACCACCATTGGGACTTAACAATTCCCAACGTCCGTTGTAGTTTGCTGGGTTTAGATTGGCAGATTGATCTCCAGCTTGTCTTACACGTAAGAATCCCGGTGGCATACCTTCTTGCTCTTGTTTATTAATAAAAGCACGTACTTCATCTGCTGTTACATTACGTAGTGTATGGAATACTTGGTTGGGTGTATCGTGTTGATACAATTCATAGTCATTACGTGGTGCATCACCTGTGCTATCCTGTGCTTTTGGAGACTTAATACGTTTAGCAAGTTCAGCACGTCGACTCAATGGTTTTTGCACCTTATCAAACTCAACATAAGGTCTAATATAGTACTTGGTGCCTATGTTAGCATACTTGTATAGGGCCTGGTCGGCTGCTTCGCCACGTGTGTCTGATGTAATTACATCAATTACGTCATCGGTGTTAGCATCAACAACAGCCCACTTACCTGTATTGGCTGATGTATCGACCATCTCGTAATGTTTCTTAAAGTCTTGCATTGATGATCCTGGACTAATTTTTGACTTTGCTGAAGTCATAGCATCATCATATGTGTAATTGCCATATTGGTGACCAGTAACTGGCTTACCTGCTATCTTGTCAAATAATTGCCAAGTTGATTTCTTTAACAAATCTGGAGCATCTTTAGCCAATGCTGTTTCGGCCCATTGTTTTTTTAGTTCTTCTTTGGTAATTACTCCAGCAGTATACTTTGCAAATAATTCTAAGCTAGGATCTGATTTTTCTGGGGCAATAAGTTTGTACAACTTCTTAGCATACTCTTTACGCTCTAAGTCGGCACGGCTGGCAATGTGCATGGCTTGTGCATAACGCATCATGGTATTTTCTAGTCTATCAATACTGTCTGTGTATTCCTCACCACCGGCACTACGGAATTCGATATAGCCTTGGTGCGGATTTATACTAGTGTACTTGCCAAAGTCGCCTTTACTGATACTGCGGCTAGCCAACTCAATTAAATTACCACGCATCAATTCCATGGCGTCGGTTACCTTAGCATTGCCTCTTGCTATACTAGAACGAATCTTTTTCATTGCGGCTTCAGTAAAGTGATTACTGCTACGGCCAAATTCTTTTAATACATGTTCGTCGCCTAGGAATAGTGCTAACTTAACAAAGTCAACATTACCGCCAGCATATGGTAAACTTACTCCCATATGGAAGCCAGTGGATCTATTACTGTAAGCACCATTACTGATTGCCCACTTAAAGAAATCACGCATCTTGTCTAGTGCTTCCTTGATAGGCATCGGAGGACTAACAATTTCTACAGGCATGTCGCCGGAGTCTGCATCAAGACTTGAGTCTGGTTCAAAAATCCAAGTAACATCATCTCGACGAGCACTATGATAACCACCCGATACTTTAGTTTTTACACCAAGTACTTCGCTTAAATCATCAGCTAGTTGTTGTGCATTTTGTTCACTGAACCCATCGCTGTTACCGCCCGACCCGGTCATATAAGGCCAGTCCAAATCAAATTGGTCACGTACATCACTCATCCAACGCAGGCCAACATCACTAAAGAAATCTCTGTCGTCTTCTACGTAGAAATCGTTACGGAACTCTTCAATTGCCATATCGTAGAAGTGATCTTGGTCTGCAAGACTATTTTCTGCTTGTGTTTGTAAATCGTTTTCTGCCTGATCGCGACCTTCTAAATAGTTGTCGTATGCTTTGCTGGCTTCTCTGGCCGCATTTTGATCGCTTAATTTAGTGTAGCGTGGCGCTGATTCGCCTGCTTCCATAGCGGCATCAACTTCTTCGTCACTGAGTCCCATGGCTTCTAAGGCTTCACGAGTTTTGTCGTCCCAGTCCCACTCTTCATCTTCAATGACTTTTTTAATTAGTTCCTCTGCTTCATCACGAAACGCATCGTACATTCTCTCGTCCGACCATTCCATGTACATTTCATCTAGGCCGTTACGCAGTTCACGTTCACCACGTGGGCTTAGTCCGTAACCCCATTCATCATTGCTAAAGAAGTCAATGACTTCGTCAATAGATGAACAACGCTCATCCATGTCCATGTCTGGTTCCCAGTCTTCGGGATCATCAGATCCGCCAAGTCCTGTGAATACTAATTCAGCTTCGAAACCAGCACGTATGCCTTCTGCTTCAGGACTGTTGATAAATGCCTTGAGCGAGCTAGGGCTCATGCGTAGCTCGTCTAATTGTTCTTCTGTAAGTGTTCTAATTTCTGTAAAACGCATATAAGATACCGTAAAAGTCAGTGTTATTAACTATTTACCGTATCTTTATCGTTTAAGATATTTGATGTGTAGTCGTAATTAACCATCATTCCGTGGCTTTGTGTACGGCGTTTTTCACTTTTATCTGCATTTGGAATAGCACGTAGAACTTTAGCACCATTGGCTAAATGAAATTTAGCCACAGGATCACCTTGTGCTTTTAAGAACTCAATTACAGCTTCAACACTAGGCGGCTCGCTGAAATGGGCACTTAGGTTTGGAATAGGACTCATGGTAACAAAGTTACGTACTTGTGGCATGTTTTCCTTGATCCATGTTGCGGCTTCACGTATAAGCACAGCACCTACATTTTTTAATTCTGTAGGTACATCTGTACGGAACACGCTGTAAAAAATAGCATGACTAGCACGAGTTGACACTGGGCTGTTGTTGTCTAGTATCTCGTCAATGTCGTCGGGTAAGCCACCTGTGTAGGCTACACAAAGTACAGCCACGGGCTTGTTGTTTTCTAGTTTAAAGAATATGTTTCTGTCGTAACGGCAACGACGCAACAGGGTTCTTGCGTCGGTGATACTGTGGACAGGGTCTTGGAATATGTACTGATAGAAATCAGTGTTGAAGTTAGCGGATCTTAAATGGGCGAGCATGGCAGTTCTTTCTTGGAGTAATATGCGTATTTATTACTCACACGAAAAAACTACGCAGTTTATGATTTTACGTAAGGTACCAATGCCTTTATACTGGTCATGCCACGTTTGCGAGCGGCAGTGACTCTGTGATTACCATCTAATACCCAACCCTCATCATCCACTACAATAGGTTTACGTTCTATGTCGTGTGTAGTAATATCGTCAATGTGATCCCAGTCTAAGTCAATTACTCTGCGGTAACGGTCATCCTGGTCATAAAATTCTGGAGTTTTTAGTGTTCGTATAGGCACATGCTTTAGTTGCCAGGTTTTGTGTGTTAGTATGGGCTTGTCTAGGGTATAGCCGTCGGCATGAATACCCTTTACATACTTTAGTACCTGCTTGTTTGTGTATAGTTTGTTATTGCTGGTAGTGCTATCTTCGTCAATGCTTTCATCAACGGGATCGTCTGCGGTAATTTTACCGGCGAGGGCCAATCTTAGTTTTTTCAGTGCTTGATCGCACTCACCGTCTTGGTACAATATACCAATGCCGCCATTGGCTTCCCATAAACGTATGTTGGTTGCGTAATCATCAATTAAAATGTTAGGAGTGCCGTCGGGTTGACGTGCAAACCTTTCTTTGTTGTGATCAAATAATATAGACTTTGGTGAGTGTTTGGTTAAATGCTTTTCTAACCACTCGGCTTTTTCTCTGGTGCTTTGTTCTATTTCGCTCATTAACGGACTAGACAATATACTGTACTTGCCAGCATACTTTAGCACACCGTGTATTAGTTTACCTGCTTCAGGTAATGGCTGTAGATTTTCAAAAAATCCTGGCGTCTGTGCTACTTGCTCAATGCGGTCTTTTTCTTTGCGAGCTTGACGCCAATGCTCGGACCCTTCCCCTTTGGCTGCGGCACCAAAGAAGTCAGCAAGAACCCCGTCCATATCTACATAAACAACAGGTGGTTTTGGGTTATTGCTTTCGAACTCAAATGATTTCATAGTTTAGTATTTATTACTAAACCTTTAACATTTTGTGGAAACGTACTAGTCTATCCTGTACCATTTGCTTGTGTCGGAACATGGCTTCTTTACCTAGTGTATACAAATTCATTGGTGGCAATGTTACTCTAGCATCAGCATCGCCTTCGTGTTTGCTTATTTCCAGGCCAAACTTCTCCACTAGGTGTATAATAGGACGATTATAGCTTAAACAATGCATGTAAACATCGCGGAAATTGCGATTCTGACACCATGTTACAGCATAGTCCATCATTTGACTGCTAACACCTTGATTGCGATGTGACTCTGCAACCATTACACCTAACTCGACTTCTTGATCGCTGATTGTGGCTATGTGTACAGTACCAACAATTTCTAAATCGCTGTCTTCGGCTACCACTATATGATGCTTCTCTGGGTTTTCTAATATCATATCAACCAACAAAGTGATTTGAATATCAGAGTAGGGTATACCAAAGTACATGCTACGAGTATCCATATTGCGTTGTTTCAAGAAATACTCGTAGCATCGCAGTTCGTGTACGCTTAATAGTCTACAGGTAATCATTTTAGTACCAATAACATGTGTTCTTCTTTAGGTAAAGTCTACGCTCTTCGCGGTATGCATCGATAAAACTCTTCACTGCTGTATAAACTTTAAACATGGTCTTTCCTTTTTGTTTTGCACTAATACTTATCTCAGTGTTTCTACTGATATAAGATATTATATTGCAGAGCCACAAAAAGTCAAAGCAAAAAGAGTAGACAGCTCGGGATTAGTTATATCTACAGACCACCCAATGATGTAATTTTCGTCCGGGTCTACTTCTCTAACCGCTATTATTTCCCAACCTGAGCCTATGTGTACTACTGGATCTTCACCGCGTCCGTACAAAGGGCCCACATGTTCTGTGAGCCAATTGACTATTTCAGGCAGTCTATTACGATTGCCTAAAATAAATTCACTGATATCCAGTAATGCCATCAGTCAACGACAGCAATAAGTTCTTCTTCTTTAAATACCAACAGATCTTGACTGTCAATTTTAACTTTAAGTCCTGCACCTGCAGGGAACATTACTCGATCGCCGACTTTAACAGTCATCGGAATAACTACTCCTTGTTTAGACAGTTTTCCAGGGCCTGTTGCTGTAACTCTCCCGGTGTTGGCTTGTTCAGCAGAGGCTGTTGGGATAAACAGTCCTGCACTTGTTTTTTCTTCTTTATCGTCTTGTAGTACTACTACACGATCAAACATTGGTGTCATATTAAACTCGCTTGGTAACAACTTCGTCGGCTAGACCGTAGTCAACTGCTTCTTGGGCACTTAAGAATGTATCAAACTTCATGGCCTCAAACAGTTCTTCGTAGGTCTTGCCCTTGGTATTGTGCTTGACATACAGTTCAGTTAGTCGCTGATTAATGCGAACCGATTCATCAAAGCTACGTTTAGCATCTTCAAACTGTAGTTCTTGTACGTGAACGCTACCACGTGTGCCCGGAGTGCCAGAACTAACACGGTGAATCATTGTGCGTGATTCTGGTAGTACTAGTCGTTTCCCGGCAGCACCGGCGTTTGCGAGAAAACTTCCCATAGAGCAGGCCTGGCCAAGTACAATGGTAGATACATCAGGCTTAATGAATTGCATAGTATCGTATATTGCAAGTCCAGCAGTAACTGAACCTCCGGGGCTGTTAATGTAGAAGAGGATGTCTGCATCTGGATTCTCACTTTCTAAAAATAGCATTTGTGCTACAACGAGGCTGGCTGAGTGTTCGTTAACATCAGTATCCAGCATTACAATACGGTCTTTGAGCAAACGACTGTAAATGTCGTAGGCACGTTCACCGTTTGAAGTTTTTTCTAATACAGTTGGTACAAAGTGTGGCATCGTTCACCTAATAGTTGATATGTTTCTGGAAATGTTTCTTGAAAACTTTGTTTTCGTTGCTTATCTAATATTTTAACATATTTTACAGTTGTGTCAAGTAATTCACTATCATCTTTTGCCCACATGGCATTTAAGATTGGATCTAATCGGTCCGACATACTGTACAATTTAAACTTGCGTTCAATTGCTTGCTTGGATTCTTTGGGCAGTACCGTAATACTATAATAATTGGGCCGTGTTAATAAACCCAAATAAGGTTGCGGCAGTCCATGTTTATCGCACCATAACAAAAAGTCAGGTAGTGCGTGTAGTGTAAAGATGCTGACTGTGTGGCTGACGCTAAGTTGTACATTAGTTTGTTGTTGGCGATACTCTAGCCAACGTCCCATATTGATCAATACATCGGGCCAACGTGCAGGCCAGCGATTGTATTCAAATTGATCTCTGGTTCCATCGATGCTGATTTGCACATCCACTTTTTTAAATCGTGGCCACCAACCGTCTAGTATTTCACGACTGGGTATTTTTGTTCCATTGGTAATATAATGTAAGCTGACTTGCTCGGACTTGCCTTTTTTAACTATGTCGGACAGTAAATGAAAGTGCGGTTTAGCATCTGCATAAAAGGGTTCGCCGCCGGCTATTTCAATTTGTAGCACACCGTCTAGCTGATCTATCAGCTTGGTCATAAACTCAGGATCTTTGTAGAACTGGCTGTGACCCCAAATTTTTATGTCGGGAAAATGTGACTCTAATTTTTTAGCTTCCTGTCCCCAACGACTGCTGGGATAACTGCTACAAATACGGCAGGCCAGATTGCAAGTATTGCCAAAGGTTAGACTTAATGCTTTAATGCCAGATAGTTCTGGTGCTTGATTGTCAAACAGGTACTGATTGTCAAGTGTGCGTTTTGATGGTAGGCCTGCGGCTTCGTCTTTCCAACAGCGACTACAGCCCTCGGGCTTGCGGCCAGCAAGAAAGTCCTCTTGCAGTTGTTTTAATGCAGGACTTGTTTGGTACTCGTCTAGGCTTTTAGCAAGAGTGTTGGCGTATTTACAGCAGGGTTTGAATTCACCTTGTGGGCTGATATCTAAACCAACCCAAGGGTGATAACACATGGTCATCGTTTGGATGTTTTTGTTGTGGGTTGTTTAATTGTGCGAGCTTTGGCCGGCTCAGCAATATGGTCACATAGACCAAGTTTTAATGCTTCCTGGGCACTAAGGTAAACATCGTGCGGTGGTAGCAAAAATTGTTTGATTTGTTCTTCCGACAAGTTGGTGCAGGATTTGTAGTGATTGATCATACGCTCTTTGGTAAGCTCAAATTCTTTTACTACAGCAAATAACTCGTGCTCTTTGCCCGAACTACCCCAACTAAATTGATGACTTAGAATGCTGGTATTGGGTGTAAGAGTACGGGTGTGTCCTGCTAGAAAAATAAGCAGGCCTGCTGATGCAATACTGCCTAGTCCAACTGTACGAATCGGTACAGTACTAGAATTCATTACATCAATGAGAGCAAAAGCATCTGACACACTACCGCCATCAGAATTAATCATCAAAATTAACTCTTTTTTCTTGGGTGTGCGTACATGATTTTCTACTAGAATCCAATCAATAATGGGCTCGATATTGTCGGTATCAACTTCGCCCATGAAGTTATATATACCCGCATCTTGGGGCGATAGTTCTTTGGTGTCTAGTTCGAGGTTAGCTGGCATTTGGCTCTCTTAATTGAAAAAACGTGGTCGATAAAGTATTTATTATACAGTATCTTCCACGCTTTCCAAATAGGTTTTTATACCATTAGCGGATTGTTTGGCTCATAATTACAGCATCGCCACGAGCAATAGCATCTTCAACCTGCTTTTTTACCTTTTGGTCCGAAATAGTTTGGTGCGGTAGCTCTTGGGCACGTTCGCTCAAACTCTTGGATTCGGTTACAGGTTTAACTTCAACTTTAGGCTGTTCTTGTTCTGGACCAGCAATACGGTCAAGCTCTTTGAACTCTTCCTTCATGTTGCCCACAGCTTGACGCTCTAGACGTTCGCGGTGCTTGGTACGGGCCAGTGTATTAGCATCTCCTGTGGGCAGTTTAACCAACACAAAGGCACGAATGCGTCCACCTTCTTGCACAAATGCAGTTTTAGTGACCTGGGCGCCTGTAACATCTACGTCTGGGCAGAAGTTACGGATAGCAGTAGTTGAGGTACTTGTGCTAGACCGTTCGGTATCTACACGATAGACCTTAGTCTGGCTACGCACCTTACCGCCAGCACTTTGGCAAATACCTTCAAACGCATTAGCACGGGCAGTACTCAACGCACCGCTGGCACTAGAGCTAACAGCATCGCCTGTGGCATAGATGGCATTGTCATCCTTGGGCAAGTCCGCAAACCAATCCGGGATATTTGCCACAGATGCTTTGGCTTGTTGGATTTCAATTTTTTGTTGGGCTGTGGGCTGTGGACCTGATGCACAGGCTGTAAGCATACTACCAACGGCTACTACTAACAATAGTTTTTTCATTCTAAACCTCTTAGGTTAAATTGCGATAACAACATATTAACATTTAATGCCATTATCAGTCAACCAAGGCTTCCCATTTGTTTACAACAGGTCTGGTTTGTCCCTTGGTATAACAAACCGAACCTTGACTGCTACCAACCTCAAAGTCTTCACGAATGTGAGTGCAACCTTGTGGTTTTGGTTTTGGTGCTGGGCACCAAGTTTCCAATTCTTTAATATAGCTACGAATCATTGCTTGGCTACGACGATCGTAAACTGCACGATGTTCATCATATGTGCCATTTACAACAGTTGCAACAGTACCATACACACTAGTCACTGTCAACGCACTAAGTTGAGCTTCTCCACGACTAGGCATCTGGGCATTTAGCCATCTTAGTTGTTCTTCCTTGCGTGAACAATCTGGCTTGAAATAGCGTAGATCTTCTGTGGACATTCGTTTGGTTGTCGAACATCCAACAAGTAGAACAGTGGCTAAAATGGCTAAAGTTTTCATGAGCAATAATGTTTTAGTCTAGCAACCTGAATGTCAATGGTACGATCATACTGTGATTCTGTGACATCGCCTTGTGTGGGTTTACCTTTGAGGCTCATCAAGTATCTGACATGACGTTGTGCATTGGCACAGTCAGGGGCCAATTCTGTAACAGTTGTGTATGGCGGACGATGTTGATTAGCACAGCCCGCCAACACAGCTACAAGAATTAGACTGTAACGGTACGCCATGGATCACGTGCCTTTTTATGAAACGTGGTCACTGCCTTAATGGCTTTTTGTGCCGTGGGCTCATCGGTATGAGCATTACGCTGAACATAACGAACAGCATCACGAGTGTTAAATTGCAGTACAAACACTGCCTCATTGGCCATAGCTTCTACGCGGTTATTCAAAGTAGTCATCATCTTCTCCTTGGTTACGATGCTTGGGTTTACGAACATAAGTGTCTTTGCGTTTTACAATCTTAGGCTTGAACGGGCTGTCCTCGTCGAACAGTACTCGATGCACCCTGGGATTGGGACTGCGATTTAAAACTTTGGGTTTTTGTTCCCGACGATCTTTTGACATGATACTCTGTGTCTTTGTCTTGAACTTGGTTAATCATACTGCTCAGATAATGCGATACTAATTTCTTTTGTATCATATCTGTGACAGTTAGATGTGGCCACTCCATGATAAAGGGACAACCATCCTTCCACCGGCTGTGTTTAAGAAAATATTGATACTCTTTGAGATCCACTGGATCAATTGGGTTAAAAAGTCTTTTGGTCCAATAATGCTCTGACAATCTAAAACGTTTGGGTGCTCTGTTAGACATGTGTCAATCAGTTCCTTAGTTTAGTTAATAAACCGCTTTCGCGGGCTTGAAACTTCAACAACAAAACAATTATAAATTAATTGGATTTATTGGTCAATCAACTTGTATGTCAGCTATACGACCATCCCTAAAAATAAAATACAGGTTCATGAAACTCCAGTAGACCCATACACAATCATTGCCCGGAGTCATTACATAGTAGGTTCCGGGGTAGTTCTCTTCCATATAGGCGCCAACTTGAATTGCTTCGAACTCGTTGACGCCGACTCTTACTTCGGCGTTACGCATTACATTGACCAGTAAGTTTCGGAACTAGGGCTACAGCACAAAGGAGTGTCTGCATCTTCTAGGTATTTTTTACCTGTCATCAAATTGGTACGCTCAACCATATTATCTCGATACAACTCGACTTTCATCATTTTCAAGTTGCTGTCTAGAGCACAAAGACGAGTTGAACTACGTTTTTCACCATAGGCAATATCAATCCAAGGAGTCACTGCACCAGATGCACTAGGACTCAGTGTAATGTTAGTAATAGTACCATTCAAACGACCTGCGGCACTAACCCAAGTAATTTTAGTTCCAATTTCTAGCTTCATCTTAGACTCCTTGTTTATCACTATAACTACTATTATAGATTAAATGGAATTTTGGGTCAACCGTTTTAAGCAAAAATTTCCCGGCTCAAAATCTCATCGTTGACCAACTTATGACAAGCATTAAGGGTAAACATTAGTACTAGGCTAGCATTAGCACGTTCCTTTTCTGGCAGGCCAGCAATAAACTTGTTTACTTCGTCTAGGGTAGGGGTAACAAACAGGTTGCTGTGGGGTATTGGATTTTGGGCTACATCGTACATGTCAACTCCTTATTAGTTACTATACTTTGTATTATAGATTAAATGGATTTAACGGTCAACCATAAAAAAAGCCCCAAAAACGGGGCTTTTTTAGGTGTTGCTTTTATGCAACAGATTACTTGGTAGCAAAAAACTTAGTAAAGTCAAATGCTTTAGCATCAGCTTTTGGTAGATTCTCAACTACCAATTTTGCCAACTCTAGGTTTGTCTTGTATACAGTTTTTGTATAGTCTGCTTGTGCATCAACAAGAGCTTCGAACTCTTTGCGGATTCCTTCTTCTTTAACGAAAGAAACCATCTGCTTGGTGTTTTTTACTGCTTGGTCAACGATTGTATCAAATGTAAACATAATTTTCTCCTTATTAAGCGAGTTTACGGGTTTTACACATGGCCCACATTATGCGGCACCTTGTGGTTACTACTAAATTTATTTATCTATTATATGTTGCAACGCAACAAAATACAAGTCTTTTGGATAAAAAAGTTTTGCATCATTAACAGCCCACTAAATATTTTTACATCAACTTGCAAGGAGATTTTCGATGTTTAAAGCAATTAAAGAGTTTTTCTTAGGTAAGCCAGCAGAGGCAACACAACCAGAAGCGGCACCTTACAAAGTAGAAACAGCACCAGCAGTGGCGGCCGTTGAAGGCGCTGGAGTAGTAGAAGTTAAACCTGCACCAGCTAAAAAAGCGGCACCAAAAGCCAAAGCACCAGCTAAGGCACCTGCTAAGAAAGCAACAGCACCAAAAGCCAAAGCACCAGCTAAGGCACCTGCTAAGGCCAAAGCACCAGCTAAGAAACCAGCTAAAAAAGCTCAGTAATCTTGGTTAGCAGTAGCACAACCGGAATTTTCTATCCCCCAGAGAATTCCGGTTTTTTTCATTATCACCTTTCAAATCTTAAACAATTTCGTGCCAGTGATGCTAGCCATTACTTGACCACAGATGTGTTTATAGCAACACCACACGATCATAAGGTAGCGTGTTTTCAAATACCTTATCCATATGATAGCAAGATAGAACAACAAATAGATCTGTTGTATGATCATGTAGATGAAATTGCAATCGTAGGATGCGAGCTACATCCTCCTACTGTGGACTTTATACGCAGATATGATCGTCCTAAAATTACCTACTTCTTATGCGGATTTTTAGATCAGCCACTACAGCATAGCCCAACACATTTATTCTTAGACTGGTTCATTACCAGCACATATTTTTACAAGTCTGTTCGTCCCGAAACACTAGACGAACTAACACCTTTTGCAGTTAAACCCTATACGTTTGATGCCCTACTGGGTCGCAAAAAACCTCACAGAGATCAAGCACATCGTTATATTAACTGTTATCTTAAAGACAACGGTATCACAACCTATATGAACAGTTATGACACTAACTTTTCTGAAAACGATAGTTCACAATGGATCTGGGAAAGCCCGGGATTGGTATTTAAAAAGAAGATTGAGTGGACTGTAGATTTTGTTGACTACTACGGCCACGAGATGAGTATCAGTCAGGTTATACCCATTAATGTTTATAATCAAACAGCCTACACATTGGTTGCAGAAACTAACATAGACAACGACTACGTATTCTTTACAGAGAAGACTGTCAAGCCTATTTTAAGTAAACGCTTGTTTATTACACTGGGCAACAAGAACACATTAAAGCGTCTACGTGAATTGGGATTTCGAACCTTTGATGGTATTATTGACGAAAGTTACGATACTACAGATGATTATGAAAACAGATTTGGGCTTGCACTTACACAATTAAATCTACTATGTGGCTGGGACCAAGCAGGGGTCCTAGAAAAATGCCGAGCTATTGTTGAACACAATGCCCGGCACATGATTGAAACTGACTGGTACGAGTTATACTTTAGACCTAAATTTGAAAGCCTGTTCAGCAAACGCAAAGCTGGCTAAGTTCTTAGCCTTGCTTTCGCACATGATATCAAAATTATCCAAAAAGCCACTGGCCCATTCATTTACTGTAGCATTCCAATAGAAGTCACTGTGTGCTCTCAACTTGGCTTTCTTGTAGCCAGATTCTAATAGAGTTTGATAGTCTGGGAGAGTGTTTGCACAATGTCCGGACAAGTAATCTTCTCTCGACACAGAGTAATGCATGGTAGGACGCACACCACGCCAGCCATCGATTACTTGACGCACACGCACATCATTGACTTGGATGTATTCGCCCTCACGAACCCAATGATGATGAATGTCCATTACAGTGGGAATAATATCGTTAAGACTCAGGCAGTCCAAGAGCCCCCAGCTGTTTTCTTCGTTTTCGAGGGTAATGGTATTGCGGGCTTCGGGGGTAAGTTTTTTGTAGGTATCGCGAATACCTTGGGGACCGGCTCGACCCGATATGTGTACGTTGATCTTAAAGTCCTGGAAAGATTTACCATATCCCATCCACCTTGCCATGTCTACGTGATATTCAAACTCTTCGATTGAACGTCGAACAATATCTCCATTATCACTTGCGAGAACGCAGAATTGACCTGGATGAAAAGATAAACGCACACCAAGCATACGAGCAAGAATACCCACTTCCGCAAAATGTTTCTCGCAATAAGCCCTAACGTCAGTGCGACGCCAAAAATAACTCCAAGAAGACTCGGTATATACAGGAAGAAGGTCACTGCTAAGTCTAACCATTCTAAGATGTGGGTCAAGATTGCCTACCTTTTCTACTAATTGTTTAGTTGCTTGAATGTTGTGTACCATAATGTCCCAGAGCCTTTGTTCTGCAACATCCTTGGTCTGTCTATTTAGCCAGGCTACAGTTGTGGCTCGCGTATTTAGATCGCGGGTAGGTGATTTTGGAGGAATGCCATCAATCTCTGATGCGTCATTGATCCATTTGCAAGCAAAACCGATACGGGGAGTAGAAATAACTGTAGTCATGCTAGCATTGTAGCATTAAACAGAATATTAGTCAATGATACCAAAATTGGCCCAACGAGCATCACCTAAGCTGACCCAGCCCAATGGGCCACCCAGACTTGGATTTTCGTTGAACAATACAGTTCCTTTTGGTGCTTCGTGACTAGGAGCACTTGTGGCAGTACCAAATTGCATACGTCCAATATTCAATGTCTGTACGCTTACACTACCGTCTGTGTTTAGAGTTAAGTTTTCTTTGTTGTTACTGCTTAGAATAACAGTTTGGTAACGTGAGCTACCAATGAATGCTGTGTCTTTGCGTTTCTTGCTGATTTGGATTTCAACTTCTTCGTCCCAAATGCTTAGTGTAGCACCCGGTTCAATGGTATTGATACCCATACGCTTGTCAGCAATATACACGCTGTTGTTAAATAAACTTTCGCCTTTGACTTGTAGCTCTTTTAACACACCAACTTTTTGTAAATTACTTTCAGTGATGTTAGGAGTTAATGCATTACCAATGATAACATCTGCGCCATTGAGTTTAATCTTGTTTAAGTCGATGCCATCTGCTTGTAGTTTTTCAAATACAAGATCTCTGTACTGCACAAACATGTCTGTGCCGATTTCGGCTTGTAAGCGTGACTTGGCGGCATTAACAATACTGATGAATCCTGGGCTAGTCTCAGGTATAGTACCCTTGATAGTCACATCGCCTTCAAGTACTGTTGGGCCTTTGACTGTTAGGCCTGCGGCTAATAAGTTATTTTCAAATACTGTGTGATCATCTAAGATGGTTAAACGACAGTCTGTGGCCTTGTCGTCAATACCAGTGGAGCCAAAGTTTTTAACAATACCACCTTCAATGGCATCGCCACTGATAGCAGTATCAAATTTAATAGCACTAGCAGGAATACTGTTAGCTGGGAAAGCATAATCTTTTAATTTAGAATCTAAATGTCCGTTGATACTTTGTGTTGCTAAACGATCAAAATCAACATTAGCAATACGATCACGAATAGTACTTTCTACATTGTTTTTAGCATTTGACTGTATGTTGTCAATGATAACTTTAGCGGCACTGTTGATTTGTTGTTCAATATTGGCTGTATCGGGTTGATATTTTTCAACTGCTAGCTTTGCCGCGGCAGTAGCGGCAGCATCAACTCGAGCTTGAATATCTATGTTGTATAGTTGCTCTTTGATAGCAGTACGCAAAGCATCGTCAACTTTGCTTTGTACCTGCTGTAATATTTGTTGAGTTAGGCTTTCAACAAAGCCATCTAGTTTAATATCCATCGTCGAATCTTATGCTAATTACGTGCTCGTAGTTCTTTTTAATCAAACTCTTGTACATCAAATTTTTATGGACCAGGAAGTCACTTGCACCTGCATCCATGCTAAACTTTGCCAATTGCTTAAAATACATAGTACGTCTGTTAAACTGACCGTATGTAGTTAAGTGGTTGCTAGGATTATCAATTTCATAAACCATAGTGTTCCAGCTGGCGCGATCTTTTAAATCCCAATCGTGATATTCATTGTACACTTTACTGCTAGCACCATTTCTGACTAATGCTGGCTGACTGAATTCACGGTCTTTAAAATCTTGGTTTTTATAGTCCCGTAATGTACTTATCACAAAATCTGTGGCCACACTACAAATTAATTTAACTGTATTTTGCTGATCCACATCAGAACTGGCAAATGTAAAGAATTCTTCTAGTGCTATAACTGCTTCAAAACTCTTGGTTTTTTCTGCTAGCTGTTCCAATGGAATGTATGTAAAATTAACACCCTTTTCAGTTAAGTAATCTTGTGCTGTTTTGCTAATTTCTGTGACTGCTATAGTTTTAGCACGGCAACTTAGAATCGCAGGGCTAAATCCAACAAACAATACACTGGTCGGAACAAGGTTGTGAAAGCGATAAACCCCGTCAAGGATTTCTTGCTTTTTTGCTACTGCATCATCTGCTTTAGGATTAAACCTAAGAGCAGAAAGAACTGCGTCAGTATATCTAGCGAATGTCGTCATTGTCCTAATTCTTAAAAAACTTATTGTTAATATTTATGCTCTCGCAGTAAATCTAAAGTAACGCAATGGAATCCTCCCCCTAGCGTTCTACTGTGCCTGAGTTCTAACGGAATTACGGTAAATGATTTTTGCTCTAATTCTTTGATTAATTCAATTTGATGTTTGTCCACCACAACTGTATTGGGATCAATGACCAGCATGTTTAACGCAATCCATTTACTAGCATAAGGATACTGATAGAAATCTTGTGCTACAACTTGATCCACATAAATTTTGTCCCAGGTGTCAAATACACGCGGACAATTGTCACTATTCACTCTGCTGGCATTTAACAACACTAATCCTTCTCGTAAGGGAGTAATTGTTGAGTCAATGTGTACACCACTGTAGAAATTGCACAATTCAATATCAACATCTGGAAACTGTTGGCACAACCAATTGTATGCCGCACGATTACCACTGGCACTTTCTAGGAACAGCATTTTACCTTTGCCTAAACGTAATACATTGGCCGCATCTAGTATCATACCTTGATCTCGTGGCATACTAATTACACGTTTTGCATCTTTGAGAATATCAGTATAAGATTCGTATTCCATGTCTCTACAGGGGTACATCATAGCTGGATCAATAACAGTATCTCCGTAGACAATGAATCGATCTCTAGGACAGTAGTTGTATAGCCCATCACGCTTCTGAAAATCTAATTCTGCTGGTCTTACAACCTCAACCCCGTGTACCGCTAGTGCTTGACAAAACGCACCAAGGTCTTGTTCGGTTTCTTCAATGATATGTGCGGGGACTGGACCACTAGGTACAGGCGTTTCAGTCCAAAGAGTTTTTTCGCTTTCTAATTTAAACACTGGATCGGTTACTGGCCAATTAGCATGGTCAGCACGGCCTACAACAATCCGCTTGAGCGGACTCCATTCGTCAAAACTATTAATCATACATGTCCTGTAATTTGTAGTGTGTATCTTGGATCTACACCCATGTTAGCTGCCATGTGTGGATCGTCCCACTGCCATTCAACTGTTGCACCAGCTAACCAATTAACATAAGGACTGTCGAAGTACTCAGCGTAGTGACCGGGTTTCCAATCTTCAAGAAATACCACTGCACGTCTTATGTTACGCTCTTGCCCTTGCAAGTTGTGTATTTCAATGTACTTGGTGTACAAATCACTGTGAGTAGGAAGAATAGTGCCTGGCATCATGCGATAGTAACTGGTACCAATGTCTTTCCATCCTAGTGCTTTAAATATTTCAATAAATCCGTGGTTCCAACTTGGTTGTGGACTACGCATGTCGCACATATCCCCAGTGAACTTGTTGGGATAACCTAGTTCAAGCCAGCGTTTAACATTAGGATCATCATTGAACTGTTCATTGGAATACTCGAGAGTTTTAAACTCGTCATCCCAGAATTTATGCAATTGATAGTATGTCAACATTAGTGTCTAGTGTTACCGTAGTGTATGACTCGAATGTTACTGTTTGCAGTTGAATATTTACGCCACGGGTCAATGATAACACTACCATCTTCAAACTTGCAATACATAGGCTGTTCTTGTGTCACACCAGAGTAGCCGTATGTTACCTGTTGGTTGTGTGCTAACAATACGCAACCTTTTACGCTGTCGGGCACTGTTGCTTCTGTTAACGGATCAAGGTAAGTTACCTCAATGCCCATTTCTTTTAAATAGTAGCCTACCAATAGACTATAACTACCTTCTAGATATTCTACATTGGGCTTGTATGCTTTGCCATGTATGTACACAGGCAAGCCTTCACGATTGTCGTAAATGAAACGTGCCATGTTCTTAGCCTGTTGCTCACGAGCTTTCATGATTACATCAAACAAGTCGTAGCCTAGATCAAGACTTTCGGCTAGATAACGCAAAGCAATATTGTCACGTGGATGACAAGGACCTGCATCACCTAGTCCCGCTGTCATGTACTTAGGTCCCATGATACGCATGGTTGAATTGGCCAATGCATTAGTTACTACATCAACATTGATGTTGCCTTGTTTAATAGCAACATCTTGAATCATATTGACTAGGCCAATTTTTGCACTAATAAATGTATTATAAAATACTTTGATACACTCGCACTCGTCCCATGTGCCGACAACATATCTAGGACTGTTTTGCATAATAGTCTTATAGAATTCTATCAGCTGATGTGCATCACCTGTTTCAGAGCCGTCCTCTGTACCAATCATAACCATCTCTGGGTTAACCATGTCCCACTCCACTGAACCCATGGCAATTAGGTAGGGATTATAAATGAAACGTGTGTTGTTGACTAACTGTACAAATTCTCTACGTGTGGTGCCCGGAAGAACTGTAGAGATTAATACTACCAATTGGTCTCGATTTGCATATTGGTTAATTTCTGTTAGTACATTTTTAACAATGGTATAGTCAAAGTCTTTGTTCTTTAGATGTGTAATAGGTTGATCGCCACCATAGATAGGATCGTGTGGTGTTTGTACTGCTACAAAGATAATGTCTTTGCCTTCAACTGCGTCTTTTAATGTGGATGCAATCTTTATTTTGTCACTTTGGCGTGGATAAATATCATAGCCCGTTACGTCGTGTTGGGTTGACATAACTTCGGCACAAGCCATACCCAATTTGCCTATTCCAATAAATCCTACTTTCAATTTATGATCTCCTTTGATGATTGGTACTACTCGATTCACAAAAACTTTTTAAAAAGCATCGATTCTCAATGCTACTTTGTAAACGATTTTTATCCTGAAGCGCCATTTTATAAAATACAAAATTCTTGCTACAACGACACAAATGCTAGACATACGTTTTTGTTCTTTGATCAAGAACCGTTTTATGCCAAGTTATTCAGTCAGGCCGCTTTTCCTGTGGAGCTGATGCGTGGTAATGGTAAAAAGTTTTTCGTCACAAGCGAAATTTCGAATGATGTTACTAATTTTTTGAATACAATAAATTACAAAAGTATTTATTATTTTTTTCATGCTGTTGCGGCAAATCATTGGTACCGTAACTATAGAGCATGCCCACCAAAATTCAATGAACCCATAACACACGCATTTATCAGCTACAACAATCTAGCTTCTAGTTTTAGAAGCCATAGAGTTGACTTACTCAGTAGATTATACAGCAAAGATTTAATAAAGCAAGGTCTTGTTAGTTTCAATAGCCCAGGTCTGGAAAAATTACAACAGTCTATTGATTCATTGCCAGATTACCCTGTACAGTCCCGCGAAATATTTGAACAGCAAAAACATAATTTAGCCAACTCGTTAACTGTTGATCAAAAGTCCATACACGGTTCTCTAAGTGCAAGTATTGATTTAGAATCAGCTAGAAGTTGTTTTGTACAAATAGTAACCGAAACCGTTTACTATCAGAATAAACTACATTTAACAGAAAAAGTGTTTAAACCCATTGTTGCTGGACAACCATTCTTATTATTAGCGGCGCCGAACAATCTCAAATATCTAAAGAGTTACGGATTCAAGACATTTGGAGATTACTGGGACGAAAACTATGACAGCATGCCAGACCCAGCAGATAGAATGGCGGCTGTAGTTAATATAACAGAACAGTTGTGCAACAAGACAACGGCAGAACTAGAAGAAATGCGCCGTGACATGCAAGGTATACTTGAGCATAACTATCGTCATTTCTACTATGACATGGTGCCATTGGTCGTTACAGAGTTTATCAATAACCTCAAATCTGCACTCAAAGACGCAGATATTTCCTACAACAAAGCTGACCTGACTGAGCTATACCAAATTCTAACATATTAAAATAAATACTAGCACAGTCAAGGAGCTAGTATGAACGAGATTTTCAAAATTATAGGGGACCTAGGATTCCCAATAGCAGTTGCATTTGCTGGCGGCTATTTTGTCTACTTAACAATAAAACTATTATTACAGGGTGTGCTGGGCAGTATTAAAGGCATGGCCGGCATTATTATTGCACTGGATAATCGTGTTAAGACTATGAATCACGATGTTATTCGTATTGATACTATTGTATCAAATGCACTAGGGTTAAAACCCGACACAGACCGTATCGCTCGTGCAGACGGTAAGAATGACGCGAGACGTGACTAATGAGGTACTACGACTACGATTGGGACCTAAGTCCGCGAGGTATTATTTTAGACGCTGACCTAAACGTAGACAAGTTAGGATGGCAAGGCGGAGATTATTTTAAATTAATAAATGTCAATGGCGTAAAGATGCTGGTTAAAGTCAATGACGTTGAAAAGTTCCTGTTACAGGGCATCGAAGAAAGAGAAGATCAAAATGGGTGAAATTGCAGAATTAGTAAACAAATACGGATTTCCAATTGTTATGGCAGTTGGAATGGGCTACATTATCAAGTACGTTTGGGAATGGTCAACTAAAGAAGTCAAACCAGTTATCAGCGAAGCTAATACTGTGCTTATTGCTCTTATTGATCGTATTCGTATGTTAGACAACGACTTGATTCGTTTAAATCAAAAAGTAAACACAGTATTACACTTGCGTGGTAAAATCATTGAAAGTGATCGTGTGCTAGAGCAAGTTAAAGTTGAGCGTGAAGCCGCTAAACAATTTGACAAAGCTGTGCGTATGGACGATCCTAAGGGCTCTAAGAAAGAAAAAACCGACGATGACAAAACTGCCAGCGCCGGCGAAGGTTAAATCTTACAAATACTAGATTGCTTGATCCCGTTTAGACTAAAAGTTTTAATCCACTCATCGACTTCGTCTCCACGACCTATCATCTCAAATGGTGCATAGTACCATTTGAGCAATAACCAAACCCACTGATCAACTAACATATTAGCTACAATGTTACTTGGAAGTAGCTCTGTAAACTCCATCCCAATCTTTTGGTAGGTCATGATTTTTCATCTCCTTACAACGTTCTATCCATAGCTCGTAGCTATGATCCATTTGTCCATCAAACTCGCCCATTAGCTCTTTACACATCTTAATTGCTTGATCAAACTTCTGACTACGATATGCCACTAGCATAGCATCATGTGTTTCACGTGCCATCATATACTCAGGCATTGAACCTGTGTCTGTGTACAGCAAAGGTGTGTAGATATTTAAACCAACTGCTTTACCTTTAACAGCTATACAGTCTAGCTCTAAGCAGAAAAAGTCATCTTTAACTTCTTTATATGTGTCTGGGCCAATGATCAACAGTACACCATAGCCCTTGGTTTGTCCTTCTAAACGACTGGTCACTGACACAGGATCGCCTAGTACGTCATAGCCCATCTTGCCTTCAGCACCAATGTTACCTACCAGTATCTTACCTGTATTAACACCAGCACCCATACCAACAGGTGGCTTACCAATGGACTCCAAGTGCTTGTTAAATTCTTCAACAGCTTTAACCATTTCAATAGCTGTCTTAACTGCATGGTAAGCATGACGCTCATCGTCTAGTGGAGCACCGTGAATGTGTAATGACGCATCACCGATGAACTTGATCAAGCATCCGTTGTTGTCAAACACAGGCTTGGCAATAGCAGTCATGTATGCGTTCATAATAGCTGTAAAGCCTTCTACGTCTGCGCCGTACTTTTCGCCTAGGCCTGTGAAGTTACGCATGTCTGTCATAACTGCTGTTAGCATCTTTTCTTCACCGCCTAATTTAATTAGTTCAGGATTCTTTTGTAAGCGTTCAACAATAACAGGGCTTACATAGCTACCAAACTGTTTCTTGATTTGTTGCTTTTGCAAAAATTCACTTACAAACTTAACACCATAAGCGTGAAGCATAACCAAAATAAGGCCGCCGACTGGAATAGTCGCGTCCACAAGCCATTGGCTACTGCTATATGCGAAATTACATAAAGGGATAATAACGCCAATACCAACAACACCTGCCCCAATACCAACATAAGTCCACCTTGTTAAAAATAATAATGTAACACCAATTAATAATACAGTCAATAGTTCAGCACCATCAGCCCAATCGGGACGTTGAATAACTACACCATTGATCATTGTTCCTACTACTGCGGCCTGTAGGTCCTGTGGCCATACGCTACCAACTGCTGTAGGCACAGGATTACCTAAGCCTGCGGCACTTAGACCAACAATAACAATAGCGCCATTTAAATCTTTAGGCAAATTGGTTACGCTGTAGCTTTTATTCTTTTGTGACCAATCAATCCACACACGACCCAAGTTGTCTGTGCTAACGGGACCAAACTTAGGAATACGCATTTTCTCAACACCATATTCATTTAACTTAACCTGGAAGGTTGTGTCTCCTGCGGCGGCACGTAGAGTTTCCATAGCAATACTAGGATATAACTTATCACCAACACTGACAATAAGCGGTACTCTACGATTAACCCCGTCAATCTCTGGCAATGTGTTTACAGTACCGACACCATATGCACGATTCTCTAGTACTAGCACGTTGGCGATTAATCCAGGATACTGTACAATTTGATCTAAAAACTCAGGACCTAGCACAACACTACCTGGTGCTTTGGGTGTGTTTTTAGTTCGCTGTGCGGGCACGTTGCTGAGAATAACTGGATACTGACTTAGTGTGTTCGCCAATTGTGCATCTTGTCCAAATCTGTCAGGCTCAGCCATAACAATATTAAACACCACAAGTCCAGCATTATGCCGGTACAAGTCCTCAACAATTTTTGCATAGGTTCCGCGTGGGAAAGGATACTGTCCGTATTTTTCTAATGCGGCTTCATCTATGTTTACTGTAACTATGTTGTTTTCGGTGGGTGCTTTGCTGGCAATTAGTGTATCAAAGTAGCGTAGTCTTACGCTTTCAACAAATGCAGGATCTGCTACTCGAATACCTAATACTAAGGTTAGTGTTATTAATGCTGTCCAAGGACTAGTTAGAAGTTTTTTGTAATTGATTTTCATATAACTATTTAACAAAAAAGCGGCCGAAGCCGCTTTGTTTGTTTGCCATTATATTGGGTTAGAATCCAACTGTGTAGCTTACACCATATGATGTTACACTAGCATTAGTTAGGCTCTTTTGTTGCCAACCAAAGTTAGCACCAATACGCTGATTTGGTAACACTTCGTAGCTTAGGCCTGCACCTAACGCTGAACTAGTGTACTTGCCACCTTTTAGCGGAGCATTGTGGTTGCCCATGTCGCTGGTACTTGCAACACTACCCACTGAGTCGGCAATGTTTTGTACCACACCAGCACTCACTGATCCAGTTAGCTTGTCGCTGAACTTCTTAGATACTACTACACCTGCTAGTAGATCTGTTGTGGACTGCTTGACTGCCGAATAAGTTAATGGGAAAATTGGACCTTGTTCAGTGTAACCGTCGACTGTAAAGTTTGAACGACGTACACCAATGTAAGGAGCCGCTACTGTTGTGCCATCTAAGCCAATAGTATAAGAACCTCTAACTTGGTATGCGTCGGCTGTAACACCAGTTTTGTCTGTACCAATTGTGTAGTTGCCTGTGCCTCGTACTGTACTGGCTGTTACACCAAAACCTGTGCCTGTTGGGTTTTGAGTCCAACCAACAAACGCACCAACCGCTGGTGAGTTACTGTCAAACTTAACACCACTAACTGTTGGTGTGTTTAAATGTTGACTACCGAATACACCTACACGCCAGTTATCGTTAATACTCTTGGCTACTGTAACTCCGCCGGAGTTCAATTCGCCACTGGCTGCTTTTGTTGATCCATAGTTAACGCTTACGCATCCACCTTTCTCTCCAAACTGTGAGCAATCACTGCCTACGGCACCTGTAATAGCACCAGATGCTAAAGTATTGGCATTGCTTAAATTGCTGGCTTGGTTGTTGACTTGTGCTTGTACTACAGATCCATCTGGCATTACCCAAATTTGTACACCAGTTGGTGTGTAACGCAATACACCAACACCTGTGTAGTTGCTAAATGTACCTGTAACACCGTTGCCTGTTAATACTGTGTATTTGCCTGTTGAGTATGGGTTGCCTATCATGGTTAAACTACCATCAATGTTAGCCGCACCAGTTGTGGTAATTGCACTACCATAAGGTAATATTGTACTACCTGTACTAGACTGTGTGTAGGTTCCTAATGTAACTGAGTTTGTAGCAAATGTACCTGAGTTATTTAAACTACCTACTGTGCCTGTGTTGGTAAATGTGCCTGTGTTAGTAACTGCACCAATTGAACCAGCATTGGTTAATGCACCATTGTTGGTGTACAAACCTGCAATTGTAGCACCACTGTGGTTAACTAATGTGCTGTTGGTAGTTACTGTGCCTGTGATTGTACCTGTGTTATGGAAAGTACCGTGTGCTTCGGTATTGTTAATACTACCAATAGTGCCTGCATTGTTCACTGTACCACCGTTGTAGGTAACTGTAGTGATTGTACCGTTATTGTTAACAATGTGATTGTTATAAGCCAATTCAGCAACAGTACCACCAGCATTGTTAGTCAACACACCAGCGTTTTCAAAGCGAGCCACTGAACCAGTGTTGTTGAATGTGCCGATGTTTGTGGTATTGCCCACTGTACCTGTGTTGTTAAATGTGCTGTAGTTAATACCATTGCCCATTGTACCGGCATTATTTACAACTGCTGTGTTACCATCGCCGTTAAAGCCGTTAACCCAGTTGCCTGTAGTGCCAGTTGAACTGTTGGTAAATTGACCCAAGTTAGTTAATAGACTTGATGTGCTGATGTTGCTGTTGTTTACAACCGTAGCACTTGAGTTAATATTTGTTGGGCCTGTATATGTATAAGTTCCGTTTAATGTTGTGCTACCACCGTTACTAGTGTTGGTAAATGTCCAGCCACCTGCACCACTTACACTACCAGTTAGGCTTAGTGTTTGACCGTTGTTGTCAACTACCATGCCTGGCGCATTTAATACCATATTGTTGGTAATTTCTGTTGTACCTGTTGCGGCTTGTAGAGCACCACCGTTACCAGTAAATGTACCTGCAGCCATTGTGTTGGATACTACAACTTGGTTAGCATCAGTCTGGCTATATGTAGTTGGCTGTGGCGGTTGTTGCGGAGTTTGTTGTGATGCCGCACCGTTACCTTGAGCACTAATTGTACCGCCCACTGTACCAGCAACAATACCACGAATGATATCGTCAAGTGCTGTTACGTTTTGTTGCTGTGCTGTTGTACCGCCTACAGCAAAACGACTAGAGTCTAACCAGTTTGTGTCTGCTACTGTAACGATTGTACCTAATACACCGCTACCAAGAGCACCAGCACGACCGATCCAACTCATACCACCAACGGTGTTTCCTGTACCAATCAATGGAATACCTTGGCTGTTAACAATGGCCGCAATAGCCGCAAAGTTAACAGTGATGCCGGAAGTCATATAAGTGGTGTTAACATTGGATTCAATGTTATTGGCCCAACCTGGACCAATTTGTGTAGAACCACCACCTAAGTCTGTAACTAACTGTGCTACAGAATTGTTACGACTCATACAGCATCCTGGATTCTCAGTTACAAAGTAAGCAAAACCACCGGCTGTAACAAACTGTGTGTAGTTGGTTACTTCGCCTGCTGTTAATGCCGCCGCATAACGCAAGTCCCATACCTGTTGATATGAAGAAGTTGCTGTTGGAATTGTTGATACATCAGTAGTTACTGTTACTGTGTGTCCTGCGGCTTCCAATCGGCCTTGGACGTTTTGTGTTACGTTGCTGTAACCTGCATCAATAATTAATACCTGGTCTGCTAGAGCAGTAGTCGATATGCCCACAGTCAGCAAGACAGAGGCCAGAAGGCCTTTTAAAAGTTTTTTCATTGTACTAGCTCCTTTGTTATTTTTATTATTGTAGTCTAGTATAGCTATTTAACTAAAAATGGAAGAATTTAATATTGCGTTATTGTTGCACCACAGCCGGTAGTAGTACAGCTTTGTTGTATTGAGTAGGTTTGATTGGTAGTACCAGACTGATTTAAGTTAACTGTACCACTGGCACCAGCATTAGTTAAGTTAATAGTTGCGGCATGATTACCGGCACCTTCTTGTACTACATTCACTGTGTGCCCGTTGCCTACCAGCCCCACATCAAGATAATGATTGCCTGTGTCCTTTTGATTGGTGGTTACGTTGTTGCTACTACCGTTAACGTTGGTAAACAATACTTTACCAGCAGTTCCTTGTTGTGTGAGATTAATTACATTACTGTTGCCGCTGATAGTGTTTTCCATAAAATGACCAGCACCTGCGTTGGTTCCATCTTTTTGTACTGTGGTTACCGAGTTACTAGATCCAGAAAGATTTAACATCTGATAATGATTGTTTGAGTCAACTCCGGGATTGGTGCCATCACTGTTACGACCCTGATTTAGATTTACTGTATTGCTGTCGCCTGTGACCTGCAACTCTACTAAATTTTTACCTGAACTGCTACCTGACGTTGTTCCTTGTCTCACTGTGATGTTATTGTAATTGCCTTGTATGCTAGCCGCTTGTTGTCCAATACCTTTGATTTGATTATTATTACCTTGTTGAGAGATTGTAACAGTATTATTGTCACCAACTTGATCAATGTAAATGCCGTTATTGATTACTGTTTGTCTGCGAAGGGTAGCACCGTCTCGACGTGTTTGTTGAGCGGCAGTAATGCCAG
>JACCDU010132515.1_pt1 | contig 43049 bp, 40 predicted proteins | sample 7446081 | NCBI WGS metagenome assembly JACCDU01 (sample SAMN15323447, study PRJNA562643) | freshwater metagenome | isolation source: river surface water | place: USA:Blue River Watershed | collected 2017-08-17
GAATGGCGCTTTCCCGGTTACTTCCCCGGTATGGTGAACAAGGCCATGTTTGCCAGCCAGGCACCGGATCGTTACCCGCTCAATGCAAATAGCGGCATGCTAGTGAATGTGGTGCTGGGATGGGGTTCGTATCTGCTGGCCGCCCTTTTCTGGCAACAGGCGATCTGGCTAGCGATTGCCACGATGATGGTGTCTCTGGGCAATATTGTGGCGCACACGATCATTTTTAACGTGAAGGGCAAAACCCTCTACAACTCAGGTCTGCTGACGTCTTGGCTGTGTTTTGCGCCGATTGTTTATGTGTTTGTTGACTGGACGGTTCAAAACAACCTAGCCTCCCCTGCCGATTGGGGAGTTGGCGTTATCTTAGGTGTACTACTCAACTATTTTGGGGTGTACAAGATGATCTTGTGGATGGCAGATCCCAATACCCCTTATGTATTTCCGGCACGATCCTGGAAACCGGTAGTGGCTAATCCCGAATCTTGACCCGCCCCACCCACAGCGCTGCCATGACATTAAAGCTGGCGGCAATCAGCCCAACCCAACCATAGCCGCTGATCAGGCCACTCGGTGCCTGGGTGATGAACAGGCCGCCCACCATACTGGCCAGGCCCATGGCCATGGATTGCACGGTGGCGTTGAGTGAGAGAAAGGTGCCCCGCTCCTGCGGTTTAACAGCGGCACCGACAATCGCCAACAACGGCACCATGCGACCGGATACAAAGACAAAGAACAGCGTGGTAATGGCCAGCCAGGCAAAGAGGTGCACGGCGCCAATATTGGTGACCAGCAACACGGGCGCACACGCGCCGATGGCCACTACCCGAAATATAAGCACTTTGCCCAGTTTGTCGGCCAGTGCACCAATGAGGCGGGCGGTGATTAAGGTGGCTGCCCCACCCAGAAAATAGATCAGGGGGATTTCATCGCCCGCAACACCACCGTTGGCGATGGCATACAAGGTAATGTAGGGAATCACGGTAAAGCCACCGAAGATGACCAGCGCGGTAAGCAACATGGCTTTCAGATGATTGGGTTCAATGGCCACACGCAGCATCTGGCGGATGGCTTTACCCTTTTCACGTGCATGCAAGTGGGCACGAAACTCCGGCAGGGCTTTATGGCCGAACCAGACGAGGCCACCACTGAGTAAGGCGATGAGCAGAAACGGTGCCTGCCAGCCCAGGGCATCGGCCAGCAGCAATGAGAGCGGTACGCCGGCAATGCTAGAAACAGAGAAGGCCGTGGCCACGTAGCCGGTGGCTTTGGCGCGCCGCTCAAAAGGGATGGCATCGGCCACGACGGTATGTACCATGGCGCCCATCATGCCGCCAAAGATGCCGGCCAGGCCGCGGGCAATGAGCAGCCATAGATAGCTGGGTGCCAGCGCGCACATCAGCGTGGCGATGGTGAAGGCGAGAAAAACACCCAGTAAAAACTGTTTTCGTTCGAAGCGGTCCACCACGGGCGCCATCAGCAAGCCGGCAGCAGCAGCACTGAAGCTGTAACTGGCAACGAGGAAGGCAAATTCCTGCGTGCTGATGCCCAGGGCGCTGATAAGAAAGGGCCCCAGCGGCATCATGATCATGAAATCCAGGACATGACAGAACTGGATACCCGACAAGATAAGCAGCATGGCGCGCTCTGCACGCGCCAGCGTGGTTTGTGGTGCTATGGAATCAGGCACGACGCCAGATAGTGCCTTGGGGCGTATCTTCCAGCACCACACCGGCTTCGAGCAGCTCTTTGCGCACACGATCAGCAGTCGCAAAGTCTTTGGCTTTGCGGGCATCCAGGCGTTCCTGAATGCGGGCTTCAATCTGCTCGGGTGTCAGGCCATCGGCATCGGCGCCGGTGCTGCGTTGTAAAAAGGCTTCCGGTGCCCGCTGCAAGAGACCCAGTAACCCGGCTAGGGCTTTGAGCTGCCCGGCCAGTTCGGCGCTCTGTTCACGGTTAACCGCTTGCGCCAGCTCGAACAGTACGGCCATGGCTTCGGGGGTGTTGAAGTCGTCGTTCATGGCGATCTGGAACTTCTGGCCGTAGGCGCTGTTCCAATCTACGGCCACATCGGCGGCCGGTACATTCCGCAAGGCGGTGTACAGACGCTCAAGCGCGTTAGCGGCATCATCCAGATGTGCCGTCGAATAATTCAATGGACTACGGTAATGCGCACGCAGGATGAAGAAACGGATGATCTCCGGATCGTAGACTTTAAGCACATCGCGAATGGTGAAGAAGTTACCCAGGGATTTGGACATCTTCTCTTCGATGCCATCTTTCTCGACGCGGATGAAACCGTTGTGCATCCAGACATTGGCGAAAGTGCCGCCATGGGCGCCTTCGGACTGGGCGATTTCGTTTTCATGGTGCGGAAACTGCAAATCAGCGCCGCCGCCATGAATATCAAAATGGTTTCCGAGCAGTGCGCTGCTCATGGCGGAACATTCGATATGCCAGCCCGGGCGGCCATCTCCCCAGGGCGAGGCCCAGGCCGGTTCGCCGGCTTTGGCGTGCTTCCACAGCACGAAGTCGAGAGGGTCTTCTTTGGCACCCGCCACTGCAACGCGCTCACCCGCGCGTAGATCATCCAGCGATTTACCGGAGAGCTTGCCGTAACCGGGGAACTTGCGCACGGCGAAGTTGACGTCGCCATCACCGCCCTGATAGGCCAGACCCTTGTTCTCCAGGGTGCCGATCAGATCGAGCATTTCCTGCACGTATTCGGTAGCGCGCGGTTCTTTGGTCGGGCGCAGTACGCCGAGGGCATCGCTGTCTTCATGCATGGCGGCAATGTAGCGATCCGTCAGTTGCTGAATGGTTTCGCCCCGCTCATTGGCGCGGTTAATGATTTTGTCGTCGATATCGGTGATATTGCGGACGTATTCCACCTGATAGCCCTGCGCCATCAACCAGCGGTAGACCATATCGAACACCACCATGACCCGGGCATGGCCCAAGTGACAGAAGTCGTAAACCGTCATGCCGCAGACGTACATGCGTACCTGCCCCGGATGAATCGGTTGCAACGGGGTTTTTTCGCGGGCCAGGGTGTTATAGATCGAGAGCATGTCGGTGCGCAGAGTCAGAAAAGCAGTGGAAATGCAGATAAAATGCGTCTTTGAATATAGCACGAGTCTTGATAACGTCGTTGATAGCCTCGTGCCTCAAACCTCACCGATCCCTAGGAGACGCCTTTCATGCAAACCGTGATTCTGAACACCAACTACGGCCCGATCACTCTGGAACTCGACAGCGAACACGCACCGAAGACCGTAGAAAACTTCCTGAACTACGCGAACGACGGTTTCTACAACAACACGATCTTCCATCGCGTGATCAATGGCTTCATGATTCAGGGCGGCGGTTTCGAGCCGGGCATGAAGCAGAAGCCGACCAAGGCCCAGATCCAGAATGAAGCCAACAACGGCCTGAAGAACACGACCGGAACCATTGCCATGGCCCGTACCAACGATCCGCATTCGGCAACCGCCCAGTTCTTTATCAACGTGTCGGATAACGATTTCCTCAACTTCAAGAGCGAATCGCCGCAGGGCTGGGGCTACGCCGTATTCGGCAAAGTGACCGACGGTATGGATGTGGTCAACAAGATCAAGGCCGTGAAGACCGGCACCAGCGGCTTCCACCAGGATGTGCCGAAGGAAGACGTGGTCATTCAGTCGGTTACCGTTAAATGATCTTTTTTGCGTCCGATGTGCATCTGTCATCGGACACCCCGGCGATAACGGCACGCTTCCTGAGTTTTCTGGAACGTGCCCGCCGGGAGGCCCAGGCGGTGTATCTGCTGGGTGATATTTTCGAGTCCTGGGTCGGTGATGAAGACCTGGGTCTCAAGGCTTACCAACCGGTGTTTGCCGCGCTGCGCGATACGGTTTCAGCTGGTGTTGCGGTGTATTTTATGGCCGGCAACCGGGACTTTATGGTGAGTCATCAGGTGCTTGCCGCATTGGGCATCGTGCCTCTTGAAGACCCTTACGTGCTCTCGACGACGACCTGGCAGTTTGTGCTGTCGCATGGCGATCTGTACTGCACAGGGGATGTGAAATACCAGGAATTTCGTGCCAAAGTTCGGGAACCGCACAACCAGGCAAAGTTTCTGCGCCTGCCGTACTGGTTGCGACGCGCCATTGCTGCCTGGATACGGTGGCGCAGCAAAGGCCGTCGATATGACGCACAAACCGGCAGGATTACCGACGTTGATGTGGGTACCGTGGAAGATGAAGCCCGGCGTTTTGGCTACGCCACGCTGATTCACGGCCATACCCACCGACCGGCGACTCACGACCATATTGTGGATGGCATTCACGTCGAGCGCTGGGTACTGGCCGACTGGCACCCGGATCGGGGCGAATACCTGACTTGGGATGATGCGGCAGAAAGCCCGCGCCTGACCCGTCAGGTCATTTAATCGATTGTTAATCTTGATTTTTTGCTTTTCAGCTACTATATGCGGACTACGTGTCTGTTTTCCTGAAGGAATCTGAACCATGGATATTCGTTCGACCCCGTCTTATGGCGGTGCCACCATTAACGTTGCCCGCAACCAGGTACTGCGTAATACCTACTGGCTGCTGGCGCTGTCGCTGATCCCCACCGTTCTGGGCGCAGTCGCCGGTATGGCGGCGGGCTTTCCGTCGCTGATGGCCGGTAGCCCGATCATGGGCACCCTGCTCTTCTTCGGTATTGCCTTTGCCTTGATGTACGGCATCCAGCGCAACAGCAACAGCGGCACCGGCGTGATCCTGCTACTGGGCTTTACCTTCTTCATGGGGGTGATGCTGTCGCAGATTCTGAGCGTGGCGCTGGGCATGACCAACGGCGGCGCGCTGATCGCCATGGCCGGTAGCGCCACGGCAGCGATCTTCTTCTCGCTGGCCATGTACGCCAGCGTCAGCAAGCGTGACTTCAGCTTCATGGGCAACTTCCTGTTTGCCGGCCTGATTCTGCTGATCATCGCCTCCCTGGCCAATATCTTCCTGGCCATCCCGGCCATGGCGATTGCCATCTCGGCCATCGGCGCCTTGCTGTTCACCGGTTACCTGCTGTATGACCTGAGCCGCATCGTTAACGGCGGCGAAACCAACTACATCACGGCCACGCTGGCGGTGTATCTGGATATCTATAACCTGTTCGTCAGCCTGCTCAACCTGCTGATGATCTTTACGGGTAACGACCGCGACTAAGTATTTGCGACCGGTTTCACCCCAAAAAGCGCCCTGCGGGGCGCTTTTTTATTGATGAATCAATGCGTTAGAAATATTTCAACGAATCTGTCAACGCGCCGTCTCCTAACTGCGTTATTTGCCCTACGCGGTCTGAAATCTGGACTGAACAACCACACAGAGGTTTACCAAATGGGCAAGAAAGCTTCAACAGAATTGGTCGTGCGCCAGCTGGAGCACTCGCTGCACATGACGTCTAAAGAAATCGAAGGCCTGGCTCGCAACTCCGCCGTTTGCGATTATGACCTGGGTCTGCTGGATCAAACCAGCATGAAGAAGTGCCTGGCTGACTCCCTCAAGCTGTTTGTCGAGGAAATCGCCCGCTTCAAAACCAAAAACGGCGCAGCGTACAAACTGGCCCGTCAGATCTTCTCGACGGCCTACCTGAATAACGCTGAGCTGATCGTTAAGGTTGCCGCCTAAGTCTGCTGCAACTTTCTCGTAGGCCTGAACGTTAAAATGCCCGGCTCTAAGCCGGGCATTGTCTTTGGTGCAGACTTTATGGCCTCAGACGCGGCGGAAAACCGCAATCGACTCCACATGCGCCGTATGCGGGAACATATTGGCAATACCGGCACCCAGAAGCTCGTACCCCTTCACATTAACCAGCACTCCGGCATCCCGCGCCAGCGTGGCCGGGTTACACGAGACGTACACAATGGTATGCGGTGCCTGACCACGCGGTTGCTCCGCATCCGGTAGAGCCTTGACCAGCTCCAGCGCCCCTTCACGTGGCGGGTCGATGAGCATGCGATCCAGCCCCCCCAGACGCGCCATCACCGGCAGACAATCCAGGAACAGATTGGCGGCAAAGAAGCTGGTGTTATCGCTCATGCCGTTGCGTGCGGCATTTTCAGCGGCACGTTTGACCAGCGCCTCGCTGCCCTCAACGCCGACAACCGTGGCACCGCTATGGGCGATGGGCAACGTAAAGTTGCCCAGGCCACAGAACATGTCTGCCACTCGTTCACCGGGTTGCGCATCGAGCAGGCGCATGGCTTTGGTGACCAGCGCATGGTTCATGGCCGGATTGACCTGCGTAAATTCGGTTGGCGCAAACTGGAGCGACAGCCCATAGTTGGGCAAGCGGTATTCCAGTAACGGCGAATCACCCGTCACGAGCGGTTGCACGGTTGCCGGGCCACCCGGTTGCAGGAACCAGCGAATACCATGCTGTTCGCCAAACTGACGCAGTCGAGCCAGATCGCCCTCGGTCAGCGGATCCAGATGACGCAGCACAAAGACGGTATCCAAGGTGCCTGGTTGCGACGGATGTTCGCCCACGGCCACTTCCACCTGGGGCATACGGTCCGGGGCAGACATGCCTTCAAACAACGCCCGCAGCGGTAAGAGCAGATCCGACACATGTTTGGGCAGGATGCTGCACGAGGTCATGTCGGCAATGTAGCTGCTGCGACGCTCGTGGAAACCGACCAGAACACCACCTTTTTTTGGGACCAGCCGCACGGACATGCGGGCACGGAAGCGGTAATGCCAGGCCGGGCCGGAAATCGGGGAGTAGATCGATGCGGGTTTGACGTTACCCAGGTGCTGCAGATTGTCTTCAAGCACCCGCTGCTTAGCGGCGATTTGCAGGGTGGGGTCGGCGTGCTGCAAGGAGCAGCCACCGCACACGCCGAAGTGCGGACAACGCGGTTGAACCCGCGCCGAGGCCGCGCGATGCACTTCGGTCACCCGGGCCTGTTCGAAATTGGGTTTACGGCGGTAGCTGAGCCAGGTGACCCGCTCGCCGGGCAAGGCGCCCTCAACAAAGATGGTTTTGCCGCCGTCTCTGGCAATTCCCTGACCAGCGTGGTCAAGCGATTCAATGATTCCTTCGGGCATAGGTCACCTGGCGCATCCCGCGCATGAAAAGTGGCATCAATCGGTCATCCGAGGAGGCAGATTGTACTTGATGACCACCGGGGATTTTTGAGTTTTTTGGCCGCTGTTGCCAGAGGGCAAACTGTGTATAATTTACTCAGACTGCTTTTGTAGTCATGTTCTGGACGGAGGCTTCCGGACAGAATATTCTTCAACGACCTTTATCAAAGGGAAGAAAATGAAACAATCGCTCCTCGTTGCTGCTCTGCTGGCTCTGGCTGTTACCGCTTGTGGCAAAAAAGAAGCCCCGGCTGCTCCGGCTGCCCCGGCTCCTGCTGCTGCTCCGGCTGCTGAACAAAAGCCGGCTGAAGCCGCTGCTCCTGCTGCTGCTCCGGCCGCCGCACCTGCTGCTGCTCCGGCTGCTGCCAAGTAATCGCTTTTGCGATCTTGGAACCGCTTCGGCGGTTACGAAAAAACCGGCCTTAGGGCCGGTTTTTTTATGACGGTTGCAGCGTCAACCAGTCAAAACCCTCGGCCTGGGTTGCCAGATAAAACCAGCCCGGCACCTCGCCCAGCGCTTCTTCAACGGCCGCCAGCACATGATCCGGCGAGTTGTTGGATTGCGACAAATGCGCAGCAACCACATGCTGCAATCGATCCAGCGACATGCGTGCCAGAAAGCCAGCGGCATCGCGGTTACACAGGTGACCATAACGGCCCGCAATGCGCTGCTTCAGACTCTCGGGATAAGACGACTGGGCCAGTAGCTCAGGGTCGTGATTGAATTCCAGTACCAGGCCATCACAGGCAATCAGTGAGCGCTCCACATGCGGGGTGAGCATACCGAGGTCGGTGAGTACACCGAGCCGGATCTCGCCATACGCAATGACGTACTGCACCGGCTCACGGGCATCATGGGGCACGGGAAACGGACAGATCTCCACGCAACCCAATTCGAAGGGCTGATGGCTATCAATCAGTCGTAATGTGACGCCGTTGCAGGCTTCGGCTGACCGGTGATGCAATGCGGCGTGCGTGCCACGGGTCAGGCATACGGTGGCGCCGGTTTTACGGGCCACGCCCATCACCCCGCCAATATGGTCGCCGTGCTCATGCGTCACCAGAATGGCATCCAAGCCTTTCGGGTCAATACCGCGGGCTTCGATGCGGGCCAGCGCCTGGCGGACCGGCAAACCGCAGTCGATCAAGAGGCGGGTGCCACGTGGGCCGCCCGCCTCGATCAGTAATGCATTCCCCTCGCTACCGCTGCCGAGAGAGGTAAAACGGATCACCGCAACTGCTGGAGGAGCAGATCCAGAATCTGGCGGGCGATCGGCGAGACATCGGCCTGATTACCCGGTGCCAGCACGATCACGTTGGTCGGGCCACCCGGCTGCTGTTCGCGGACGCTGATGCGATACTGCATCTTGGTGGGAACCTTGTCGTCTTTGCTGCGCCAGAAGGCCAGGCTGGACCAGAAGCCACCTTCGCCCTTTTCGACCACCGATTTGTCATCGGAATCGACGTAGCGTACGTAATACAGGCCGCTGGCACGTTCACGATCCTCCACCGTGAAGCCGACACGATCCAGCGCCAGGCCGATACGGCGCCAGCTACGATCAAAGTTGTCGTCAACGATCAGCATGGCACCGCCATCCGGCGCCGAACCCATACGGGCTTTGTCCAGCGAGACCGACTTGCCACCACCGTCAATTTCCTTGGCCAGTTTCTTGGCTTCAGCTTCATCGACGCCATCAAATTTGAACATCAGACGACGGAGCATTTCTGCTTCCAGCGTCGGATCGGCATCACGCGGCTGCCAGCGTGTCTCGCTCTTGCCTTCGGTGACGTACACTTCCACCATGCCGCGATGGCTGATGAAAATGTCGGTCATACCGGGTTTGGCACCCTTCTCCAGACGCGTGCGGTACATGTCACGCTCTGCGGTGGAATACAACGTACCCAGCACTTTACCCAGGAAGCCCTGAATGGCGCCGCCCGGCACGGTGGCGCGGTTTTCAGCCCAGTCGGTTTCCATCACACCGGTCTGCGGATTTTCTTTCTTGATGACAAAGCCGTTTTCCTGCCAGAAGGCTTTGGTCATATTCCAAGCCTTGTCTTCCGGGACACTCACGACCAGCCAGCGATGGTTACCCTGACGTTCAATCTTGGCAACACCGCGAGCGCCATCCGGTAGCACGCTGTCATCGGTGCTCTGCTTCTGAGCCACTTTATTCTTGGCATTGATCTGCGAGAACACTGCCGTGCCTGTCGTTGCCACATTGGGTGCCGAATACTGGCCCGAGTTGGTCGGGCGCGTCAGATCCGGCGGAATATCCAACGGCGGTGCCTTGGCGGCCGTGCCGTAATCAATCTTCTTGGATTCCGGCAGGTAGGAGCAACCGGCCACCAGGCTGGCCAGCACCAGGGCCGAGGCCTGCAGGGTACGACGCTTAAGCAACTTCATCGGATCAGAGCCCTGCCTGTTTCATGGCAGCGCGAACGCGCTCATGGAAGACCGGTGCCAGCGGGGTCAGCGGCAAACGCAGGCCGTGCGACATGAGGCCCATTTCTGCCACGGCCCACTTCACGGGGATCGGGTTGGCTTCACAGAAAAGGTGACGGTGCAGACCGAGCAGCGGGCGGTTAATGCGCATGGCTTCTGCAACATTGCCGGCGGCCGCGGCAACACACATGTCGTGCATAGCGCGTGGCGCCACATTGGCCGTGACCGAAATGTTGCCGTGGAAACCCATGAGAATGGTCGACATGCAGGTCATGTCATCGCCGGAGTACAGGGCAAAGCCTTTCGGTGCACGCTCGATGAGATCGAAGGCACGATCGATATTGCCGGTGGCATCCTTGACGCCAATGATGCCTGGCACCTGCGCCAGACGCAGAATGGTGTCATTGCTCATATCGGCCACGGTACGACCGGGCACGTTGTACAGAATGACCGGCAAATCAACGGCTTCGGCAATGCTGCGATAGTGCTGATACAGGCCTTCCTGCGTTGGCTTGTTGTAGTAAGGCACGACCGACAAGCCTGCATCGGCGCCGGCATCCTTGGCGCGCTGATGCAGATAGATGGCTTCTTTGGTCGAGTTCGCGCCCGTCCCCGCGATGATGGGGATGCGGCCCGCCGAATGTTTGACGGCAATTTCGATCAACTGGCAATGTTCATCCACGTCCACCGTGGGTGACTCGCCGGTGGTCCCGACCACGACGATGGCATCCGTTTTTTCACGGATATGAAAATCCACCAGATTACGGAACGCTTCAAGATCCAGCGAACCGTCTGCGTTCATGGGGGTAACAATGGCAACAATCGAACCGGTGATCATCGGGAAACCATCCTAAATGGCAAAAGCGTGGTCGTAAAAAGCAGAAGCCCTATTATCGATCAAAAACCGGATGGGTTTCCGACCGTCAGGAAAACTCCCGTATTCTAGCTGAAGTTCAGATCTCGGCGAGTGCCCGCAGGTGGGCCGTGACACTCCGGGCCAGCGCCGACATGACATATCCACCTTCCAGCATGGAGACGATCCGGCCATTGGCATGGCGGACGGCCACATCACGCAGTTGGGTGGTGACCCAGGCGTAATCCTTCTCAAAGAGCTTCATCCCGCCCATATCGTCTTCGTAATGGGCGTCAAAGCCGGCTGAGATGAAAATCATTTGCGGTTTGAAGGCTTCCAGGCGCGGCATCCAGGATTCCAGCACGGCCGCTTGCAGCTCTTCACCCCCCGAACCACCCGGCAACGGCACATTGACCATATTATCGGCCGGCTTGTCGGTGCCTGAGTACGGATAGAACGGATGCTGGAAAATGCTGCACATCAGAATACGGTCATCACCGGCGCAGATGTTTTCGGTACCGTTACCGTGGTGAACGTCAAAATCGATGATCGCGACACGCTCCAGCTTGTGGTGAGTCAGCGCATGATGGGCGGCAATGGCGATGTTATTGAAGAAGCAGAAGCCCATCGGGGTTTCACGCTCGCAATGGTGGCCGGGTGGACGGATGGCGCAGAACACGTTTTCTACTTTCTTCTCCATCAGCATATCCACACCCAGAATACCGGCGCCGGCCGAACGCAGCGCAGCCTGCCAAGTATGCGGATTCATGGCCGTGTCCGGGTCCAGATGGGCGATTCCGAAAGCCGGTGAGGTGTCCTTCACCTTTTTGATGTGCGAGGCCGGATGCACCAGCATCAATTGTTCAATGGTGGCCAGCGGGGCATCGTAATGCGTAAAGTACATATCAATGCCCTGGGCGATCAGATGATCCTGGATCGCCGTCAGACGCCCCGGTGCTTCGGGATGCAGATCGCCCATGTCATGTTTAAGGCAGTCTGAATGTGTAATGAATGCTGTACTCATGAAACGCTTTCCCTCCCCTTTGCAGCACACGCGATGCCGCAACCATCCCGATATTCGAGCCGATGTTCGTGTTGAGACACGATCTATGATTATTTGTTCTGATTATCTGCCCATTCCGGCACAGGTTCAAGCATACTTTCGCCAACCATGACTCTACGCAACGCTTTTCTTAATCGGCCCTTGGTTCGTCGTTTCTGCCTTACCCTGCTCTATACGCTGGGGCTGATTTCCTGGCAGGCCGATGCCAAACCCAAAAAAACCGCACCCGAACCACGCCCACCGGTGATGGCTGGCAACCCGGCCCTACAGGACTTCATTCGTGAGATGCAGGAAAAACACGGTTTCGACGGTGTCGCCCTGACCCAACTCTTTGACAGCCAGCGCCCGGATAGCCGGGTGATCCGCATCATGGCACCGGCGCCGACACAGCAGACACCCAACTGGACGGCCTACCGCAGCCGCTTTGTGAATCCACGCCGTATTGATCGTGGCATTCAGTTCTGGAATGCCTATAGCACCGACATTGCCCGCGCCGAACAGCAGTTTGGTGTACCGGCCGAGATTATCGTGGCGATTATTGGCGTGGAAACCGAATATGGTCGCAACATGGGCAGCTTCAGCGTTCTGAACGCCCTGGCAACGATTGGTTTCTACGGTGAGCGCCGCCGGGAGTTCTTTCAATCCGAGCTGGAGCAATACCTGCTGCTGGCTCGGGAGAACCAGCTGGATATTGCCGGCACCCGCGGCTCGTTCGCCGGTGCCATGGGTATTCCGCAATTCATGCCGAGCAGCCAACGCCGCTGGGGCGTGGATTTCGATGGTGACGGCCGGATCGATCTGCGACACAGCCCTATTGACGCGATTGGTAGTGTCGGCAATTTCCTGAAATCTCACGGCTGGGTCAGCGGTGAGATTGCCGTGATGCCGACGCAAGCACCGTCGCCGTTGCCTGAAGGATTTGCCAAAGTCGATATCAAGCCGGGTATACGTCTTGAGGCTTTCCGCGATGCCGGCTTTGCCTTCCAGAGCCCGCTCCCTGATCGCACACCAGCCACCCTGGTGACACTCACCACCCCGAACGAACCGGATCAGTACTGGCTGGGATTACAGAACTATTATGTGATTACCCGTTACAACCGATCCGCCGCCTATGCCATGTCAGTGATCGAACTGGGGGCGGCCATTCGTGAAGCCCGTCATGAGCGCCTGCCGTCACCAAGCCTGACGTTCAACAGCAGCACCCTATCAGAATAACGAATCCGGCGTCAGACGCCGACCCCGCACAATCCCCTGCAAACGGGCCAGCGCCTCGGACTGAATCTGCCGCACCCGTTCGCGGGTCAGTTGCAGGTCGGCGGCAATCGCTTCCAACGTCTCTGGCTCAGTGCCCCGCAAACCATAGCGGCGCTCAATGACCTGGCGCTGACGTTCAGGCAGCATATCCACCCAGGCCATCAGCAAGCGGACGGATTCGGAATTGGCAAAGCTCTCATGCGGGTCATCGCCCTGGGTATCCGGCACCAGTTCGACCAGCGTATGCGCTGAGCCATCCTCAAGCGGCTGATCCAGTGACAAGACCTGTTCACCCCGCTGCATGAGTGTCTTCAGCTCATCGGTGGAGCGACCACTGAGTTTGGCCAGCTCTTCCATACCGGGATCCCGGGCGTGTTCGACCGCAAATTGCCGGCGCTGTCGCTGCACAGCATTAATATCCCGCACTAAATGCACCGGTAAACGCACCAGACGCCCCTGGTTCAATACAGCACGCTCGATGCTCTGTCGAATCCACCAGGAGGCGTAGGTGGAAAAACGGAATCCGCGCTCCGGATCGAATTTATCCAGCGCATGCATGAGACCCAGATTTCCTTCTTCGATCAGATCAAGCAGTGGCAAACCGCGGTTCATGTAATGACGGGCAATCGAAACAACCAGTCGCAGGTTGCGCTCCACCATCTCCTGACGGGCAGCAAAGTCTCCCATACGCACACGACGGGCAGCCTCACGCTCTTCATCCGCCGTTAATAGTGGCCGCGCACCGATTTCGTTCAGGTAGGTCTGTGTCACATCGGCGGCAACACGCTCTTGAGGTTGTCGCGCCACACTTTGCCCAAAGTCCGACGGCTGCGCCTTGTCGGCCTCGACCATCAGATCTTCGTCGAGAGGCTCCAATAGCGGGACGGCATCCTCGGCTAAGGAGGCATCTCGTATGCTGTCGTCATCATGCTCTGCCGCACCACCGGAAGCCGCTATCTCTTGCTGGCGATCCGGTCGACGCGGCATGATGTCTATGAGCTCCGCTGACCGAGGAACTTCATCGGGTCAACCGGCTTACCCTGCCGACGCACTTCGAAATGCAGCATCGCGGTATCGGCATCACTGTCGCCCATGTCGGCAATGCGCTGACCACGTTTCACCATGTCGCCTTCCTTGACGAGGATCTTGCTGTTGTGAGCGTAGGCGGTGAGATAGTTGTTTTCATGCTTGATGATCACGAGGTTACCGTAACCCCGCAAACCGGAACCGGCATAGACCACTTTGCCTTCCGCTGCCGCATCGACCGGCTCTCCCATCTTGCCGGCGATATTGATACCCTTGTTCGAGGATTCATTGAATCCGGCAATCACTTTACCCTTAGCCGGCCAGGCAAACTTGACGCCGTCGGCCATTGCCGCAGCAGTCGCCGCCGAGGTCGAAGGCATCTCGTCAACGGGTTTCTTGGCGTTAGCGGGCTGTGTTGCTGACGACTTATTTGCCGCGGCTGCCTTGTCTTTATCCATCGTGTCGGTCTTGGCCGTCGATGTGGCGGCCGGCGCCTTCTTGCCCGGCTTGCCGGCCGAACGACGCACGCACAGCGTTCGATCCAGCTGAATGATATTCGGATTCGACAGCTGATTCATGGCCGCGATTTCGCGATAATCTGCGCCGGCATCAAGCGCAATACCAATCAGGGTATCGCCCTTGCGAACAGTCCAGGTCTGCGTACAGTCTTTGGGCAATGGCGGGTACGGCGACGCCGTTGCTGCCGCTTTACTGCCATCATCCACGGGGGCGCGCGACAGCGAGCTACAGCCGGCCAGCATGGCCATCAGCAGCACACTACCCACCCAGATCGTTTTTTGAGACTGCGTCATTCCACACCCGGTAACATCGGCACAAACTTCACTGGCTCCATCAACTGCTCGTGCCAGCCTGTCTCTGTCCGTTCAATAACCAACATGCGCTGTATGGCGGCCTCCGAACAGGCGCCGTACGGCAGAACCATTCTGCCACCAACCGTCATTTGCTGTAAGAGGGCATCCGGCACTTTCGGGGCAGCCGCGGCCAGAATGATGGAATCAAACGGTGCCGCTTCGGGAATCCCCAGATAACCATCGCCATGCTTCAAACGGACATTGAAGCACTTGATCGTTCGCAGATTCACCTTGGCACGATCAATCAGACCCGCCAGTCGCTCAACGGAATACACCTCTTTGGTCAGGCCGGCCAATACTGCGGCCTGATAACCACAACCGGTACCGATCTCCAGCGTTTTACCCAGCGGTCGATCACCAGCGCGCAGACATTCGATCATCCGCGCCACAATAAACGGCTGCGAGATGGTCTGTCCCAATCCCAGTGGCAACGCCGTATCTTCGTAGGCTCGATGGGCAAAAGCCTCATCGACAAAAAGATGGCGTTCGACTTTATTGATGGCGCCGAGGACGCCTTTATCAGCAATGCCCTGCTGATGCAGGCGCTCGACCATACGGGCGCGTGTTCGCGCCGAGGTCATTCCCTGGCCAAGTGGTGCCCGACTCATCGTTCAGGCCAGCCAGTCTCGAACGGCATCCAGCTGCCCGGTATGGGTCAGATCCAGACGCAAAGGCGTAATCGATACATAACCGGCCGCCACCGCATGGAAATCCGTACCGGGGCCGGCATCCTGTGCACCGCCGGCAGGCCCCACCCAATACACTGTCTCACCGCGGGGGTTGGTCGCGCGAATCACAGGTTCTGCCTTGTGCCGTTTGCCAAGCCGGGTAACGACCATACCAGCCAATTGATCAAACGGCAGATCGGGCACGTTGACGTTGAGCAGGACGGGCTGGCCGAACGGGCGAGCCAGCAGGCGCTCGCCGAGAATACGCGCGACCTGCCCTGCGGTTTCGAAGTGGCGGCTTTCTTTGCCCACCAGCGACATGGCAATGGCGGGCACGCCAAGCAGGTAACCTTCTGTTGCAGCCGCCACCGTTCCGGAATACACCGTATCGTCGCCCATATTGGCACCGTGATTGATACCCGACACAATCAGATTGGGGAGCGGCTCAATCAATCCGGTCACGGCCAGATGCACACAGTCGGTTGGCGTCCCGTTCACAAACTTGAATCCGTTGGGCGCAGTACGCAAGGTGAGCGGGCGATCCAGTGTCAGGGAATTGCTTGCCCCACTCCGATCTCGCTCCGGCGCCACGACATCAATATTGCCAAGTGACGCTAACGAGGCATGCAGCACCTGCAGGCCTGTTGCAAAATAACCGTCATCGTTCGACAAAAGAATATTCATGGCGTCCTCGTATGGGCTCCAAGGATACCGCAAAGCACCCCTGATCCGACAGCATCCCGCCAAAAGAAAAGGAGCCCGCAGGCTCCCTTTCTTTTGAATCACGCAAACAGCTTAGCGAATCAGCAGGCTTTCCAGTGAACGACCCTGGTTCAGGGCATTCTGCACCCACAGTGGCTTACGGCCACGACCGGTCCACGTTTCCGACGCGTTCGACGGATTGGCGTATTTCGGGGCAACCGGCTTGCGGACAGCCGAAGAAACCTTACGGGTTTTCTTGGTACCGGCCAGCTCTTCCAGCGAATAGCCGTGCTCACGGGCAATTGCTTTCAGCTTTTCGATGGCGGCTTCACGGGCAGCGCTGCTGGCTTCTTCAGTACGACGCTTGATTTCGGCCGGGATTTTTTTCAGAAGATCTTTTAATTGATCAAGATTCAGTGACGAGAGATCCATATATTTCTCCGCAAAAGCAGTGTGGCATTTAAATTTTTAGCTCTAATTAAGAGCACTTTTTAATTCTAATACCCGAATTTTAAAAAAACAAGCATTCAGTTTCAATTATCAATCTGCCGGCATTAAAAAATAACCCTATTTTTTAATGAAAAAGATACGAAACGATTGCGATGCGGATTTACTAAAAGAAAAAGCCAACCCGAAGGTTGGCTTTTTCCTGAAACGATTGGTCGGGGCGGCGGGATTCGAACTCGCGACCCCTTGCACCCCATGCAAGTGCGCTACCAGGCTGCGCTACGCCCCGACTGAGGCGTCATTCTATGCTATTACCGCCGTTCACTCAATGGAAAACGGCAATTAATCATCAATAGCGCAGCAATTCAATCACTTCACGGAGGCGCTTTGCCAGATCACCGGTCACCATCTGGGGTTCTCCAACGGCTGACAGGTCATGATTCGGTGCGGCCACCGATGACGACATACTCGAAGGGTGACTCAATTGATTACGCGCACCGTGAATCGTATAACCCTGCTCGTAAAGCAGTTCACGGATGCGGCGCACCAGCAGAACTTCATGGTGCTGATAGTAACGACGATTACCCCGACGTTTGAGCGGTTTGAGTTGTGTGAACTCCTGCTCCCAGTAACGTAGCACGTGCGCTTTAACACCACACAGATCGCTGACTTCACCAATCGTGAAGTAACGCTTGGCGGGAATCGGTGGCAAAGCAGCGGTGCTGGCTGCTGGTGCCGGCTCACTCGCGGGAAAGGATTGGCTGAACAGATCCGTCATGACAAATTAACCTGATGCCAGAATCAATGACGACCGGTTTTCTGAATACGCTCCACTTCATCCTTGAGCTTCTGGCTGGGATGAAAGGTAACAACACGGCGCGCCGAGATCGGAATCTCTTCGCCGGTTTTGGGGTTACGCCCCGGACGTTGCGGCTTGTCACGCAGTTGGAAGTTACCAAAGCCGGAAAGCTTGACCCACTGGCCCGCGCTCAGGGTATCGGAAATCTCGGCAAAAAATGCTTCGACCATATCCTTGGATTCGCGCTTGTTGAGACCGAGATTCTCGAACAGGATGTCGGAAACTTCTGCCTTGGTGAGTGTGGTCATGATGCCGTACTTTCGAAAAAACAGGGGACAGGTGATCTTCCGTCGTTAGCCGACACGACCACCTATCAAAAACAATTTTAGCGGATTAGCTGCGCAGGGTTGCACCGGCCTGGGTTAACTGACCCAGCAGGTGCGCCATAACAGCTTCAACCTTTTGATCTTCAAGGGTTGTCTGAGTATCCTGCAAGGTAAAGCGGAAGGCAAGGCTTTTTGATCCTTCCGGCACACCTTTGCCTTGATACTGGTCAAAGAGGTTGATCGAACGCAGCACATCCGGCGCATTGGCCCAGAGTTTGTCGACCAGGGTTTGCACTGGAGTATTGGCATCCACCAGCACCGCCAGATCGCGCACAACGGCCTGGAATGCCGACACCGGTGCATACACCGGCAACCGTAAGGGGGTCAGACCGTCAATATCCAGCTCAAACAACACCGGGGCTGTTTCGAGCTCGTATTTCTGTACCCAGCGCGGATGCAGTTCGCCCAGCCAACCCACGGGTTGACCACCCGTGTTGCCATCTCGCAGAATGCGGGCCGAACGGCCCGGATGGAATGCGGGATGCACGGCCGCCTCAAAACGTAGCGGCTGCAAGGGGCTCAGGGCCTCAACATCGGCTTTGACATCGAAAAAATCAACGGCACGGGTCGGCGTCGCCCACTGCTCCGGTGCCGCCCCACCCCAAGCCAGGCCGGCCAGGCGCAGGGTTTGGCGATAGCCGTCGACCTGGCCGTTGGCCGTTGTTTCCGTCTGACGCTCGAAGACACGGCCGCTTTCAAACAGCCGAAGGCGTGGCTGACGACGGCGCTGGTTATTGATCAACGTATTGATCAGGCCGCCGATCATGGTCGAACGCATCACCGACAGATGGCTGGCAATAGGGTTAGCCAGTTCAACCGGCGTTTCATTGGCCGCGAAATCGGCTTCCCAAGCTGCCGGTGTGAAGGCCAGGTTGATGACTTCTTGATAACCACGCTCCACCAGTGTGGTGCGCAAAGCATTGAGCGGACGGACCACTTCCGTCTGGCCCAGCATGTTCATCGGACCCACCGGTGGTTTGGCCGGAATATGATCGTAACCGATCACACGCGCCACTTCTTCGATCAGATCTTCTTCAATGGTCAGGTCATGGCGCCAGCTTGGCGGCGTGATGACCACACCATCATCGGCCAGCGCGGGCTGGAAGCCCAGACGCTCGAAGATGGCTTTAATGTCACTATCGGATGGGTCAATGCCCAGCACCTTACGGATACGGGCAAAGCGCGCTTTCACAGGCTGACGCTCGGGCAGCGCGGTCACCTGATCCACAACCGGGCCAGGCTCACCACCACAGATTTCCAGAATCAGCTGGGTAATACGTTCCACACCGTTGACGGTATCGGCAAAATCCACGCCACGTTCAAAGCGGTGGCCTGCATCGGTGCTCAGTGTCAGCCAGCGGCTGCGACCCTGAATGGCCGACGGCAACCAGTAGGCTGCCTCGACAAAGACATCGGTCGTATTGTCGGTACAGGCCGTGCGCTCACCCCCCATGATGCCGGCCAGGCTGATGGCGCCGTTGGCATCGGCGATCACGCCATAGCGCTGATCCAGCGTGATTTCGTTGCCCCCCAGCAGCGTGAGAGGCTCTTCCGACTTGGCCCAACGTACCGTCAGACCACCCTGCACGCTGTTCAGATCGAACACGTGATTCGGGCGATTGAGTTCCAGCATGACGTAATTGGAGATATCGACCAGCGCACTGATCGAACGCAAGCCGGAACGCTCCAGACAACGCGTCATCCAGACCGGCGTTTTTGCCCGGGCATTCACACCCTTGATGATGCGACCAGTAAAACGACCACAGAGATCCGCTGCGTCAACACTGACCGGCAGCGTTTGCTGGTGCGTGGGTGCCACAGCATTCACGGCTGGCGCCGTGAACGGCGTATTGGTCAGGGCCGAGACTTCACGGGCCAGGCCGAGCAGGCCCAGACAATCCGGACGGTTCGGTGTGAGCTTCAGTTCCAGACAGATGTCATCGAGACCGAGCAAATCACGCAGCGGTGTACCTGCCTGGGCATCGGCATCCAAAATCAGCAGGCCATCGCTTTCCTTGGCCATGCCCAATTCAACGGCAGCACATAACATACCAGCCGAGGGCACGCCACGAACCTTCGCTTCTTTAATCTTGAAGTCACCCGGCAACACGGCACCCGGCAACGCACACGGTACTTTGAGACCGGCTGCCACGTTGCTGGCGCCACACACAATCTGACGCGGCGTACCCTCACCGGCATCGACTTCACACACATTCAGACGATCAGCATCCGGATGCTTGGTCACGGAGAGCACATGCCCTACCACCACGTTGTTGAATGGCGGGGCCACCGGTCCACGCTCTTCAACTTCCAGACCAGCCATGGTCAGGAGTTCGGCCAGCGCTTCCGAAGAAAGATCCGGGTTTACAAACTGACGCAGCCAGGATTCGGAGAATTTCATGCTTGGGGTCTTTCGCTAAAACTCGACGTTGAACGACGCGCCACTCAGGCTGCGAACTGATTCAGGAACCGGACATCGCCTTCAAAGAAGAGGCGCAGATCGTTAATGCCATAACGCAACATGGTCAGTCGATCTGGTCCCATACCGAAGGCAAAACCGATGTAGCGCTCAGAATCAATACCCGCTTCGGTCAGCACATTCGGGTGCACCATGCCGCAACCGGCCACTTCCAGCCAACGCCCCTTGAGCGGTCCATCGCCGAAAGCCACATCGATTTCGGCCGAGGGTTCGGTAAACGGGAAGAACGAAGGGCGGAAGCGGACTTCCAGCGCATCGGTTTCAAAAAACTGATGCAGAAAATCGATCATCACGCCCTTGAGGCCGGCAAAGGTGACATGCTCCCCCACCCACAGGCCTTCAACCTGGTGGAACATGGGCGAGTGGGTGGCATCGGAATCCACACGGTAGACACGGCCCGGCGCAATGATGCGGATCTCGGGCATGCCTTCCTTGCCGCCATACGCTTTTACATGCTTTTGCATGTAACGCGCCTGAATCGGGCTGGTATGGGTACGCAACAGCACATCCTGCTGCACCTGACCCTGCGTATCCTTCAGATAGAAGGTGTCATGCATCGAACGCGCGGGGTGATCATCCGGCGTATTGAGCGCCGTGAAGTTAAAGTAGTCGGTTTCGATTTCCGGGCCTTCGGCCACCGAAAACCCCATCGAGGCAAACAGACCTTCGATACGCTGCAAGCTGCGCGTGACCGGATGCAGGCTGCCACGATCCATGCCACGACCAGGCATGGTGACATCCAGCGCTTCTTCGGCCAGACGGGCTGCCAACTGTGCTTCCTTGAGCGCTTCGCGGCGTGCATTGATGGCGGCTTCGACTTGGACCTTGATTTTATTAATGCGGCCGCCGGCTTCCTTGCGTTCTTCCACCGGCAGATTGACTAGGCCCTTCAGCGCTTCGGTCACAACACCGCTCTTGCCCAGGTACCGCGCTTTGGTCACTTCCAGCGCATCGCCATCGCGGGCTGCCGCCAGGGCTTCGGCCAGTTCAGCCAGAAGGACTTCGGGAGAAAATGGAGCAGTCGACGATGACATAAAGACCTCTGGAAAAAACGTTCAGAACATCGGTAAAGACAGGCTGAATTCATCAGACAGTCTTTACGGATAATCCGAAAAAAAAGGAGGCGGAACCGCCTCCTTTTTCGGATCGGACTGTGATTACAGGCCGAGGCTTGCCTTGGCCTGGTTGGCCAGTTGGGCAAATGCCGGCTTGTCAAACACAGCCAGGTCAGCCAGAACCTTACGATCGACTTCGATCGAGGCCTTCTTCAGACCATTCATGAAACGGCTGTAGGTCAGACCCAGTTCACGCGACGCTGCGTTGATACGAGCGATCCACAGGGTACGGAACTGACGCTTGCGCTGACGACGGTCACGGTACTGGTATTGACCGGCCTTCATCACCGCCTGCTTGGCGATACGGTATACGTTCTTACGACGACCGCGGTAACCCTTGGCCAGTTTCAGAACTTTCTGGTGGCGAGCGCGCGCCGTTACACCACGTTTAACGCGAGGCATAGTCTATTCTCCTTATGCGTAGGGCAGCATGGCTCGGACCGATGCGACGTCCGAGGCGTTAACGGTTTCCGGACCGCGCAGTTGGCGCTTCGACTTGGTCGTCTTCTTGGTCAGGATGTGGCGCTTGAATGCGTGGCCGCGCTTGATGCTGCCGCTGCCACGAACGCGGAAACGCTTGGCTGCGCCGCTCTTCGTCTTCATCTTGGGCATGTATATGCTCCTTTATGTCATGTCATCAGGTGGGCTCCGACGGAACCTCTTGTTAACCCAATGCCACTTGTAATGACCCGGCTGCTTGCGCAACCCAGTCAATCCTGCTGAAACCGCAACCGCTTAAGAAACTTAGGCAGCTGCCGTTTCGTTCTGTTCGTCTTTCGCCTTCGGTTTGGCGCCTGCCGGGGCCTTCTTGACCGGGGCAATGACCATCACCATCTGGCGACCTTCCATCTTGGGCATCTGCTCGACCGAGCCGATGTTCTCAAGATCTGCTTTCACACGTTCCAGCTGGCGCATCCCGAATTCCTGATGCGACAACTCACGACCACGGAAGCGCAGGGTCACTTTGACCTTGTCGCCTTCACCCAGGAAGCGCAGCATATTGCGCATCTTGATCTGGTAGTCGTTTTCGTCCGTACCCGGCCGCAGCTTGATTTCCTTGACCTGAACCTGCTTCTGCTTCAGCTTGGCTTCATGCTGGCGCTTGGCTTCCTGATACTTGAACTTGCCGTAATCCATGATACGGCAGACCGGCGGCGAAGCCGTCGGTGCGATTTCAACCAGATCCAGTTCGGCTTGTTCAGCCTGCGCTAGCGCGTCGCGAATGGAAACCACGCCGAGCTGTTCGCCTTCGGGCCCGAGCAGGCGCACCTGCGGGGTTGTGATTTCCTCATTGAGGCGGTTCGACTTCGGAAGAGCTATGACCGATACTCCTTAATTCAATAAAAACGAACCGCGCTTACCGGTAGGCTTCAACGTCTGCTTTCAGACGCTCGATCAGCTCTGAAACAGGCATCTGTCCCAGGTCCTGACCCCCACGGGTTCGCACGGCCACGAGACCGGCTTCTTTTTCCTTGTCGCCAACGACAAGTTGGTAAGGCAGCCGGTTAACGCTATGTTCCCGAATTTTATAGGTAATTTTCTCATTACGCAAATCGGCTTCCGCGCGGAAGCCAGCAGCGTGCAACTGATCGACCACCGCCTGGGCGTAATCGGCCTGTTTTTCCGAAATATTCAGGATGACGGCCTGCACCGGCGCCAACCAGGTCGGCAGCGCACCCGAGTGGTTTTCGATCAGAATACCAATGAAGCGCTCCAGCGAGCCGAGGATGGCCCGGTGCAGCATGACCGGCACGCGACGCGTATTGTCTTCAGCCACATATTCAGCACCCAGGCGGCCGGGCATCGAGAAATCCACCTGCATGGTGCCGCACTGCCAGGAGCGGCCAATGGCGTCTTTAATGTGGAATTCGATCTTCGGGCCATAGAAGGCGCCCTCGCCCGGCAGCTCCGTCCATTCCAGACCGGAAGCCCGCAGACCGGCACGCAGCGCGGCCTCTGCCTTGTCCCAGATTTCGTCGGAACCGACGCGGCCTTCCGGACGCAGTGCCAGCTTGACGGCAACTTCGGTAAAACCGAAATCGGCATACACCTGTTTAACCAGCGCATTGAAGGCCGTGACTTCGGCCTCGATCTGGTCTTCGGTACAGAAGACGTGGCCGTCATCCTGAACAAAACCACGCACACGCATCAGGCCATGCAAGGCACCCGACGATTCATTGCGGTGGCAGGAACCGAATTCACCATAGCGCAGCGGCAACTCCCGGTACGAGCGCATACCGGCATTGAACACCTGCACGTGACCCGGGCAGTTCATCGGCTTTAACGCGTAGTGGCGCTTTTCCGACTCGGTCGTGAACATGTTCTCGTGATAGTGATCCCAGTGACCGGACTTCTCCCAGAGGGAGCGATCCAGAATCTGCGGGCAACGCACTTCCTGATAGCCGTTGTCGCGATAGACGCGGCGCATGTATTGCTCGACTTCCTGCCAGACGGCCCAACCCTTGGGGTGCCAGAACACCAGACCCGGGGCTTCATCCTGCATGTGGAACAGATCCAGCGCACGGCCCAGACGGCGGTGGTCGCGTTTTTCGGCCTCTTCCAGCATATGGAGGTAGCCATCCAAATCTTCTTTTTTCGCCCAGGCCGTGCCGTACACACGCTGCAGCTGTTCGTTCTTGGGGTCGCCACGCCAATAGGCGCCGGCAATCTTCATCAGCTTGAAGTGCTTGAGCTTGCCGGTCGATGGCACGTGCGGGCCACGACAGAGATCGATAAAATCGCCTTCGCGATACAGCGACACGTCCTGATCCTGCGGAATCGCCGCAATCAGCTCGGCCTTGTAACGCTCGCCCTGCCCTTCGAAAAACTTGACGGCATCATCACGCGACCAGACCTCACGGGTGACCGGAATGTCCTTCTTGGCCAGCTCAGCCATGCGCTTTTCAATCGCAGCCAGATCTTCCGGCGTAAACGGACGCGAGTACGCAAAATCGTAGTAGAAACCGTTATCAACGGTCGGTCCGATGGTGACCTGCGCTTCGGGATATAGCTCTTTCACCGCGTAAGCCAGCAAGTGCGCCGTCGAGTGACGAATCAGCTCCAGGCCTTCCGGGTCCTTGTCGGTAATGATGGCCAGCGGCGAATCGGTCTCGATCAGATAGCTGGTATCAACCAGCTTATCGCCAACACGGCCACCTAGAGCGGCACGGGCCAGGCCAGCGCCAATACTGGCGGCCACGTCCAGCACCGTTACGGGCTGGGGGTAGTCACGCTGGGAACCATCGGGAAGCGTAATAACGGGCATCTTGAGCTCGCAGTCGTATAGCAAACAGGCAAATAAACAAGTCAACCAACACAAAAGCAAAAAGCCAGAGCAGCTGGCCGGGGTCGCGATGATTGCGATATTCGGCGAATCTGACTCTGGCTTCAGTTCTGAATTCGTTGGTAGGCGCGATTGGACTCGAACCAACGACCCCCACCATGTCAAGGTGGTGCTCTAACCAGCTGAGCTACGCGCCTACTGCAAGGAGCCGAACTATACAGACATCCTCGGGGCTTTGCAAGCCCGTCGTCACATCTTGTTCACGGGGCCATCAATAAGAATTTGCCAATCCCTAGCCCCAGCCATACCAACATCAGCAGCAGGCATACCAGCGTATCGCGCCGACAAGTGGAGGCACGGGGAAACAGCGCCCGACCCACTGAACGCACCGGTCGCAACAGAAAATCAAACAGTCGTAGCACCCCATTGGTGCCGCCCGAGGCGCCGGCCAGCAGAGCCAGCACGCCCCGCCCCATCAACAGCCAGAGCGCCAGCTCCAGCACTGCACGGGCCGCGGCAAAGACCATCAGCCAGCTCATTGCTCATCCACGCCGAACTGCCGATCCAGGCGATTCATCAGATGCGCATAAACACCAATCAGCACCAGATAGACAATGACAGCCCCCTGGGCTCCCATCAAGTAGCCTAAGGGCAAACCGAACAGCGTAAAGCGATTCAACTGTTCGGAAAAAAAAGGCGCCACAAAAGTCACCAGGAACCACACACCCAGCAAGACACCGGTGAGACCCAGCGTCTTGAACCAGTACCGACGTTGCTGCTGCCGTAGCTCTCCACTATCCGGCATGGCGTCCTCCTTGACCAGGCTGCAGATCGTTGCGTTCACGGATATACAAAAGACGGGGATAACGCAGACGCTCGATAAACTGCTGGCTTTCCGGCCCCGGCGGCCGGGTCATGAGGCTGACGATGGCATTGATTGCAAAACCAATCGGCACCCCGAAAATGCCGGCAGCCGCCGGATCAATACCGAACCACGGCTCCATGCCGATGCCGTACCAGGCCAGCAAAGGAATGCTGTCGAACTTAACCCGGGCAATGTAGTACACGGTGACGGCCAGCCCGGCAAACATGCCCGCCAACGCGCCCTGGCGATTGGCCCGTGGCCAGAAAACACCCAGCACCAGCGCCGGAAACAAGGCAGAGCCGGCAATGGAAAACGCCCAGGCCACCATATCCACAATCGATGCTGGCCGCTGTACCGCAATGGCTGCCGCCAGAATCGCCATGCCTACCATGACGGATTTGGACACAATTAGCCGCCAGGATGATGACGCATCCGGGCGCAGCATCTTGAAATAGATGTCGTGCGACAAGGCCGATGTAATCGATAGCAGCAAGCCTTCCGAGGTTGAAAGGGCAGCCGCCAGGCCTCCGGCCGCCACCATGCCGGAGATCACATACGGCAGACCAGCGATTTCCGGTGTCGCCAGAACAATGACATCAGGATTAATGGTCAACTCCGCCCATTGGAGAATATGGTCATGGTTGATATCGTCAATTGATACGAGGCCGATCTTGGTCCAGGCATTCACCCAGCTCGGCAAAGACTCGATCGGTACCCCGATCGTATGTTGCAGGACGTCCAGCTTAACGAACACGGCATAAGCGGGCGCCAACAGATACACCAAGGCCACAAAAAACAGCGACCAGAAGACCGAACGCCGCGCCTGACTGACGCTGGCAATACTGTAATAACGCATCAAAAGATGGGGCAACGATGCCGTACCGATGGTCAGACAGAATACCAGGGCCAGAAAATTAGCCCGGCTATGGCCCTCTTCCGGCAGTGCGAACGGTTTCAGATCCGACACCGGCATCTCCGCACGGCGCCGGGCGTCTTTCAGTTCATGCCGCCAACTGGCATGGGCTTCGTTTGGTGTGGCCGGTAAGGCGCGCCGCTCACGCTCCATTTGCACAATGTCACGCACCGATGCGTCGGTGGCTTTCATGTGCTCGATTTTTTCATTCAGCCGGGCCCGCTCAGCCGCCAGTGATTGGGGCAATTGGTCAATCTGCCGCTGCAGACGCTCGGCCTTCTGCGCATAGAGTGCCCGTACGCCAACTTCTTCCGGGCGATTGAAGACCTCATCCTCCAGACTCACTAGCTGGTGCATGGCCGACGCGTAGAGGACCGGCGGTGCCGGTATGCCGGTGCGATCAAAGGAAAGAATGGTGATCGGCGTGATGTAGGCAATCAGCAGGATTGCATATTGCGCCGCCTGTGCATGTAGCAGCGCCCGCATCCCCCCCAGAAACGAACAGACGAGCACACCCGCCAACCCCAGATAGACGCCGATTTCAAACTGTAGGGTAATAAACCGGCTGGTAATCAGCCCCACGCCATAGACCTGCGCAACGACATAAACGAGCGATGCCAGAATCACTGCCATGGCGCCGGCCAGACGGATACCCTGACCACCGTAACGCGCCGCGAGAAAATCCGGCAGCGTGTACTGGCCGAATTTTCTGAGGTAGGGCGCCAGCAGCAACGCCAATAGCACATAGCCACCTGTCCAGCCAATGACGAAGGCCAGGCCCTGATAGCCCGATTGATAGAGCGCACCGGCCAGACCAATAAAGGATGCGGCGGACAACCAGTCAGTCCCGGCGGACATCCCGGAATACATCGCCGAAACCCGGCGCCCAGCCACAAAGTATTCGGCCACATCTGACGTGCGCGTAAACAACCCCACCAGAGAGAACACCAGGAGTGTCAGCAGCAGAAAGCTGTAGCCAATCCAGCGCTGGCTCATGCCTCGGTGCTCCAGCCAGGCAAGAATCAGCACTGCCACCGTAAAGCCCAGCGCGAATAGCCCAACAAAGACGGCCGGTCCGTAGGCACCCAGCAGTAGACGTAGTCGGTTTGGCATTAAACCGTCTAGATCCGGTAGGTCAGTTTTAGCCGCTGCTGCAGCCGCTTGGCCTGCTTTAGACCTTCGCGCAATACCGCTTCATCGTAGGTGCTCAGCTCTTCCGGATGCAGGTGGTTATCCGGTGTCTTACCCGCGGCAATGGCACGTTGCTGATGGGCCAGACGCAAACGTTGCAGATCCGACATGGCCTGCAATGCTGCCGACACGTCCAGCGGGGTCATACCGAATTTCTCACCCGCCGTTTCAAAACGTGTCCGGGTACTTGCGGAATCGACCCCATACGCCAGGCCGATAATGCGCGCCACATCGACAAAGATACGGATGCCGTATTTTTTGATATCCACGAACTTCTCGTTGCCCTCTTTCTCCATCACCACGTCCCCGGTAAAACCAATCGGTGGCTCGGCCGCCAGGGCATTGGTCGCCATCAGACGTAAAAAGGTTTCGGCATTCGGCGCCCACTTCACGAGCATGTCTCGCAACGGCTTGACCAATGAGAAGTCACCGTACAGGGGTCGGACATCAAAGAAGATCGAGGCATTGAGCAACGCAGATGGCTCCGGCTTGTGGATCCAGTCGAAGAACAGACCTTTCCATTCATCCTCCGAGCGGCACCAGGCCGGGTTACCCGCCATGATGTCACCCGAGCATAGGGTAAAACCGCACTCGGCGAGACGCTGATTCACTTTCTGGGCAAAAGGGAGGAATACATTACGCAACAACGTGGCTTCGTGTTCATCCGATGCCGAAAAGACCAGACCGTTATCCTGATCGGTCACCAGCGTTTGTTCATGACGACCTTCCGACCCCAGACTAATCCAGCACCAATTCGCCGCCGGCAAGCGTGCCTCTTCTGCCGACAAAGCCACCACCCGCGCCGCCAGGCAATCATTCAACCACGACACGGCATAAGTGGTTAATGCTCCACCCAGGCCGGCACCGAGGAAAGACTCATCAATGCGGCGCGCTTCTTCCGCGTAAATTATCAGAGTTTCGAAGCTATCTGCCACCTCGATCTTGCGGGACAATTCCAATGCGCGGTTGACCGCAAAGTTGTTCTGACCAAACTGATTCATATCAATACTTCACCTGGGCAAAATAGGTTTTTTGAGAAGCGTCCAGCGCCTGCCGTAATGTGACGACCCCCTGCTCGGCCAACGCCGGCAGCAGCTTGAGAAAAACCTGTGCTGTTGCGGTGGCATCCGCCAGGGCATTATGACGCTGATCCATTTCGATCCCGAGGCGCTGCATGATCGCCTCCAGGCTGTGACTCTGCTGATTCGGATGCGCCACGGCCGAGAGCAGCAGCGTATCCAGAACCGGCTGGTCAAAACGGATGCCCAGCGGATCTTCTTTCAACTCAAGGAATCGCATGTCGAACGCGACATTGTGGCCAACCAGTACGGTATCGGCACAGAAATCATGAAAGGCTGGCAGTACCAGATCAATCGTCGGCTGTCCCAGCAACATGCTGTCGGTAATGCCATGAATCGCAATACTGGCCGCCTTTAACGGGCAACGCGGGTCCACCAGCTGGTCAAAGTGTTCCTGCTGCAGCGGTCGACCATTGAGAATGCGCAAAGCACCGATCTGAATGATCTCGTCACCATTGGCCGGCTCCAGGCCTGTCGTTTCCGTATCGAAAACGGTGTATACCAGTTCAGCCAGCGGCTGATCCAGATCCACCTGGCCCATCGGACGATCAAATAGATCGAAATCATAGTACTCAGGGCGATTCGAACCTGACTGACGCACGGCCTGGATAGAAACATCGTGATCCGGCGTCGCACGGGGCAGCAACAGGCGAATCGATGCGGGTGCCGTCGGACGCTGGCGCTGATACCAGATCTCGCCGGCATGGCGATCCAGAATCTCACGGAGCGTCGGCGGATTCACACCATGGTCCTGACGCATGGGCTCGATTTCCCAGGACAGTACGGTCTCCGTTGACATCGACAAACCAATCCAGACCAGATCGATGTGGACGAAACGATCATCCGAAGCCAGTTTTAGCCCGAAGGAACGAACATCCCCCGCTTCTTCGATACGTGTCGCCAGATAGGTCAGTGCACTGACCAGAGAGAAACTGTCCGCACGGATCCACAACGGATCTAGAGTGGCGGTATCCACATCCACCGGCAGTTTCAAGCGTTCCTGAATGCGGCGACCAGCGGCCTCAATCACATCCGCAGCCAGCATGTCATCCAGTGGCCAGTGCTGGCGCAGCGTATCGGCCAGTGTATCCAACGTGTCATCCAGCCGCTGGCTCATACGGGTGACTTCAGAGGCCAGCACCGCCACAAAGCGCTCCCGGTCTTCGGGCGACATATCCGGGCTATCCGCCAGCATCTCCACCGCCGCCCGCAGGGTACCCAGCGATGCTCGACTACCCTCGGTCAGTGTGCCCAGCACCATATCTCGCTTGGCTTCCTGCTCCAGTACGCGCGTAATGTTCTCGATCAGCAGGATGTACCCCGAGGCGATTGGGTGCGCCGATGCGTCCTGTTGCTGGCGCAACACGGGGGCAATCTGCACTCGAATCAGTTGCCCGCCATCCGTCGTCGTCACAAAATTGGCCACCGGATGGCGATTGCCACGCTCCAGCTGGAGGCGGATGGTTTCCCGGGCGTAATCAACCTGGCTGGTTTCGAGAATCGAGCTGATCGAACGGCCCAGACCAATGAGCGCACCGCTGGAAACCGAGGTCGGCCCCTTGGCCAGCGACTCGAACATGAAACGCGCGCGGTTGTTATAGAGCAGAATCCGTCCGTCCAGATTACAAACCACCACGGCTTGAGCCAGTTCCGACATGAGTGCCGCCAAGCGGTTCTTCTCTTCTTCCACATTAGCCTTGGCTTTGGCGACCTGGGTTTCCACATCATCAATGTAGGCATCCCGCTGGGTTGCCAGATCATTGATCGCCCGCACCAGCTCACGCAGCTCCGGCGGCCCGTCTTCGGTAATGCGGAATGAACGGTTAGAGCCGAGCATCAGGCGCAACTCTTCCACCATGGCCGCCATGCCGGTGACGTAACGGTTGAAGAGACGGCGAATAAGCACCAGCCCAAGCACAAACCCGGTTGCGGTCAGCATACCGCCCAGCGGCACCTGCGGTAACAGGTGCTCGACAAGCACTTCGCGCATACCGGGGGAGGCCCCCAGCCAGATCAGCAGTGACGTTAGTAGAAACGGACCGGTCATCAACAGACCCAGCACCACCACCGCCAGTACGAAACGCCACTTTGCCGTGAGATCACGCAGAAACATCAGACTTCACCATTCATTCAAATCATATGAGAGACCCGCATATTCAATGCGGTCAGGCTGGAAGTAACTCGCGAATCCTGGCCACCAGATCCTTGGTCGAAAAAGGTTTCAGCATATAGGCATCGGCGCCCAGCGCCAGACCTTTTGCCTGCTCGGTCTCCCGCCCCTTGGCGGTGAGCATGATGATCCGGATGTTGCTCAGCGAGGCATCCGAACGCAGGATTTCGCAGACCTCAAAACCCGATTTTTTGGGCATCATCACATCGAGTAATACCAAGTCGGGCATGAAACCCCGCACCTTTTCCAGCGCCACATCACCGTCATTGGCCGTTTCAGTAACAAAGCCCTCTTTCTTCAACAGAAATTCGAGAGACATGACAATGTTCGGCTCATCATCAACAATCAGAATCTTGTGGCTCATAAATGGCTCCTTCAGAAAATGCTGTCAGATGACAACATCATGATCTCTTGCCAGCGGCAAGGTAAAGAGGAATGTGGAACCGGTCACAACCGATCCCTCTTGCTCCGGATGTGCGGCACCCGCACTTTCAACCCACAGTCTGCCACCGAAATGTTCGACAATTTCGCGGCTGATGGGTAAACCCAAACCCGTACCCTGTGGCTTGTCTGTCATGGTATTGCCGCCCTGACGGAAGCGCTCGAAAATAATCGGCTGGTATTCCTCAGCAATACCCGGTCCATTGTCCTGCACGCTGACACGTGCAAAACCGGCGTCATGCGACAACGTCATGCGGATGAGGCCAATGACGGGTGGCACAAACTTGACGGCATTCGACAACAGATTAATCACCACCTGCTTCAGACGATCCCGGTCCACATCCACCCAGACTGGATGACCATCATCCGGCAACTCCAGTGTAAACACGGTGCCCTTGTCGCGGAAGAGCTGGCCCACCGATTCTGCCGTGGATTGCAGCAGCGGCGCCAGATCTAGCCGTTCGACATCCCAATCAACCCGGCCGGATTCCAACTTGGCAAAATCCAGAATCTGGTTGATGAGCCGAGTCAGACGCTCGGCTTCACCGACGATAATGCCGAGAAAGCGTGTCCGGTCATCGGCGGCCATCTCCGGATCATCGTGCAGCATTTCCGAAAAGGCACGAATCGATGTCAACGGTGTACGCAGCTCGTGCGTGACGGTGGACATGAAATCATCTTTCAAGCGATCCAGTTCCATCAGCTTGTCATTCGCCTGACGCAACTCTCGGGTGGCCGCCTCGAGCTCGGCCGATTTGCGCTCCAGCTCCTTGGAGTGTGCACGAACCTGGGATGCCTCATCAAGAATATTGAGCACTTCATCCAGGCCCAGCTCTTCTTCCTGTACCACCGAGCTGACCATGACGTGCGCACTGGCCGAGCCAATCGTACCAGCCAGCTGTGTCTCGGCAAACATCACAAAATCGGCGTCAGCCTGCAGGTTGGCCAGCTTGGCAATGCCCTTGTTTCTGGCATAGCGCTGCAAACGGCTCTGCGCCTGACGCGGCCCGAGAAAGCGTTTGAGCAGCTCGATCAGTGCATCGGCGGACGCAGTACCGCGCCAGATGCGCGGGGCAATTTCACCCGAGCGCTGCACATCAACAAACTGGCTGGCAATGGCCGCTTCACTGGCATTCTGCCGGGTTATCGTCGACACGATGACGTATGCACCCAGATTAAAAAACAGGCTCCAGAACAAGGTATGTGATATCGGGTCCAGACTGCTCATACCAAACAGGCGGTGAGCTGCCAGCCAGGAAATACCAGCCGGTCCTTCCAGCAGAAAACCGCTGTCGATCCAGCCGGATTTAGCAAACGAAGGCAGCAATGCCGTGTAGAGCCACACCGTAAATCCGAGGCCGAGTCCCGCATAAGCCCCCAGGCGGTTACCATCTTTCCAGTACAGGCCACCCAGCATGGCCGGTGCGAACTGCGCCACGGCCAGGAAGGAAATCAGACCAATCGAAACCAGCGCATAGGCCTCGCCGGCCCCCCGGTAATACAGATACCCCAGCAACAGCAGAAACACGATGGTACTGCGCCGGATCAGCATGATGATGCCTGACAAATCCGTGCGCTTGGCGAAATCAAAGCGCCCACGCAGCAGAATCGGCATCACCAGATCATTGGATACCATCGTCGCCAGGGCAATGGTTTCCACGATCACCATGCCCGTAGCGGCAGACAATCCACCCAGAAAAGCCAGCAAGGCCATGGTGGGATTACCTTCACGCAAGGGGAGTGTCAGCAACAGCGTATCGGCCTCGAAAGGTTGACCGTCAAAGTGAATCAGCCCGGCCAGGGCAATGGGCAGCACAAAGATATTGATCAGCAGCAGGTACAGCGGAAACAGCCATACAGCGCGGCGCATATGGGTCTCATCCACATTCTCCACGACCGTAATCTGAAACTGACGCGGCAGCAGCAGAATCGCCAGCCCCGAGAGCAGGGTCAGCGCAAACCAGTTACCGAAGTTGATCGACTCGGGCTGCAAGAGGTCGCGGATGTGCGGTAGCGCTTCTGCCCGGCTGAAAAGATCACCGAACCCGTCGTTGAGCCCCCACACCACATAAACGCCCAGAGCTATAAAAGCCGCCAGTTTCAACAGGGACTCAAAGGCCACTGCCAGGACCATGCCTTCGTGACGCTCAGTCACATCCAGATGCCGCGTACCGAATAGAATGGTGAACACCGCGAGAATAATGGCAATAATCGCGGTCGAATCAGGCATGAAGGCCAGGGATTCCAACGCGTCCGGAATCAGGGCCTCAGGATCATCAGGAAAGAGAATCTTGAGGCTATAGGCAATCGCTTTAAGCTGCAGCGCGATATACGGAATGATGCCGATCACGGCAATCACCGTGACCAGGCCGGCCAGCAGCTGGCTTTTGCCATACCGTGCAGCAATAAAGTCGGCGATGGAAGTCAGACGTAACCGTTTGCTGACACGAATCATCTTGAGGATGACCGTCGCAAACAGGAACATGATGGTCGGTCCCAGATAGATAGTCAGGAAGCTGAAACCACCCGTCGTCGCTCGTCCAACGCTGCCGTAGAAAGTCCAGGAGGTACAGTAGACGGCAATCGCCAGTGCATAGACCGTGGAGGTAATGACTGATCGCCCGGCATCCGCACGGCGATCACCGAAACGCGCAACGGCAAAGAGGGAACCCAGATAGGCAAAGGTTGCAATGGCAACGAACCAAGTGTCGATCATAACTCGGATGACTCCGACTGACGACGGAATGCGCTGGATTGGGCGGGCTCGGCAACGCGCCTGGCAATTACGATCAGCACCAGCCACACACCGAACAGAACGACATACAGCGTCGGCAAATCACCGATATGGCCCCGATAGAGGGAAAGCAGTGGAAAGTTGAAAACAATCAACGCCAGGCAACCGGCAATACCCAGCTTCAACAGTGTCTTCTGTAGTGCCTTTGGCATGATTGCTCCTACCTAAAAAGAAAAACCGGCGCAGTTACCCACGCCGGCTCCTCTGTCTTTACGACCTGAACGAGTGAAGCACTCATCCGGTTGTGTCCGCCGATTCTGACGATCAGCTGGAATTCAGGCAAACCCATAGGTTCACCCGATGAAGAACCACCCTCCTCCGTAAAGCCAAGTCGTTCTTCATGCCGGGGCGTTATGACACCCCCGGCATCCTGCCAACTGGATCAACCCTTGAGTTGTTCCAGAATGTGCGGGGTTTCAAGCGTCGAGGTGTCCTGCGTGACTTCTTCGCCCTTAGCCAGCGAGCGAAGCAGACGACGCATGATCTTGCCGGAACGGGTCTTCGGTAGGTTGTCACCGAAGCGGATGTCTTTCGGCTTGGCGATCGGTCCGATCTCTTTACCAACGAAGTCAGACAGCTCTTTGATGACCCGCTTGGCATCGTCGCCGGTCGGGCGAGCGCCCTTCAGCACGACGAAGGCCACGATGGCTTCACCGGTCAGATCATCCGGACGACCCACCACAGCAGCTTCTGCCACCAGCGGGTTAGCAACCAGTGCCGATTCGATTTCCATGGTGCCCATGCGGTGACCCGACACGTTCAGCACGTCATCGATACGACCCGTAATGGTGAAGTAACCATTATTGGCGTCACGGATGGCACCATCACCAGCCAGGTAGAGCTTGCCGCCCAGATCTTCCGGGAAATAAGACTTCTTAAAGCGATCCGGATCACCCCAGACCATACGAATCATCGACGGCCAAGGTTTCTTGACAACCAGAATACCGCCCTGACCCCAAGGCACTTCATTACCGGTTTCGTCAACCACAGCAGCCTGGATACCCGGGAACGGCAGGGTGCAGGAACCCGGCACCAGCGGCGTTGCACCCGGCATCGGCGTGATCATGTGGCCACCGGTTTCGGTCTGCCAGAAGGTATCAACGATCGGGCAGCGGCTACCACCGACGTTCTCGTAGTACCACTCCCAAGCCGTCGGGTTGATCGGCTCCCCCACCGAACCCAACAGGCGCAGGCTCGACAGATCGTATTTCTTCGGATGCACGGCCGGATCGGTGTCTGATGCCTTGACCAGCGAACGGATCGCCGTCGGCGCCGTGTAGAAAATGCTGACTTTGTGCTTCTGGATCATGTCCCAGAAACGGCCGGCATTCGGGAACGTCGGGATACCTTCGAAGACCACTTCGGTGCCACCGCAAGCCAACGGGCCGTAGGTGATGTAGGTATGACCCGTCACCCAACCAATATCGGCCGTACACCAGAAAATGTCTTCCTTCTTCAAATCGAAGGTGTAGAGCATGGTCAGCATGGCGTGCAGCAGGTAACCACCGGTCGAGTGCTGAACACCCTTCGGCTTACCCGTCGAACCCGAGGTATAGAGCAGGAACAGCGGATGTTCGGCTTCAACCCAGACCGGCTCGCACTGATCCGATTGCTTGTTGACGATATCGTCAGCCCAAACATCACGGCCAGCCGTCATGTTGACGTCAGCACCGGTGCGCTTGAATACCAGGACTTTCTTGCACTGCTCGCAACCACCCATACCAAAGGCTTCATCAGCGATCGCCTTCAGCGGCAGCGATTTGCCACCACGGAACTGGCCGTCACTGGTGATCAGCACCTTAGCGCCGGCATCTTCGATACGGTCGCGCAGCGACTGGGCCGAGAAACCACCGAACACGATCGAGTGGGTTGCACCGATACGGGCACAGGCCTGCATCGAAGCGATACCATCAATGGTCATCGGCATGTAAATAATGACACGATCACCCTTTTCAACGCCGAGTTCCTTCAGCGCATTGGCAATCTTGGAAACGCGGGCCAGCAACTCTTTATAGGTGACCTTGGTGACCTGGCCGTCGTCGGCTTCAAAAATCAGTGCGGTTTTATCACCCAGACCACGCTCGACCTGACGATCCAGACAGTTATAGGAGGCATTCAGCTTGCCATCAACAAACCAGCCGTAGGTCGGTGCCTTCGACTCGTCGAGAATCTTGGTAAATGGGGTCTGCCAGCTCAGCAATTCTTTCGCACGCTTGCCCCAGTAACCCTCATAATCCTGTTCGGCTTCGGCACAAAGGGCCTTATATCCATCCATGCCCGATACAGCTGCATTCTTTACGAAGTCCGGGGACGGTTGGTAGACCTTTGCGGATTCATTCGACATGTTGCATCTCCTCGCTATTGTTAGATGTTGCCTGGTTTTTTCCGTCAGATTTAAGATCGACGGGCCGGCATCTGGACGCCGTGGGTTGGAATCAAACCACGGGTCGTACGCTGGGTACGGGATCATTTAATGACCACAGCCTTACACCCTGCTTACACAGAAAAGCCTTTATCGACGCGGGTTTCATGCGGCAACGCACCATTTATTGATCAATATCAACCCGTGCGAAACTAGGCTGATTTCATTACAATCGTAAAAGTACGGTTTTACGGCCTACATGCCTCTTCACAAGCCTTCTTAATAGCCTGTTTGCAAGCTTACCCAAACCGCTTGCAAACGTATTCATCACCCATCACCAGACGTCGGGGAAACCAGCATGACCGCCATCAAGCAAGAAGACTTCATTCAGTCCATCGCAGACGCCTTTCAGTACATCAGCTACTACCATCCGCTGGACTACATCAAGGCACTGGGTGAGGCTTACAAGCGCGAAGAAAGCCCCGCCGCCAAAGACGCCATCGCCCAGATCCTGACCAACTCGCGCATGGCCGCCGAAGGCCATCGCCCGATCTGTCAGGATACCGGCATTGCCGTGGTCTTCCTCAAGGTCGGCCAGAACCTGAAATGGGATGCCACCATGAGCGTTCAGGAAATGGTTAACGAAGGCGTTCGCCGTGCCTACCTGAACCCGGACAACACCCTGCGTGCTTCTGTGCTGCTGGATCCGGCCGGTGCCCGTAAGAACTCCAAAGACAACACCCCGGCCGTCGTCCACTACGAAATCGTGCCTGGCGACGAGCTGGAAGTCATTTGTGCCGCCAAGGGCGGCGGTTCCGAGAACAAGACCAAGTTCTATGCCCTCAACCCATCGGACTCGATCGTTGACTGGGTTCTGAAGACCGTACCGACCATGGGCGCCGGCTGGTGCCCGCCCGGCATTCTGGGCATCGGCATCGGCGGCACCCCGGAAAAAGCCATGCTGATGGCCAAAGAATCGCTGATGGCCCCGTGCGACATCCATGAACTACAAGCCAAAGCGGCTGAAGGTCACACACTGACCCGTGTGGAAGAGTTGCGTCTGGAACTGTATGAAAAGGTCAACGCCCTGGGCATTGGCGCACAGGGCCTGGGCGGTCTGACCACCGTGCTCGACGTCAAGATTCTGGACTACCCGACCCACGCAGCTTCGCTGCCAGTCGCCATGATCCCGAACTGTGCCGCCACCCGCCACGTCCACTTCCACCTCGACGGCTCTGGCCCGGCTCACCTGCCAACACCTAAAGTAGAAGATTGGCCAGACGTCACCTGGGCACCGGATGTGAAGAAGGCCAAGCGCGTCAACCTTGATACGCTGACCAAAGAAGAAGTGGCCTCGTGGCAACCGGGCGACATCCTGCTCCTCAACGGCAAGATGCTCACTGGCCGTGATGCGGCTCACAAACGCATTCAGGATATGCTGGCCCGTGGCGAAAAGCTGCCGGTCGACTTTACCAACCGTGTCATCTACTACGTCGGCCCGGTCGATCCGGTACGCGACGAAGTCGTTGGCCCGGCTGGCCCCACCACTGCCACCCGCATGGACAAGTTCACCCGTATGATGCTGGAAAAAACCGGCCTCATCTCCATGGTGGGCAAGGCCGAGCGTGGCCCGGTCGCCATCGAGGCCATCCGCGACAACAAGGCCGCTTACCTCATGGCCGTGGGTGGCGCCGCATACTTGGTATCGAAAGCCATCAAGGAAGCCAAGGTGGTTGGCTTCAATGATCTGGGCATGGAAGCCATTTACGAGTTCACCGTTGAAGACATGCCGGTGACCGTCGCGGTTGATTCGTCGGGTACGTCAGTACACGAAACCGGTCCGAAGGAATGGCAAGTCAAGATCGGCAAGATTCCGGTCAAATCGTAATCGACAAAATCATCAACGTCACTTGCAGGAACGCGCCCGAGTGCTGACCAATCCTCGCCCCGTGATCGGTGTCTTCGACTCCGGTCTGGGTGGGTTATCAGTCCTCGGCGCGCTAGCCGAAATCTGCCCGGCGGCAGATCTGATTTATGCCGCCGACACGGCCCATGTGCCTTATGGCAATAAAACCCCCGAACAGATTCGTGCCCGTGTGCTGGCCATGGGTCAAGCACTCATCAATGAAGGTTGCTCCACGCTCGTCGTCGCCTGTAATACCGCAACTGCCGAAGCCATTGACGCCCTACGCACCACTCACCCGGACATCCCTGTGGTTGGCGTCGAGCCCGGCATCAAACCCGCCGCGCTCAATACCCAAAGCGGAAAAATTGCTGTGCTTGCGACTGCAGCAACCGCTAAGAGCCAGCGACTGGCGCTATTGATTGCCCGCCATGCGCCTCAGAAGACGGTGCATATCATTCCCTGTCATGGCTGGGCCACCGAAGTCGAAGCCCTCAATCTGAATGCACCCTCTGTCATTGCTGACATCAAAGAACATCTACTACCGCTGATCGACAAAGGCGTGGATCAGGTCGTGCTGGGTTGCACCCATTACGACTTTCTTGCGCCCACCATCAGCCAGCTAATTGGTGACAAAGCGCAACTCGTCGGCGTGGCTGATGCCGTGGCACGACAAGCTTGCAAAGTATCCGCCGCTGACACTTGCACCGGCTCTGGCACCATTCGTCTCATGGCGACAGCACAGCCGGGGAGGCTGCAAGAGGCGATTGCTGCTCTTCCTCTCAACAGTGTCAATCGCCGCATTAGTTCATCAGCACAGCATCTGATGACGTATCAAGCCCCCACTCGCTGAATTGGCTGTGTACAGACCACAGCGCCATTCATTCTACGGATGGCCCCTGCTCCTGTTTCTGATCCATGTACCGCCATCGGCGGCTTCAGAAACCAATAGCATGACGCATACAGCCCAGATTGCACAAAATATCCAGGCGAAACTGCACCCCATGGTACAGATACCTGTTTCATACAACTACAATCAGAATCGCCAACCGAGTCAGAATTACACCCAAGCCCAGTTTCAGGTTGACCCACTGATTCCCATCGTTCTGGGCACACAAACCTCGCTGCTTCTGAATCCGATGTTCACCGACAACATCAATCACCAGAATCAGCAGACCAGCAATCAGGCGACACCGCTGCAATTGGCCAGCTATTTTGCAACACAGACAACCAACTTCCTTTATGGCGTTGGTCCTTTTATACAAATGCCGACTGCAAACCCGAATGCAGGCTCACAGCAAACGGGGCTCGGCGTTTCCTACGGGCTTCTCTATCAGCCAGCGAACTGGGTCATTGGTGCTGTGGCGTATAACGCATGGGGCGTGGGCAGCAACGTGTCAGCGGGCACGGCCAATATCTATTACGTTAATCCGGGAATTTCATACACGACAGACAACGCATGGACCATCAGTCTGATGAGTTGGATCAACGGCAATCCAACAGCAGGCAAAAGCAACAACACGAACCAGCTGATGCTAAGCGGTGGCAATACAGTAAAGATTGGTAAGACACACTGGCAATGGCAAATCGGCCCTAGCTATATGCTGACCAAAACACCCACTAGCCCACAAGGCTGGGGCGGTTACTTCAGCCTAACTGCCGCCTTTGCAGAATAGCCAGACGAGCATCTATCTTAGACAGTGCTTGCCATTAGATATTCTGGGCATAAATTTTTTTGCTCACTGCACCAAGCATGGCCATCATTGCCGAGGTTGCAATCGCAAAGGAAAACAACCCCGAAAAGGCAATATAAAAGGCAACCGACTCCCAGCCTTTGGGCAAGGTATCCGAATAGATTCCCAACGTTGTGTAGCAGCTTCCGGCAAAGAGCATGGCTCTGTGTAAGTTTTGAATCAGGTCATTCGCATAGAGCACGACTGTCCAAAATACAATGGACCCCACCTGTACTAAACACATCAACAGTATGGCCAGCATAAAGTGCGCCATGAGTTTGTACGATGACGGCTTAGACATTTTTGCAGCCGAGTGGGAAAACCCAAAAAATATTTTCATGAACAGGAAGGTGTTCACGAGCAACAGAATGGCCAGAAAGCCAAGTCCGAACGCTGCATCACGCAACATTTCATCAGTAAAAATTTGCAGACTATTTGAATTCATTACGGGTGTGTTTCAACGCATGCATGAAGAAAAACGGCCTGCCAGATAACCCGGCAGGCCGTTTGGATTACAGCAACCGTTTATTAACCGGTCGAAACCATCTTCTTGATGTTTTCGATAGTTGACGGATCGTCGATGGTGGTCAGATCGCCCGGGTCACGGCCTTCGGCCAATGCCTGCAGCGAACGACGCAGCATCTTGCCCGAACGGGTCTTCGGCAGTGCGGTGACGAAGTAGACACGGCCCGGACGTGCAATGGCGCCCAGAATGCCGTCGACGGTACCCATGACTTCCTTCTCCATGGCCTTAACCTTCTCCGGCGTATCAACCACACCCGCATCCTTGACCACCGCGAAGGCGATCGGCACCTGACCCTTGAGCTTGTCTTCGACGCCAACCACGGCCACTTCAGCAATCGCCTTGTGGTTCTGGACCGCTTCTTCGATTTCGCGGGTGCCCAGGCGGTGACCGGCAACGTTGATCACGTCATCGGTACGACCCAGGATGGTGAAGTAACCGTTTTCATCTTTGATGGCCCAGTCGTACGACGAGTAGACCAGCGGTTCCTTGAAGAGGCTGAAGTAAGTGCTGACGAAGCGTTCGTCCTGACCCCACACTGTCGACAGACAGCCCGGTGGCATTGGTGGCACAACGGCTGCAATACCCTTCTCGTTCGGGCCACACTCGGTGCCATCTTCACGGAAGATACGCAGGTCGTAACCGTAAACCGGGAACGATGGCGAACCGTATTTGATCGGCGTCTTTTCAACACCTGGCACAGCCGAGATCATTGGCCAACCGGTTTCAGTCTGCCAGTAGTTATCAATCACCGGCTTGTTCAGCTCAGACATGAACCATTCGTGCGTCGGTTCATCCAGCGGCTCACCGGCCATGTAGATGTGCTTGAGGCTCGAAAGGTCGTGTTTCTTCATGTAAGCAGGATCCTGCTTCTTCAGAACACGGGCAGCCGTTGGGGCCGAGAACATCACGTTGACTTTGTACTTCTCGACGATTTCCCACCAGATGGCCGGATCCGGACGCAGCGGCGTACCTTCGTATACCACCGTGGCCATACCGCCAATCAGCGGACCATAAACAATGTAGGAGTGACCAACCACCCAACCGATATCCGAGGTCGAGAAGAAGGTTTCACCCTCGCCACCCTGGTAAATGTGCTTCATCGAAGCGGCTAGTGCAACCAGATAGCCACCCGTATCACGCTGCACGCCCTTCGGCTTACCCGTGGTGCCCGAGGTGTAAAGAATGTAGGACGGATGCGATGATTCAACCCAGACGCAAGGCACCTGGGCATCCATATGCTGTGCACGCAGCTCGGCGTAATCCACATCACGACCGGCAACACGCGGGAAGCCTTTATCCAGGCCACGGTCAACGATCACGACCTTGGCTGGCGGAAACTCGGCCAGGCTCAGGGCTTCATCCACGAGGTGCTTGTACGGAACCGGCTTGCCATTGCGCATACCGGCATCGGCCGTCACCATGACCTTGGGCTTGGCGTCATCAATACGCGTTGCCAGCGAACCGGCAGCAAAGCCACCAAACACCACCGAGTGAATCGCACCGATACGGACGGTTGCCAGCATGGCAAACAGCGCTTCCGGAATCATCGGCATGTAGATCAGAACGCGATCACCCTCACCCACACCCTGACTTTGCAGAATGGCGGCCATGCGCTCGATTTCACGCTGGAATTCAGCCCAGGTGTAGACCTTTTCTTCATTCGTTTCGGTCGAAACAAAGATCAGCGCTCTGTCGTTCGGGCGCTTGGCAGCATGACGATCAACTGCGTTGTAGCAGAGGTTGGTCTTGCCGTTCACGAACCATTTGACGAATGGCGGGCGCGAAAAATCACAAACCTGGGTAAAGGGCTCTTTCCACTCGACCAGCTGCGCCTGCTCGGCCCAGAAATCGTCGCGGTTTTCGATGGAACGCTTATGAAAATCCTGATACTTGCCCATAGTTCCTCAGCCTCCTCTGGCTTACTTGTCACGACGCAGTGACGACTGCATCTGTTTTTATGATAAAAACTTCCTAGCGCACCCGGATGACTCTCCGGGTGGTCACCACCGGATACCCGATGGTTCTTTCAGGTCAGGCGTCATAATTACGCCTGTTCCCTTACACGAAACTGACCGCCAGATTGCCATGACTCAAACGATGCCTCAAGCCCCTATTTCCCAGAGCCGGATTGCTGCAGTTGCACAACTCGGCCAGCAGATCTGGCTCGACACGCTCTCGCGTCAGCTCATTGAAAGCGGCACCCTGGCCAGCTGGATTACCGACGATGCCGTCGCGGGCCTCACCTCCAATCCGGCCATCTTTCATCAGGCACTAAGCAAGGATGCAGCCTACCAGCCGGCCATCGCCGCCGCGCGTGGCACCGAAAGCAACCCCGAGATCCGTTTTGAAAACGTCGTCCTGCCAGACATCCAGGCCGCCTGCGATCTGTTTCTGCCGCTCTGGACGCAAACCAGTGGCGAGCAGGGTTATGTCAGTTTTGAAGTCTCGCCCCGTCTGGCGCATGACGCCGCCGGCACCACGGCTGCTGCGGTCCGTCTCTGGCAGACCATCAACCGCCCGAATGCCATGATCAAGATTCCGGCCACACCCGC
>JACCDU010035068.1_pt1 | contig 43005 bp, 37 predicted proteins | sample 7446081 | NCBI WGS metagenome assembly JACCDU01 (sample SAMN15323447, study PRJNA562643) | freshwater metagenome | isolation source: river surface water | place: USA:Blue River Watershed | collected 2017-08-17
CCGCCTCTCCGATGGTGGCCAATCCCACGATGGGATGCGTCGACGACCGGGGCCGCCTGTTCGTGGGCGACTCCATCGGCGTCAATTGGAGCACGAAGAAGTTCGAGCGCGAGACGCCCGGACGCGTCGTGATGCTGGAGGACCGCGACGGAGACGGCGTGTTCGACCGGAGCGTCGTCTTCGCGGACAGGCTGACCGTCCCCAAGGGCGGCTGCTGGGCCGACGGCAGCCTGTTCGTGGCCTCGCCGCCGGGCATCTGGAAGTTCACCGACGCGGACGATGACGGCGTGGCCGAGAAGCGCGAACTGGTGGTGGGCGGCTTCGAATGGACGGCCAACGGCGCCGACTGCCACGGTCCGCGCCTGCACCCTGACGGCCGGCTCTACTGGACCCACGGCCGCAAGGGGCACACCGTGAAGCAGAAGGACGGCACGCTCGTGCACGCGGGCCTCAACAGCGGCGTCTGGTCGATGAAGACCGATGGCACTGACATCCGCTGGCATGCCCTCGGCTGCGCCGACAATCCGGCCAGCATCGACTTCACCCCGACCGGCGAGATCGTGGGCACCGTCGACCTCTATTTCGGCAGCCCGCGCGTCGACACCCTCATGCAGTGGCAGCTCGGCGGCGTCTACGAGCGCCCCGACTTCCTGCGCATCATCGCCGACCTGCCGCGCACGCACGAGCGCATGCCCATCCTCCGCGAGCTCGGACACGTCGTCCCCAGCGGTTGCTCCTTCTGGAAGAACGCCGACCGCGTGGCGCCCGCCGACCACCCCCTTTCCTCCGGCCCCGACAGCCTCCATCTCCTCGTCGCCTTCTACAACTCCCAGAAGATCGTCCGCTTCGAGCTCAAGCCCGACGGCTCGACCTATCAGGCCGCCGAGCACGAATTCTTCACCGTGGACCGCAAGGGCTCGCACCTTTCCGACGTGATCGAGGCTCCGGACGGCTCGCTGCTCGTCGTCGACACCGGCACCTGGTATTCACACTGTCCGTCCAGCCTGAAGGGAGTGGAAAACGTGCCCGGCGCGATCTACCGCGTGCGCCGGACCGGAGAAGGGAAAGCCGCGCACGCGGCCGTCGCCAAGGCGCACCGGCCCTTTGCGCCGGCCCCGGTCAGGACCGACGCCGAACTGCTCGCCCATCTTTCCTCCGCCGATCAGGCGGTCGTCCGACGCGGGTTGGAAGGACTGACTTTCCGTGAGAGCAAGTCTCCCGCCGTGACCGAGGCCGTCCGCGGCCTGCTGTCGCGCGAGGCCGACCTCGTGCTCGAGCACGCCATCCTGACGGCTGGAATGCGCCTCGCCGGCTTCACCGCCACCGATCTCGCGACGGCCCAAGGGCCCGTCGCCCAGGCCCGTCTGCTTCGCATCCTCTCGCAGACCCGGACGAAGGAAGCCGATTACGGCGACGTGCTGAAGTTCGCGCTCAGCCAGGCCGACGCCGCTGACGCCGCCTTGGCCAGGAACGCCTACCTCGCCCTGAGCAAGGCCCCCGATGCCGACCGGGTGGTCGCCCCGCTCTTCGCGCTCTGGCTGGCTGAGCCGGCCCCCTCGTCCGCTCGGGTCGCGGCCCTCGGCAAGTTCGCCACCGCGCTCGCCGGCCAGCCCGGCGTCGCCCAGGGCGTCGCGAAGATGCTCGCCCACGAGAAGGTCGCCGTCCGCCAGGCCGCCCTCCGCGCCATCGCCGCCCAGCCCGGCAAGGTGAACGCCAAGTCATGGTTACCCGCCCTGGAATCCCAGCTCGCCCAGGGCGCCTCGCCGCTCCTGCTGGACGCGATCGCCCATGTGAAGGACCCCCGTTTCGACGCGCGCCTCAACGCCATCGCCGCCGACACGACCAAACCGTCCTCGCTCCGCCTGAAGGCGCTCCTCGCGCTCTCCAGCAGCGGCGAAGGTCTCAGCGATTCCGCCTTCAAGCTGCTCACCGATCTCTTCGTCGATCCGTCCAGCCCCGGCCTCCGCATGGACGCCGCCGCCCGCCTTGCCAACACCAAGCTGACGCCCGCGCAGTGGGACGCGTACCTGGCCTTGCTGCCGACCGCCGGCCCGCTGGAGCAGAACGAGCTCCTCGTCGCGTTGGCGGTGCCGGACAACTACAAGCGCATCTCCAAGGACACCGGTCGCAAGATCGCCGTCGCCCTGAGCAAGTCGACGATGCTCGGCACGTTCCGGCGTGACCTCGTGCGCAAGGCCTTCGGCTTCCTGCCGCGCGAAGTCTACGAAGTCCTCGAGCCCTCGTTTGACGCCGCGCTCGCGGCCAACGACGCCAAGCGGGAGCGCCTCGGGCCCCTGGCCCTGACGGCCGTCAAGCAGGGCGACCCCGCCGCCGGCCGGGTCGTCTACGAATCCGGCAAGGGCGCCTGCATCGCCTGCCACAAAGTCGGCGACAAGGGCAATGAAATCGGGCCGAATCTGACCAAGATCGGAGGCATCCGCGCCGAACGGGAACTCGTGGAGAGCATCCTCTTCCCGAGCTACGACATCGCCCGCGACTACGACCTCAACTCCTTCCAGCTCACCGACGGAAGCACGGTGCTCGGACTCATCCAGGCGCGCTCCGCGGAGGGCGTGACCGTCAAGGAGGCCTCCGGCCAGAGCCGCCTGCTCACCAACGACGCCATCGCCTCCTCCACGCAGCTCACGACCAGTCTCATGCCCGCCGGTCTGGACGGCATGCTCTCCGAGAAGGAGCTGGTCGACCTGGTGGCGTATCTGCGATCGCTGAAGTGAGCGAAAGCGCGAGGCGCTTTCGAGGGGGCACGTGGGCAAGCTGGCACGTGGGCACGGGGCAGGGTCGGGACCGCGTCACGACATAGCTGCACCTGGGCAGGGCTGCCCACTTAGGGCAGCACGCGGCGCTGCCCCCTACCTCAGGAGCCAGGCGGCCAGCGCGGGCAGGGCGAGGATGAGCAGGCAGCTGCCCGAGCGCGGGGCGGAGTCCGTCTGGAGGTCGGCCTGACGGTCCTCCAGCTCCTGCTGGATCCGATCCTCGATGTCCGCTTCCAGGTCGGCGGGGATGCCGCCCTCGCCGTATTCGTCATCGAGGCCTTCGTAGGATTCCGGATCTTCGTCGGGGTCGTCGTTCATGCGGAACTTGGTATGCCCGGGCGGGCCTTTCGCGCAAGGGGTTGCCCGGCCGGTGAGGAAGAGGCTGGAGGCCCGGGCCTTAACCCCCCACTCTGGAACCAGCATGGCGACCATCCTCTGCATGAAGTGGGGCACCAAGTACGGCCCGGAGTACGTCAACCGCCTCCGGTCGATGGTCCGTCGGCACCTGCGCCTGCCGCATCGGTTCGTCTGCCTGACCGACAACTCCGCCGGACTCGACGCCGACATCGAGACCTTCCCCATTCCCAGCCTGGAGCTGCCGGCCGGAGCCCCCGAGCGCGGCTGGACCAAGCTGGTCTCCTTCTCCCCGGCCCTGACCGCGCCGGGCGGGCCCGAGCTCAAGGGGGACGTGCTCTTCCTCGACATCGACATCGTCATCGTCGGTCCGATGGACTGCTTCTTCGAGCAGCCCGGGGACTTCCTCATCATCCGCGACTGGCAGAAGGGCCATTACACCGGAAATTCCTCCGTCTACCGTTGGCGGGCCGGGGCCTATCCCGACGTCCTGGAGCATTTCCGCGCCAACCTCGACGCCGTGCGCCGGCGTCATCGCAACGAGCAGGAATTCCTCACCGCGCATCTCAGCGCGCAGGGCAAGGTCTCCTACTGGCCTGAGACCTGGTGCCGCAGCTTCAAGCGTCACTGCGTGAAGTATTTCCCCTTCTCCTTCTGGCAGACCCCTTCGATTCCGGAGGGCGCCCGCATCATCGTCTTCCACGGCATGCCGAATCCGCCGGACGCGCTCGTCGGACGGAGCGGCAAGTGGTACCGGCGCGTCCTCCCCACGCCCTGGATCGCGGACAACTGGAAATAGGCGTCGCGCCAGCCGTCGGGCGCGCTGCCTCAGCCCGGAGGGCCGCGCCCGCCTCCGCTCACTTGCCCTCTTCGGCCGGCTGGTCTTCGTCCTCGTCCTGGTCCTCGGCTCCCTTCTTGGCCTCGCTGAGCACCGGCTGGGCGAAAAGACGTCCGTCGGGCAGGTTAGCCACATAGCCTTCCCCGATCAGGAAGCTGAGTTCGGACGACGTCTTGGCGCGCGTGGCTTCATCGGCCTGCTCCCCGGCGACCGCCGTGACGACGTCCTTCGCGTGCTGGCCCGGCTTGGCGTCCAGCGCGGCGAAGATCTTGGTGAGCGATTCGCTGAAGGCCGCCTTGGGGTCGCGGCAGCGGCGGCGCACCGCGCAGGCGTAGTGGATGCCCTTCTTGCCCTTGCGGTAGATGTGAAACCCTTCTCGATTGAGGCGGCCCCGGATGCCGTTGGCCGTCTGCAGCGGGAACTCCCGCTGACGTTCCAGTTCGAAGCGCACCGAGTCGCGGATCGGGCCGGGCGCCATCTCCTCGAGCAGACGTCCGGCGAACCGCGCCTCGGCGTGCGTGCGCACCACCTGCTCCTTGCGGAAGGCGAGGAGGAAGCCGCGGGCGGCGTCCAGGCTTTCCAGACGTTCCGGTTCGCCCTCCTTGCGGTCCTTGGGCACGTATTCCCGGCGCTTGGACATGCCCTTGAGCCAGGCGTCGATCTTCTCCTGTTCCCGCGACATCTGCAGTCCCGCCTTGAAGCGGTCGAAGGGGACGCCGGGACAGTGCCGGGCGTGGTGCTCACGGAGGTTGCGCTGGTAGCTGTGGTGCGTCGGGGCGCCGAGGATGTCGTTCGTGCGCGGGTCCACCGCGACCATCGGGAAGGAGCCCTTGGGCGGTTCCACGTCGACCTCAACCACGTCGAAGAACTTGTCGAGGTGCCGGGACATCACGTGCGTCACCGCCTCCGCTTCCGTCATGAAAGGATGTCCGTCCGGCACGGAGATCGCCAGGCGGGCGTCGGGGCGCTGGTCGGCGTCCGCGTGGCGGATCATGATCGAAAGCCGGTCTTCCTTGTCCAGGATCAGCTGGGCGACCTGGAACAGCTCGTAGGTCATGCGGCTCGTCTTCATGGCGCCGCCGAGCACTTCGAATTTGGAGTCGTCGGGGAAGAAGGAGGCGAGCACGACGGGACGGAAAGCCGGGGCCTCTTCCCAGCGGCGGGGGCCGCGTCCTTCGCCCCTGAAATCACTTCCTTCCCTTCGGGGCCCTCCGGGGCCGTCGCGGCGGGGTCCGCCCGGACCGTCCCTGCGGGGTCCGCCCGGACCGTCGCGCCGGGGTCCGCCGCGCCTTTCTCCTCCCGGGCCGTCGCGGAACCGGGGTCGGTCGCCGTCGTCCCTGCGAGGGCCGCGTCCGCCGCCGCTCACCTTTTCGGCCGGTCCCGAGACCCAGGACGGGCCGAAACCGAGCGAAGCGAGATCCAGCTGGAATGACTGCTCCTGCGGAGGGTTGTTCTCGGCCGACTCGGTGGACATGCGTGTGATGAGCGTTCCGAATCACGGGCGGTTGGCAAGCGTGGGAAAGACGCTTTTTACTTGCGCCTGCCGCGCCGCTTTCCAGCGTCCAACTTCCTTGTGTTCGCTCAGGTGGTGGAATGGCAGACACGCATGCTTGAGGTGCATGTGCCGCAAGGTGTCCGGGTTCAAGTCCCGGCCTGAGCACCAAGGATGACCGGCGCCGCAAGGCGCCTTTTTTGTTCCCATCCCCGCGGCTCCTCGGCACAAAGAAGCGCATGGCGCAGCAGGAGAAGATCGACGTGCTGATACTCGGCTCCGGCGGCCGTGAGCATGCGTTGCTCAAGGCGTGTCTCCGCAGCCCGCGCGTGGGCAAGGTGCGCGTGGCTCCCGGCAACGGCGGCATGGCCCTCGAGGCCGAGTGCCTTCCCGTCGACGTGGCCGACCCCGCCGCCGTGCTGGCGCTCGTCCGGCGCACCGGTTCGGGTCTCGTCATCGTCGGGCCGGAGGTGCCCCTGGCCGCCGGCGTCGTCGACGTGCTCGAGGACGCGGGCGTGCCCGCTTACGGTCCGCGCGCCGCGGGCGCCCGTCTGGAGGCTAGCAAGGCCTTCACCAAGGACTTTCTCTTCCGTCACGGCGTCCCGACCGCGGCGTCCGCGACCTTCACCGCGCTTGAGCCGGCCTTGGCGCATGTCCGCGGCGGACCCGTGCCCGTGGTGATCAAGGCCTCCGGCCTCGCGGCCGGCAAGGGCGTGGTCATCGCCACGACGCACGCCGAGGCCGAGGCCGCGTTGCGCGACATGATGGGCGCGAAGGTCTTCGGCGCCGCCGGCGACGAGGTCGTGGTGGAGGAGATCATGCAGGGGGAGGAGGCCTCCATCATGCTGATGGTGTGGGGCGAGGCGTAGCTCATGCTGCCGCCCAGCCAGGATCACAAGCGGGTGGGGGAGGGCGACACCGGCCCGAACACCGGCGGCATGGGGGCTTATGCGCCGGCCGACGTCGTCACGCCCGAGGTGGAGCGCCGGGTGCGTCAGGAGATCATCGAGCCCACCTTGCGCGGACTTCGGCAGGACGGCGTCGATTACCGGGGCACGCTCTACGTCGGCATCATGGTCACGGCCCAGGGTCCCAAGGTCGTGGAGTTCAACGTGCGTTTCGGCGATCCGGAGTGCCAGGTGCTCATGCCCTCGCTTGAGACCGACCCCGTGGCCATCATGGAGTCCATCGCCCGCGGCACGTTCAAGGCCTCTTCCGTGCGCCTCCGTCCCGGCTCCACCGTCATCGTCGTGCTCGCGGCCGGCGGCTATCCGGGCGAGATTCGCAAGGGTGACGTCATCTCCCTGCCGGGCCGGCTTCCGGCCGACGTCGACATCCTGCACGCGGGCACCGTCCGGCTCGCCGACGGATCCGTCGCCACCTCGGGCGGCCGAGTCCTGGGCGTGGTGGCCCACGGTCCTGACCTGCGTTCCGCCGTGCGTCTCGCCTATGAGGTGGTGCCCCTCATCAAGTTCGAGGGGTGCCATTACCGCCGCGACATCGGCCATCGACAGCTCAGGCGTGAGTCGGCCCGCTGATTACTTGAACCCCCGCCACGGGGCGGCATGCTGAGCCCATGGGCGCCGAGCGCGACACGGTGACGTTCGTCTGCACGGGCAACACGTGCCGCAGCCCCATGGCCGAGGTCCTGCTCAGGGCGGCTCTCACCAGGCGCGGCGCCGGTCTCGGTCACCTTGCCGTGGCCTCCTTCGGCCTGGCTGCCGAGGAAGGCGCGGGCGCCTCGCCCAACTCCGTCCGCGCCATGTCGAAAATCGGGCTCGACCTGTCCGCGCACCGCAGCCGCCAGCTGACCCAGGAGGCGTTGGACCGGAGCGTGGCCGTGTTCGCGATGACCGGCCGGCACGTCGAGCATCTGCGTTCCCGCTTCGGCCCGCTCCCCGCCTCCGTCCTCGTCCTCCGCGACGTCCTGCCGGCCGGGGCGGAGCGGGACATCCCCGACCCCTTCGGCGGCGGTCTCCGTGAATATGAGGAGTGCCGAGATTCCATGGTTGAAGCCGTCCCCGCGCTCATCGAATTTCTGCGCAGCCACTTCGCCCGATGACCAGCCTTCCGGCCATCTCCCTCGGCAGCGACCACGGAGGACTCGCGCTCCGTCGCGGGCTGGCCGACGCCCTGCGGGCCAAGGGTCACGCCGTGCTGGACCGTGGCACGGACACCGACGCGTCCTGTGACTACCCCGATTACGCTCAGGCCGTCGGGGCCGACGTCGTCTCGGGCCGGGCGCGCTACGGCGTGCTCGTCTGCACCACCGGCATCGGCATCTCGATCGCCGCGAACAAGCTCAAGGGCGTCCGGGCCGCCCTGGTCCAGTCGGCCGACGCCGCCGGCCTTTCCCGTCGCCACAATGACGCCAACGTCCTGTGCTTCGGCGCCAAATACGTGGACCTTCCGCTTGCGCTCTCCTGCCTGGACGCGTTCCTGTCTTCCGAGTTCGAAGGCGGCCGCCATTGCCGCCGCGTCGACAAGCTGGAGCCCTGACCCCCTTTCACGCCCATGACCGCCATCCGCCGCATCCCCCTCTCCCAGCTCGACCCTGAGATCGACCGCCTGATCAAGGCCGAACTCGCCCGCCAGCAGAGCCACATCGAGCTCATCGCCTCCGAGAACTTCACCCTGCCCGCCGTGATGGAGGCCCAGGGCAGCGTGCTGACCAACAAGTACGCCGAGGGCTATCCGGGCAAGCGGTGGTACGGGGGCTGCGAGCACGTCGACGCCGTCGAGCAGATCGCGATCGACCGCGCCAAGGCGCTCTTCGGGGCCGACCACGCCAACGTCCAGCCGCACTCCGGCAGCCAGGCCAACGCCGCGGTCTACTTCGCGACCATCAAGCCCGGCGACAAGATCCTCACGATGAATCTGTCGCACGGCGGTCACCTCACGCACGGCAATTCGGCCAACTTCTCCGGCAAGCTCTACACCGTTGTCCATTATGGCGTCGGCGCGGACGGACGCATCAATTATGACGAGGTCGAGGAGATGGCCCGCCGGGAGAAGCCCAAGATGATCACCGTCGGCGCCTCCGCCTACGCGCGGGAGATCGACTTCGCCCGCTTCGGCAGGATCGCCAAGGAGAACGGCGCGCTGCTCCTCGCCGACATCGCCCACATCGCCGGCCTCGTCGCCGCCGGCGTGCATCCTTCGCCCGTTCCTTACGCCGACTTCGTCACGACCACCACGCACAAGACCCTGCGCGGTCCGCGCGGCGGCCTCATCCTCTGCAAGGCCGAGCACGCCAAGGCCATCGACTCCTCGGTGTTCCCCGGCGCCCAGGGCGGCCCCTTGGAGCATGTCATCGCCGCCAAGGCCGTCTGCTTCGCCCAGTGCGCCACGCCCGAGTTCAAGGAATACGCCCGCCAGGTCGTGGCCAACTCCAAGGCGCTCGCCGCCGAACTGGTCGCGCTCGGGTTTCACCTCATCAGCGGCGGCACGGACAACCACCTCAGCCTGCTGGACCTCCGCAAGAGCCACCCCGAGGTCTCCGGCAAGGATGCGCAGCTCGCTTTGGACGCCGCCCACATCACCACCAACAAGAACACCGTGCCGGACGAGACCCGCAGTCCCTTCCAGGCCAGCGGCATCCGGGTGGGCACGCCCGCCGTCACTTCCCGGGGCATGAAAGAGCCCGAGATGAAGGAGATAGCCAAGGCCATCGCCATCGTTCTGTCTGGACCTTCCAATCCTGCTAAAATCAGTGAGGGTCAGGCGATAGCGAAGGCCCTTTGCGCTCGTTTCCCCTTGCCTTACTGAGCGAAAAACCCCACTTTTAACTTCCCTTTGTCTGCCAAAGGGTCAGAATACTTTGCACCCCCAAAATCCATGACTCCCCAAAACCGCAACCGCAAGGGCTTCACGCTGATCGAGCTCCTGACTGTGATCGCGATCATCGGCATTCTCGCCGCCGTCCTCTTCCCGGGCGTGCAAGGCGTGATGCGCTCCGCCAAGAAGAACAGCGCCCTGAACAAGGTGCGCTCCATCGGCCAGGGCTACATGAACTGGGCCCAGGGCCCCAAGAACATCGCGACCGGCGCCTTCACGCCCGGCCAGACCCGCACCACCACGCTCGAAGGCTATGCTGCCATCCTGGCTGACGGCGCCTCCCTCGACTCCGGGGAACTGTGGTTCCTCGACTCCGACCCGGCCGCTGACGCCATCACCCAGTTGCCGAAGAACGTGATCACCCGCAATGGAGCCACGTTCACCGTCAACGCGCTTTTCACCACCGCTCTGTCGGAGGGCAAGTCCGGCTGGGACGTCTACACTCCGACCTCGCGCTCCGTCGTCGGCCAGGTTCAGGTCCCTCTCGCCTGGTCCCGCGGTCTGCAGGCTGACGGCACCTGGCCTCAGGCCGGCGCCACCTTCGCCGACTCCGTCTGGGGTCCTGAAGGCGGCCACATCTGCTACGGTGACGGCCACGTCTCCTGGGTGAGCGACACCAAGGCCGACGGCCCCAACGCCTTCACGCAGACCAACGGTCAGCCCACCGCCAACTGGCTGCAGTCCGCCTCGGTGCCCACCACCGCGGCCAAGTGCACTCAGTGATCGGATCCTGAGTCCCGTGAAAAGCCCCGGCGTCAGCCGGGGCTTTTTTGTTTCCGCCGTCCTCAGGTCTGGCAGGGTTGGGCTCATGGCACCGCTGCGCGCATGGATCTCCGCCTGTCGGCCCAAGACGCTCGTGGCGGCCGTCGCGCCGGTCGCCCTGGGCGGGGCGACCTACTGGGCTTACGGTATCCCGCATCGGGGCGACGACACGCGCGCCTATGCCATCATTCTCGCGAGCTGTCTTGGCTTCGCGCTGTGCGTGCAGGTCGCCTGCAATTTCGCCAACGACCTCGGGGATTCGCTCCGCGGCGCCGATACCGCGGAGAGGGTGGGTCCGCGCCGAGCGGTCTCCGCCGGCGACATCTCGCCCGCCGCGATGCGCCGCGGCATCTGGATCGCGTGTGGGCTTGCGCTCATCCTCGGTGCCCCCGTCGCGCTGCTTTCGCCCTGGCTGTTGCTGGCCGGGTTCCTGGCGATCGCCTGCGCGCTCGCCTATACCCTTGGCCCGTTCCCTCTCGCCTATCGCGGACTCGGCGACGTGTTCGTCGTCACCTGTTTCGGTGTCCAGGCCACCGCCTTGACCGCTTGGGCGACGCATGAGGCTGTTCGGGATTGCGCCTGCTATTGGATGCCATGGGCGCCCGCCTTGCTCGCCGGCCTCGGGCTGGGTCTGCTCGCGGACAACATCCTCGTCGCGAACAACGCGCGCGATTACGAGACCGACCTCGTCGTCGGCAAGCGCACCACGGTCGTCCGCTTCGGGCGCGGCTTCGCGCGCCACCTCCACGGCTTCAATTCTTTCTTCGGTCTGATCTGCCTGGGACTCGTCTTCGGATGGGCGCCGCTCGTGCTGCTGCCTTTGGCGGTCTGGCAGCACTTCGCCTTCCGACGGGCCGCCAGGCCTCCGGATTTCCTGCCATTTCTGGGAAGGGCCGCCGTCCTGATGCTCCTGGCGACGGTCCTGTGCGTAACTGCCACTTGCCTCGGATGGGTGCCGGCTGGCAATCTTCCGGCGCGATGAGCGACCCTCGACAGTCACTCGCCGGAGAGCTTGAGTCCCTGGTCGGGAAGGTGTCCCGTCCTTCCTGGGACCAGTATTTCATGGCGACGGCGGTGCTCGTGAGTTCCCGTTCGAGCTGCGAAAGGCTGCATGTCGGCTGCATCGTCGTCTCGACCGGCAAGCATCCCAACCGTCTCGTGGCGGCCGGCTACAACGGCTTCCTGCCGGGGGCTCCGCACGATTCCCATGTCCGTGACGGCCACGAGCTGGCGACCGTGCATGCCGAGCAGAACGCCGTGGCCGACGCGGCCAAGCGCGGCGTCTCGCTTCAGGGGACCGTCTGCTACGTCACGCACTACCCCTGCGTGAACTGCGCCAAGATCCTCTCCGCGGCCGGCATCGCCGAGGTGCGCTACCGTCACGACTACAAGAACGACCCGCTGGTCGCTGAACTTTTCGCCCAGGCCGGGGTCAAGGTCACCCGGCTCGCCGACTGATGCCTCCCGCCCCGTCCGGCCTCGCCGGCAGGCTGCTGGTGTCGCACCCTTCGCTCAGGGACGACAATTTCCGCGAGAGCGTGGTGCTGCTCCATTCCCATTCCCCTGCCGAAGGCGCCATGGGGGTCATCATCAACCGGCCGATGCAGAGCGTGCTGGCGGACGCGAGTCCCGTGCTGGCGGGCACGCCGCTCGCGGGCATGCCGCTGTTCCAGGGCGGCCCCGTCTCCGCCGACCGTTTCGCCATCGGCGGGTGGAGGTGGCTCTCGGCCGGTGACGCCGAACTGCGTTACGGGCTTGAGCGGGAGGCGGCTGAGATTCTGGCCGCTTCAGGCGTCCATGAACTGCGCGCCTATGTCGGGTATTCAGGATGGTCGCCCGGCCAGCTGGAGAATGAGCTGAGACTCAACGCCTGGGTCATCTGTCCGTTCACTCAGGAGATCGCCGCCTCGCAGGGCGAAGCGATGTGGAAGGCGCTGCTCCGTCTGCACGCGCCCGACCTGCTGCTTCAGGCCGGCGCGCCCGACGACCCCGGACTCAACTGATTCAGCGCGCCGATTCGGCAAGGATTCCCATCTGACGGATCAGCAACTCACCCGGGGCTGTTCCGGCGGGGTTGAGCATCTTCCTCCTCGCCAGCAGGTCCTTTTGCGACCGGTCCGTCGCGACCAGGCTCCATGAACCCTTGGGGAGCTCCGCGCTTCCTTGGGGCAGCGCGATCCAACGCTTGGGCAGGCCGTGCCAGGTGAATTCGATCCGCCAGCCGGCCGCCTGCGCGGCGTCGCCCTCCACGAGAGCCGGGTGTCGGAGCGCGAAGTCAGGCGCCTTGGCGGTGCGCAAAGCGCAGGCCAGCGCCGCCGGCATCCTGCGCACCTCCTCGGCCAGGTCGGCCTTGCCCGCCCTGAGGATGGGCAGGGGGTCGAGGCCGATCAGATTCTGTCCGTTCCAGGCTCCGTGCAGATTCTTGACGCCACGGTTCTCCTTCTGCGCGTCGTGCCAGCGGTTGAACGTCCCGGAGAGCAGCAGGCCGATCTCGAAATGAAGGTGGGCTCGGCCTTGGGGGATCGGGTCGGCGCGGTCGGCGGTGCGCCCCAAGGTCCCCAGCGTCATGCCGCGTGGGACCTGGGAGCCCACTTTCAGCGCCGGCGAAATGCGGGCCATGTGCGCGTAGAGGGTGTAGTGCGGCAAGCGGTCGTCGGCGTGCCACAGCACGACATAGACTCCGTAAGGCCCGTTGGCCCTGACGTTGAGGTGCATCACCTGTCCGTCGGCGGCCGCCAGCACGGAGTCCGTCGGCTCACCGAGCCTGTCACGGTAGAGCGGGCGGATGTCGATCCCTTCGTGGAAACGCCGGCCCTCCTCCCGCGTCATGCCGAAGAGCGCCGATGAGATGCGGCCTGACACCGTCGGCTGGGCGAAGTCCTCCGGCCGTGCCGTCAGGGAGGCGTCCATCGAGGTCGGCCAGCTGAAATCGGCCGCCAGGGCCGCCGCGCCCGACAGCGCGAGGAGCAGGGCGGTCGCGGCCGGCCTCACGGACCTCTCTCCTTGGCCTTGTTGATCGCCGCGATCATCTTCTCGATCCTGGAAGCCGTCGCGAAGGCCGCCTCGGCGTTCGACTTGCCCTTCTGTTCCGTGTGGAAGAAAAGCCGTCCGTCCCCGATGGGCCGGTCGATGCGCATGATGCCCACCGCTTCGGTCCCGATGATGAGCACGAGGCTGCGGCCGATGGCGTCGCGTGAAAGCAGGGCGATGTCCTGGGTGCCGGCGCTGTCCAGGGTGATCATGACATAATGCTGCCTGAGGTCCGACTCGCCGGCGGTGACGACCGCGACGCCGGCCAGCCGCTCGGCCATCAGGACGGACTTGGGGGCCACGTACAACGGAATCTCGCTGACGGGAAGGCGGACGGGTTCGACGCCGGGAAGCGCGCCGGCGGGGCCGGTCTCGATGAAGACCGAGGCGAGTTCGGCCGGCGGGGCGGACTTGCATCCTGACAGGAGGGCGGCGATCAGGCCGGCGATGAGCGTGACGGTGCGCATGGTTCAGCCGGCCAGCATGTCGAGACTTCCGCCCACCTGCCGGATGTGGTCCGGCTGAAGGTCGATGGCCGGCACCGCATACACCTGCTTGGTGGCGACGTGCAGGTAGGGGGTCGCGCCTTTTTCAGGCGGGCCGGCCTGCTTGAGCACGCGGCGCCGTTCGAGCAGCATGGCGAGGATGTGCTTGAGCACGGCCCGCTCGCCGGACGGATCTTCCTCCTGCTCGAAGAGCGAAAGAAAGAGCTCCTCGCGTGACGCGAGCAGCTGGGCGCGCTGGGCCTGTTCCTCTTCGCCGCGCTCCTTCACCTCGCGCGTCCACCGGCCGAGCAGTAGGCCGGGCGGCACGTATTCGGCGACATGTTCCTTGAGCACGTCGGCCCGTTCGATCGCCCCGCCGACGGGCTTGTGGACCACGCAGGTCACGATGTCACCGGGACGGAGCTCCTTGCCGCTGGCGGCGCACTGTCGGGCGATGGGTCGGACCTGCCATTCCATGCCCTCCAATCTGGCACCCCGGCGCCCGGAGGGGCAACCCCTTTCCCTTTGCGGCTGACTGCCCGCTTCCGGAGGGCATTTTCTGGAAGCATGAGCTCATCCGATGGCCTCGCGCTGCTGGCGGTCGACGTCCAGCCGACTTTCTTCCGGGCCATGACCGCACCGGAGGCCTTCCTGGGGCGTTGCCGGCTGGCCGTGTCGGCCGCCCGGCTGCTCTCCTTGCCGGTGCTGTTCACCGAGCAGGTTCCGGCAAAGCTCGGTCCGACCCATCCCGACCTGCTGCTGGACGCCGGGGCCTCCGTGGAACGCTTCCCCAAGTCTTCCTTTTCCGCCTTCGGCGCGGAGGGACTGGCCGACCGTCTGGCCGGCGCGTCGGTGGAGCACCTGCTGGTCCTCGGTCTGGAGGGTCCCGTCTGCGTGCATCAGACCGCCCTGGAAGCCCTGCGTCTCGGACTGGGCGTGACGGTGCTGGCTGACGCCGTGACCTCCCGGCGGGCGGCCGACCAGGACGTGTGCTTCGCCGCCCTGCGCGCCGCCGGCGTCGCCGTGCTGCCGGTGGAAACGGTCTTCTACTCGGCCCTGGGGGGCGCGGACCACCCCGCCTTCCGGGAGTTCACCGACCTGGTGAAGCGTTTCGGTCAGGTGCGTTCGACCGGCAGCTGAGCCTCCGGCACGACCGCAACGCCCTCGGGCAGGCCTGAGTCGGCCCATGCCGCGAAAGCGACCATGCCGGCGTTGTCTCCGCAATGGCGCGCCTCCGCCGTCAGCAGCGGCAACGAGCGTTCACGCGCCACGCGGGCGATCGCCGCACGCACGCCGGCGTTGTTCGCCACTCCTCCGGACAGGCCGACGGAGCGGAAGGCTTTCAGGTCGAGGGCCGAGCCGGTTTTGGCGGCGAGCTGCTCGACGATCGCCAGCTGATAGCCGGCGCAGATGTCCGGCAACTGGCTCTTCAGGTCCGCGTCCGAGAGCTTCTCAAGCTGGTAGCGCAGCGCGGTCTTGAGTCCGGAGAAGCTCATCCGGAGGTCGGCCCGCTCGGGTATGCCGCGTGGAAAGCGGTGCTTCGAGGGGTCGCCCTGCGCCGCCAGTTTCTCGATCAGCGCGCCGCCGGGGTAGGGCAGGCCGAGCAGCTTGGCTCCTTTGTCGAAGGCCTCGCCCGCCGCGTCGTCCACCGTGCGGGCCAGCACGCGCATGCGCAGGTCCTCGCCGAGTTCGACCAGCAGGCTGTTGCCGCCCGACACCACCGCAGCGAGATGGGGCAGCAGCTTCGCCCGCGCCGCCGGGAAGCCCTCCGGGTCGGCGGCGTGGAGCGCGATGAAGGGCGAGTGCACGTGGGCCCGCAGGTGGTTGACGCCCACGACCGGCCGTCCGGAGGCGGCCGCGAGCGCGCGGGCGAAGGCGATTCCCAATGAAAGGCAGGGCAGCAGGCCGGGCCCGCGGGTGACCGCGATGCGCGTCACGGCGGGCATGTCCTCCCGGAACTCCTCCAGCAGCAAGGGCAGGGCCGAAAGGTGCATGCGGCTGGCGAGGTCCGGCACCACGCCTCCGTGCTTCTCATGGGCCGCCGCCTGCGAACTGACCGCCTCCCGCAGGACGCCCCTCGCCGGGTCGAAGGTCGCCAGCGCGGATTCGTCGCAGGAGCTTTCGACGGCGAGGATCACGCCATCAGTGAGTCCGAAACCGCCCTGCGCTCAATCCCTCTTTCGTCTGGCGGGGCGGGTCCGTCCGTCCACTCTGTCGCGGTGGACGACGCGCAGAGACATGCCGCCATCGTCGACCTGCTGCGCGGCCGGTCCCGGCACGGCGTCGTTCCGTTCTCCGAACTGGTCAGGGCCGCGCTTTACGCCCCGGGTCTGGGTTATTACGTGACCGACCGGAACCGGGTGGGGCGGTCCGAGCGCGCCGACTTCACCACGGCCTCCGAGGTCGGGGCCGTCTTCGGTGAGCTCGTGGCCGCCGCCGCCGAGAGTCTCGTGGGCGACCTTTCCGAGCACGTCCTGGTCGAGGTCGGGGCCGAGCCGGGGCAGTCGCACTTCTCCACGGTCACGGAAAGGTTCGCCGGCCATGTCAGCTGCAGGGTCGGGCAGTCCGCCGCGATTCCCGCCCGCGCGGTGCTCTTCGCCAACGAGCTGCTGGACGCGCAGCCCTTCCACCGCTATCTGCGCACTGGCGGGCGTTGGAAGGAGCTCGGCGTCCGCGTCGACGGGGCGCGCCTCGAGACGGTGCCGATGGCCGAGGCGTCGTCATCGGCCTCGGCCGACTTCATCGCTTCGCTGCCCGTCGCGGAGGAAGGATGGCTGCTCGACGCGCCGCTGGAGGCCGAAGACATGCTGCGCACCCTGCTTGCCGGCTCCTGGAGCGGAGCCGCGCTTTTCTTCGATTACGGCCGCACGGTCGCGCAGTGCCTCGAGGGCTCTCCCGCGGGCACGGCCCGTTCCTACCGTCGGCACCGCATGTCGGGCGAGCTGCTGGAGGGGCTCGGCTCGCAGGACCTGACCTCGCACGTCCTGTGGGACCGGCTCGAGCCCGTGATGCGCGCCTGCGGCTTCGCCGGCGTACGTGTCGACCGCCAGGAGGCCTTTTTCGTACTGAACGCCGGCCGGGCCATGGAGCGTCTCGCCGCCCAGGGCGGACCGGAGGTGACCGGGGCCCTCCGGGCTCTCACGCACCCGGCCCATTTCGGCTTCAAATTCCAGGTTATGCACGGGGTGCGGCGGGCCTGATAATCGCAGCCCACTCTCGACCTCGGAGGAACTATCGTTTCGCTCGGAGGACTCACCCCTTCAGCCATGCGCCGCGTCATCCCGTTGCTTATCGCCTCCGTCCTCAGCGCTTCCCTGGGCGCCCAGACCAAGGTCATCGAAGCCTTCGAGGGCGACGGCTTCGACAGCTGGCAGACGACCGGCACCGGCTTCGGCCTGGCGCCGATCGCCGGGAAGGTCGACGGCGTCAACGGCGAGTTCCGCAATTATGCGGGGAACGCGCTGGTCTGCTCCGGCCATCGCGGTGACGCCGCCACCGGGACGCTGACCTCGCCCGAGATCAAGCTCACGCACTCCTATGTCGGTTTCCTCGTCGCGGGAGGCAACCACCCCGGCAAGACCGCCGTCCAGCTGCTCGTCGGCGGCAAGGTCGTCCGTGAGTCGACCGGCGCGAACGACCTGACGCTCCGCGAGAAGGTCTGGGACGTGTCCGAATTCAAGGGAAAGACCGGCGTCATCCGGATCGTCGATGAGCACGTCGGCAGCTGGGGCATCATCGCCGCGGACCATTTCCTCTTCTCGACCGACGCCAAGCCGAAGTTCCCGTCGGGCGGCCGGCCCAAGCCGAAGGCCGACTCGAATCTCGTGCGCGTGGCCGGTGAAGGCAGCGCCGCGCTCGTTCCCGGCGCAAGCTTCAAGGTCTCCGGCGACCGCAAGGTCACCGGCGTCACCTCGCCCACCGCCATCGCCTTCGGCAACGACGGCTCCGTCTACGTGGCCGAATCGCATCGTTTCCGCTTCGGCGTCGAGGACGACCGCAACCATCTCTACTGGTACCACGACGACCTCGCCGCGGCCACCACCGCCGATCGGCTCGCCCTGCACAAGAAGTGGGAGGCCAAGCGCTCCCATGAGTGGATGACCGCCAAGTCCGAGCTTATCCGTCATGTCGGCGGCGAGCAGGCCGACGGGACGTTCACCACGAACAAGGTCTTCGCCGGCCGCTTCAACGACGTCCTGGACGGCACCGGCGCCGGCGTCATGGCCTGGGACGACACGGTCTACTTCGCCTGCATCCCCAAGCTCTGGATGCTGCAGGACGCCAAGCGGGACGGCGTCGAGGCCCAGCGCAAGGTCATCGAGGACGGATTCGGCGTACGCATCTCGCTCTCCGGTCATGACATGAACGGCTTCGCCATCGGCCCGGACGGCCGCGTCTGGGGCACCATCGGAGACCGCGGCTTCAACGTCACCACCAAGGAGGGCAGGAAATACGACTCCCGCAACCGCGGCGCCGTCTTCCGTTTCGAGCCCGACGGCACCGACTTCGAGGTCGTCCACTTCGGCCTGCGCAATCCGAAGGAGATCGCCTTCGATGACTTCGGCAACGGCTTCTCCGTCGACAACAATTCCGACCAGGGCGACGCCGCCCGCGTGGTCTACGTGGTCGAGGGCGCCGATTCCGGCTGGGAGATGGAGCACCAGGCCATGCACACCTTCCACCGCTCGATCGGCCTCGAGCAGCGTCCGCTGTCCCGCTGGATGACCGAGAAGGTCTGGGAGCTCCAGAACCCCGTCCAGCCGGCCTTCATCATCCCGCCCTCCGCCTACATCAGTTCCGGTCCTTCCGGCCTGACCTACCACCCCGGCGCGGGCTTTCTCGAATCCGAGGCCGGACACTTCCACATCTGCGACTATCGCGGCTCGGCCGGCGCTTCCGGCATCTGGTCCTTCAAGATGGAGCCCGCGGGCGCCGGCATGAAGATGACCTCCTCCCACCAGCTCCTCTGGGGCGTCGCCGCGACCGACGTCGAGTATGACTGGAAGGGCCGCCTCGTCGTCTCGGACTTCATCACCGGCTGGGAGTCCCACGAGGCCGGACGCCTCGTGACCCTCGAGGCGAACAAGATGATGAAGCCCGAGGCCGTCGCCCCGGTGGCCGCGCTGATCAACGGCGGCATCGACAAGGCCTCCTCCGCCGAATTGGCCGCGCTCCTCGCGCACGCCGACCAGCGCGTCCGTCTGCGAGCCCAGATCGAGCTCACTCGCCGTCCCGACGCCGCGGATCGTTTTGAAGCCGCCACCCGGTCGGCCAACGCCCTCGAGCGCGTGCATGGCGTCTGGGGCCTCGGCATCCTCGCCCGTCGCGGCGCGGCCATCGCCCCCGGCGCCGCCTGGAAGGGCCCGACGCCCAAGGCGAGCGTCGAAGAGCGTTCCGCCGCCGCCCGACGCCTCGTCCCGCTGCTGGATCACGCCGACGCCGAAGTCCGCGCCCAGGCCGTCCGCGCCCTCTCGGAGGCCCCGCTCAAGGGCGACGACCTGCCGCTCGGCAAGCTCATCCTCGACCCGTCGCTTCGCGTACGTTCCTTCGCCGCGTTGGCGGCCGCCCGTCTCGGGGCAGAAAAGCATCTCCCTGAGGTCCTCGCGATGCTCAAGCAGAACGCCGACGCCGACCCCGTGCTCCGTCACGCGGGCTCCTATGCCATCGACCGTCTGTGCAAGACTCCTGAGGCCCTCGACGCCGTCGCCAAGGACGACAACGCCTCCGTCCGCCTCGCCGTGGTCATCACACTGCGCCGTCGTCTGGACCCCTCTGCGGCCCGGTTCGTGAAGGACAAGTCGACGATCGTGGCCGACGAGGCCATCCGTGCCGTGCATGACCTCGGTCTTGAAGCCGGCCGTCCCGCCGTCGCCGCCCTCATCGACGACCTCGGCTCCCGTGAATGGACGACTTTCATGCTGCGGCGCCTGACGCACAGCGCCTTCCGTCTCGGCGGCGAAAAGAACGCCGGACGCGTGGTGGCGATCGCCGCCAATGAGAAACTTCCGGCCGAAGCCCGCGCCGAAGCTCTCCGGCTCCTCGCGCTCTGGGCCAATCCTCATCCCGTCGACCAGTCGACCGGCCATTGGGCGCCTTTGCCGGCCCGTGACGCGCAGGAGCTGCGCGCCAGCCTGAGCGCCGCCCTGCCGACGCTGCTCAAGGGCGATTCGGACATACTGCGCGCCTCGCTCGAGCTCGTCGAGCAGTACAAGCTCGAGGTCGCCTCGCTTTCCGACGACCTCCTCGCCGGCCTCGTCGCCAATGAAAAGCTCAGCGGTTCCGCCCGGGCCAAGGCCCTCGAGCTCTGGCTCGAGCGCAAGCCGGCGAATCTCGCCGCCGTCGCAGGCAAATATGCCAAGGTCAAGCAGGACGAAGTCGCCATGGTCGCTCTCGGCGCGCTCGCCCACCTGAATCCGCAACTGGGGCTGGCCGAGCTCTCCAAGTCGGTCGCTGATGGTTCCGCCGCCCGCCGTCAGGGCGCTTGGAAGGCCCTCGCCAAGTTGCCCGCGCCCGGCGTTGACGCGCTCTTCGTCGCGAACCTCAAGGCGCTCGCGCAGGCTAAGGGAGTCTCGCCCGCCGCGGTCGAACTGCTCGAAGCCGCCGCCCAGCGTGCCGAGCCCTCCGTGAAGGAGGCCTTGGCCGCCGCGCAGAAGGCCATCGCCGGCGGTGACGACAAGCTCGCCAGGTGGATGCCCGCCCTCGAAGGAGGCGACGCCAAGAACGGCTTCGCCCTGTTCACCGCTCTGCCCGCCGGACAGTGCCTGCGCTGCCATCGCGCTTCCGATGATTCGCACGCCGCCGGCGGTGAAGCCGGCCCGAATCTTGCCGGCATCGCCAAGCGCGGGGACCGTCGTTACCTCCTCGAGTCCGTCGTGAACGCCGGGGCCGTCGTCGCCGCCGGTTACGGCACCGTCAACCTCGACCTGGCCAACGGCAGCGCCCTCGTCGGAACGCTGATCAAGGAGGAGAAGGACCATGTCGACGTCGATGTCGCCGGCAACCGCTGGCGCGTGGCGCGCAAGGACATCAAGGCCATGAGCGCCCCCGTCTCCGGCATGCCGGCGATGGACGCCCTCACCCTGAAGGAAGTCCGCGACATCGTCGCCTGGCTCGCCACGCTCGACAAGGCGCCCAAGAAGACCAAGGCCGTCGAGCCGAAGCCCCTCGACATCGCGACCATCAAGCCGGTCGCCACCGCCGCCTCCTCAAACGTCGATCCCGCCGTGATGGCGCTCGGCAAGCAGCAGTTTGCCACCTGCATGGCCTGCCACGGCCCGAACGCCGAGGGCACCGCCATCGCGCCGCCCCTGGCCAAGTCCGACTGGGTGAACGGGCCTGTCGAGAACCTCATCCGGATCCAGCTGCGCGGACTCACCGGACCGCTGAAGGTCTCGGGGAAGGATTACGTCCTGCCCGTCCCGATGCCGCCGCAGGCGCATCAGACCGACGAGCAGATCGCCGCCGTGCTCACCTACGTCCGCAACAGCTTCGGCAACTCCGCTCCGGCCGTGAAGCCCGAGCAGGTGAAGGCCCTGCGCGGAGAGGCGGGCAAGCCGATGCTCACCCAGGCCGACCTCGTCCCGCCCGGCCGCTGAGCCAGCGGTTCCTCAGCGCAGCGGAAACCGCAGCAGCGCCCTTTCGTCGCCCTCCATGCGCACCGATACCTCGGTGGCGTCGCCCCGCCCCACGATGATCGCGGCGAAGGGGCGTGACTTGTGGGAGGTCTCCTCGCCGATGTTCGTGCGGTAGCGCAGCGCGATGGAGCGTCCGAATCGCACGGCAGAGGTGAATTCGACCTTCACATCGCGGTTCGTTTCCGGCTCGGTGACGACCACCACCGCCTCCTTGGTGAAGTCGGGCAGACGGGGCGGAGGTCCCATCACGCGGGCGGGGCTGAGCAGACGGTCGAACTCCTGCTTGGTCTTGATCACGTGGACCCGCTGCCAGCCGTCCTTGCCCGTGTAGAAATGCTGTTCCAGCCGGACCAGAGGCACCTGCTCCATCAGTGACGCGTCGGCCTTGCGAAGCCCGACCAGTCCGGCGCGGCCGTCGGGCAGCACGCCGATCTCCGCCAGCAGCTGTCCCTGGTCGCGTAGCTTCTCCCATTCCCGGCCGGTGCCTTCCTTGATGTAGAAGGCCTCGATGCCGGAGCGGATCAGTCCGAACCGTCGGCTGCCGGCATGTCCGCGCAGGTAGGGTCCGGATGCGGGGCGCTTCAGGGTCGGGTGGCCGGCGCTGGCGACGCCCTTGGCGTCCACGGCGAGCGGCAGGTAGATTTCCGTGTCGTCCGGCAGATTCCAATAGGGCTCGCGCATGCTGCCTCTTTGCTCCTGGCCGTTCAGTTCGGCCCATTCCTTGTTGAGCCGACCGATGTCATCCGCGCCGGGGTTGGAGAAATCATAGCCCAGGATGACGTATTCGCCGCGCATGAGGTCGCGCGGGTCGAGCGCCCGGCAGGGGAGCAGGAAGCGCTGGCCGGTCTCGGCCGGGCGGCCGTGATGCCAGGCCATCCAGAGCAGTCCGCCCGCCTGCAGCACCGCGCAGAGGAGCACGACTTGCCTGGTGCGCTTAGTGACGGCGGAGAAGGCGGCCTCCAGCCAGGCGGGGTTCCATGCCGTCTCCGCGGCGGTGACCGAGCCCTCCCTCTGCGTACGCCAGAAGCGGGCGAGCGCGAAGAGGATGACTCCGATCACGGCGAAGAAGCCGGCCGTGCCGAGCATCCCGAAGTCCGCGGCGATGTCGACGTAGCGGGCCGTGAGCCAGGCGAGGAACACCAGTGAGCCGTACACGTAAGGCCGGAGCCGGCCTTCGGCCAGGCCGGTGCGGATCAGCCAGACCGCCGTCGCCAGCGTCAGCAGGTTGGCCGTCGCCTTGGTCAGCACGACGATGAAATCCGACCTGAGTCCGGATTCACGGCCCAATCCGAGCGCCAGGGTGCCCAGCGCGATGAAGGCGGGCCAAGTCCGCGAGGCGTCACCATCCTTGTATCCGGTGCGCAGCGCCCAGCCGACGGCGAGCAGCGTCAGCGTGAGCATGACCGGGTCATCCAGGAGCCCCAGTCCCCAGCTGCCGGACCTGCTCAGCATGCCCACGTAGAGCGTGATGACCGTGACACCGAGCGCTCCGATGAAGCGGAAGCCGCGGGCGTTGGGGCTGCCGGCCGGGTGCAGGGCGGCCAGCGCCAGCGGCAGCGCGAAGCCTGAGATGGCCGCCCCGCGTCCGACGTAGGTGAACCAGTAGGCGGCCATCGCCCAGGCCACCGCGCCGGCTATGACCGGAGAGCGACTGCGGTAGGCGGCCGCCGCGGAAGGCAGCAGCAGAAGCAGGAAGATGAGCCGCAGCCAGGACAGGTCAGGTTTCGTCGCACCGGCATGGTCGCCGACCTCCATCAGTATCCAGGTCGCGGCCAGGGCCACCGTCGCCATGTGCAGCAGCGCGGATTCGAGGACGAGCGCGAAGGGCAGGGTGCCGAGGCACCAGGCGAGCACCGCGTCCGGGCTGTGCGCGTCCATGTGGTAGGTCTGGCCCACCAGCGCGATGCCGGCGCCGAACATCAGGCAGCCGGCCAGATGGCCGAGCACGGAGCCCGTGCGGCGGGCGTTGAAGGTGTACCAGAGGCCGACGCCCTGCAGCAGCGCCACTCCGGCGACCACCGTGGCCAGACGTTCGCCGCGCGTGAGACTGTCCCAGTTGTGCCCCACCACCAGCATCACGGCCGCGCCGAAGAGCAGGACCCCGAACGCGCGGAGCACGAAGGCCATCCGGCCTGAAGACCCCTCTTCGGCGGGGTAGCGGCCGAGGATGCGGTCCCGTTGTTCCGCAGAGATCACCCCGTCGCCGGACCACGCCTCCGATTCCTTGGCCAGCCATTCACGGAAACCTTTGGGTAGGGGCATGGTGACGAGGATGGTCGCGCGCGTCGCCCGGGGCAAGGGGCGAGAGACGGGCCCTGCAAAAAGAAAGCCCCGGCGGGAGCCGGGGCTTCGTGGACGACGACTGAGGAAACCTCAGGCGATCGTGACTTCCTTGGCCAGGTAGACGTCCTGGATCGCGTGCAGGAGCTTGGCTCCTTCGGCGATCGGGCGCTGGAACGCCTTGCGGCCGGAGATGAGGCCCTGGCCGCCCGCGCGCTTGTTGATGACCGCCGTCTTGACCGCCTCGGCGAAGTCGTTGGCGCCGGAGGGGCCGCCCGAGTTGATGAGACCGATCCGTCCCATGTAGCAGTTGGCCACCTGGTAGCGCGTCAGGTCGATCGGGTGGTCCGAGGCGAGGTCGGAGTACATCCGCTTGTCGATCTTGCCGTAGGACGACTCCGTGGCCTGGATCGCGAGGTAGCCGCCGTTATTCTCGGGCAGCTTCTGCTTGATGATGTCGGCCTGGATCGTGACCCCGAGGTGGTTGGCCTGGCCGGTGAGGTCGGCGGACACGTGGTAGTCCTTGTCCTTCTTGAAGGCGCTGTTGCGCGTGTAGCACCAGAGCACCGTGGCCATGCCCAGCTCGTGGGCCATCGCGAAGGCCTGGGAGACCTCGATGATCTGGCGGTTGGATTCCGCCGAGCCGAAGTAGATCGTGGCGCCGACCGCGGCGCAGCCCATGTCGGCGCACTGCTTGAGCGTGCCGTACATCACCTGGTCGCCCACGTTGGGGTAGGTGAGCAGCTGGTTGTGGTTGATCTTCACCATGAACGGGATCTTGTGCGCGTAGCGGCGGGAGACGCTGCCGAGCACCCCGTAGGTGGAGCAGACCGCGTTGCAGCCGCCCTCGATGGCGAGCTTCACGATGTTCTCGCCGTCGAAGTAGATCGGATTCTTGGCGAAGGAGGCGCCGGCCGAGTGTTCGATGCCCTGGTCGACGGGCAGGATGGAGACGTAGCCGGTGTTGGCCAGGCGTCCGGAGCCGTACAGGCGCTGGAGGTTGGCCAGGACGCGGTTGCTCCGGTCGGAGGGCGCGAAGGCGTAGTCGACCCAGTCGGCGCGCGGCTGATGGATCTGCTCCTTCGAGATCTTCGGGTTCTTGAACCCGAGGAGGTTTTCGGCTTCGGCTCCGAGGAGCTTCTGGATTTCGCTGTATTGGCTCATGTCAGGAAAAGTCGGTTCGAAGGCATCAAATGGGCGGGGCGGCGGCGGACCTTCAAGCCCGAATTCAAAAACCGCCGATTAAGACCTTTTTTCCGCCGACCTGCTCAAATCTGCCAGTCATCGGCGGAAGCTGAGGCTGGGCGGGGGAGTTCGGGGTGGGGCGCCGTGACCACGTGCAGGACCGCTTCTCCGCCTCCGGCCAGCTCCTTGGCGCGCCGCACCGCCTTGGCGAGCGCCGCGGTCGGGTTGGCTTCCTCCCAGGGGATGACGTTTTCGGCGCCGACCTGATCGACCAGCCCGGCGTTCACGAAGATGGCCATCGTCTCGGGCTTCGCCTCGCAGAGGATCAGGTGCCGGCCGCCCTGCCGCAGCGTCTCGGCGAGGTCGCGGAGCAGCAGCACCCCGTTGGCGTCCAGGTGGAGCGCCTCGCGGAACTTCACCACCATGACCTTGAGGTTGGGGTCGGAGGACGCCCGCCGCAGATGGTCATGGAAGGCCTGCGTGGCCCCGAAGTGCAGGCTGCCTTCCACGTGCAGGATGGAGATGCCGGTCGAGGCCCGGCCGGCGGGACGTTCGCGGAGCTCCCCCTCCTCGCCGAAATCATATTCCACCACGTCCGGCCGGGAGGTGCGCTTGAGGTAGAAGGCCACCGCCACCGCGGTGCCGAAGAAGATGGCCACGTCGAGCGGCGCGACCAGCGCGGTGACGAACGTCGAGAGGAACACCGTGCGGTCCTGCGGGCCGGACTGAAGGATGATCCGCACCACGGCCAGGTTGGCCAGCTCGACCTCGGCGATGATGACCAGCGCCGCGAGGCAGGACAGCGGCACCAGCCCGACCCATTTGCCCGCGAGCAGCGCGACGGCCAGCACCGTCAGTCCGCAGAAGACCGAGGCCAGCGCCGTGCGCGCGCCGCTGGCGACGTTCAGGGCCGAGCGCGTGATCGAGCCGGAGGCCGCCATGCCGCCCGTGAAGGCGCAGGCGAGGTTCGCCATGCCCAGTCCGTAGGTCTCCTGGTGCAGGTCCGAGGCCCGGCCCGTCCGGAGCGCCGAGGCCCGCGCGTTGGCGGTCCCTTCGATGATGACGAGCACCGCCAGGGCGAGCGCCGGCGAGAAGAGCGTCGAGAGCGTCCGCAGTGAGAATTCGGGCGAGCGCAGCAGCGGCCCCTGGGCCGCCGCGCCGACGTAGCGCACCAGGTCTCCGTGCGAGCCCTGGTTCGCGGCCACGTTCTGGCCCAGCGCCGCGAAGACCGTGGCGAGCGCCACGGCGCCCAGGATGGCCTTGCCCGGCCCGTGCCTGCGGCGCAGGCCCAGGTAGGCCGAGGCCGTGAGCACCGCCAGCCAGAGGTCCATGCTCAGGAACAGCTGGCGGCCGGACTGGGCGGCGGACCAGAGCACTTCCGGCAGCGTCTCATCCGCGTATTCGCCGGGAAGTCCGAGCGCGGGCGGCAGCTGCATGGCGATGACGCGCAGCGCGGCGGCGGCGACGTAGGCGGAGATGACCGTGCGCGGGACGAAGTCGGCGAAGCCGCCCAGGCGCAGCCAGGCGGCGAGCAGCAGGAAGACTCCCGTCATCACGAGCAGCGTCGGCAGCGCCGAGGCGCGCATCTCGGGCGTCACCGCGCCGAGCGCGGCGAAGGACCCGAGCAGCAGGGCCGCGGAGGCGTTGGTCGGTCCGGCGGCGAGGTTGGCCGAGCCCGAGAAGAGCGGCGCCACCACGGCGGCGACCGCGCAGCCCGCCAGTCCGCTCCAGACCGGCAGGCCCGCCTTCATCGCGAAGGCCATCGACATGGGGAACGCGAGCAGGGCGACGCTCAGTCCCGCGATCACGTCGGCCCGGAGGGTAGGGCCGTCGCAGCGCGCGATGACGCCCCAGACCGGCATGGCGGCCGGCCGGGGCATGCCCGCCGCCCGCCGCAGCAGCTGCAGGAGGTCGGCGGCGATGCCAATCAGGCCCTTGAGCACGGCTTGTTGTTGTTCGCCCGCCGCGCTTCCTTCAACCGATTTCTGGTCAGTCGAGGCTTTCGGGGCTGAGCTGGGCGACCAGCGACTGCTGCAGGAGTCCGAAACAGGCGTAGCAGGCGATGGCGTGCCGTTTCTCCGAAGGGAGCGATTCGTCGTCCAGGTCCTCGGTCGTCTCGAGCCGGGAGTCGGGGATGTCGGCGAAGACCAGTTCACGCAGGGCCATCCGCACGGAGGAGATGGCGCGGAGGAAGCCCAGGGCCTGGGCCTCGTTGCGGAGCAGGATCACGGCGGGATCGCTCTTGGCCGTGGCGAAGGCGGTGGCGAGCAGCCGGGCCTCCTCGGCCGCATGGGACTCCAGGGCGCCCGTCCAGTGGCCGGCGAGCTCCTCGTCCTCGTCGGGGACGTGGGCGCGGCCGACGGCGACCCTGGCGGCGGCGGGAGCGATCAGGCGCAGCAGGTCGGACAGCACTCCGCGGGCCTCCGCGGTCATGGTGAGCCTGATCTCAGGCATCCTGTTCGAGCCTCGCGTCGAGATGCCACTGCTGGAGTTCGAGGGCCAGCATTTCGGCGCGCTCCCTGCCGCCCGTCCAGACCGTGGCCCGGCCTTCCTCATGGATCAGTCGCATCAGCCTCTTCGCGGAGTCCTGCGAGATGCGGAGCACGTTGACGAAGGCGACCACCACGTAGCCCATGAAGTTCACCGGATCATTGCGCACGACGACGTTCCACCGCTTCTCGGCCTTGGTGGAGGCCTCCGTCCTAACCTCGGGCTTGATCTTCGGTCGGGCCATGCGCGGCTTGGGGCGACTCCGACAGTAGCCGCTCCTTGAGCCTGCGCAAGCCGTCGATGAGTTCCGCGACCGCCTCGTCGGAGCCGGGTCCGGCCGGCTGGCGCTCGAGGCCGCCCGCGACTTTGGCGAGGGCGCCGCAGGCCATGAGTGAGAGCATGCCCTTGACCCCGTGGGCCTCCCGGGAGAGCGAGGGGCGGCCTTCCTCCCGCGAGGCGTCCTTGAGCCGCCCGATCATGCCGTCGGCGTGCCGCAGAAAGGCGCGGGCGGCGGCCCTGAGGTCTTCGGCTGACTCGACGTCCGCCGCGGCCATCGCGTCGGCGAACTCCGCGTCCGCGGTGGGGGGCGTCCGGTCCCCCAGGGCGGCGATCTTCTCGAGCAGTTCGGCGCCCCTGACCGGCTTGGAAAGGTGCGCGTCGAAGCCTGCGGCCTCGCAGCGGGCGCGGTCCGACTCCTGCGTCATGGCCGTCATGGCGAGCAGGCCCACGGGGGTCCGTCCGCCGGCCGCCTCTTCGCGCCGGATGGCCTGGGCGGCGGCCAGGCCGTCCATCACCGGCATCTGGATGTCGAGGACCGCCACGTCGAACTCGCCTTTTCTCCAGGCTTCGAGCGCCTGGGCGCCGTCGCCGACCGCGGTCACCCGGTGCCCCGCCTTGCGCAGTCTGGATTCCGCCACCTCGCGGTTGACCTCGTTGTCTTCGGCCAGCAGCACGCGCAGACGCCGCACGCTGCGCCGGCCGGATGCGGAGGCTTCCTCCACGAGCCCGGCGGGCGTGCCGGCGAACTTGGCCAGAAGCGCGGAGAGTCCGAGCGGCTTGGTGAGCAGATCCCTGCCCATCAGCCCCGATTCCGGCGAGGCGAGGAAGGTGGTCAGGTCCGACGGGAAGGCGGGCAGGTGGGCGTGGACATCGTCGGGGATGTCGACCAGCGCCAGGTCGAAAGGACGTCCGGAGTCGCCCGCGTCCTTCCAGAGCGCTTCCGCCTCCTCGCCGTTTTCGGCCGCGGCGCATGAGGCTCCCCAGCTGCCCAGCGTGTCGCAGAGCCAGCTTCGGACTTCCGCCGGTCCGCCGGCGACGAGCATGCGGCGGCCCGACAGGTCCGGGGCGGGGGCCGCCGGGTGGTCGGGATCGGGGTCGACCAGCATCGTGGCCGTGAAGAGGCTTCCTTCGCCGGGGCGGCTGGTGACCTTAACGAATCCGTCCATCGCCTGCACCAGGCTTCTGACGATCGTCAGCCCCAGGCCCGTGCCGCCGAAGCGTCGCGTCGTGGTCGAGTCCGCCTGCGTGAAAGGCTCGAAGATGCTCTCGAGCCGGTCCTCGGGGATGCCGATGCCGGTGTCCTCCACCGTCAGCGTCGCCTGAAGGCGGTCGCCCCGGGCGGAGAAGGCCAGGCGGGCGATGACGTGCCCCTTCGCGGTGAACTTCACCGCGTTGCCGATGAGATTGGCCGCGACCCGTCGGAACTTCACCGAGTCACCGAGCACCGCCCGCGGACTGGACGCTTCGCAAAGCGCCTGCACCGACACCCCCTTGCGGGCCGCCTGGCGATGGAACTGCCCCGCCACCTCCTCGAGGGCCCGCACCGGATTGAACGGCGCCCGGTCGACCGTCACCCCGCCGTGGTCCAGCCGCGAGAAGTCCAGCACGTCGCGCACCGTGTCCTCGAGCTCGGTCACGCTGCGCAGGATGCGGCGGAACGTCTCGGCCGAGGGCCGATCGGGCTCGGCCAGGGCCGACTCGCACAGTCCGTGGATGGCGTTGAGCGGGTTGCGGATCTCGTGCGTCACGTTGGCCACGAACTGCCAGCGCGCCGCCGCGAACTCCTCCGCGCGTTCGAGCGCGATGCGCAGACGGTTGTGCTCGTCGACGGCCTCGGTGATGTTGACCGCGAACGTGAGCAGGCCCGGAGGCAGGCCGGCGCCGCCCTTCGTCAGCTCATGGACCACCCGCACGAGCCGCGATTTGCCGTTGGCGGCCTCGAAGTGGGTCACCGCCTGGCGGACCCGCCGGCCGGTCCGTTTGACCTCCTCGTCGAACTTGGCGAATTCGGCCGCGGTGGCCGGCGAGAGGATGTCGGACAGCCGCAGGTCGGCGACGTTGCCGCGGTAGGGCAGGGCCAGGAACTCATCCAGGCTGCGGCTGGTCTGGAGGATGCGGCCCTCGAGGTCCCGGAAGATGATGAAGTCGGGGGAGTTCTCGATGAGCGTCCTCGCCAGGCTCATGCCTGAACGGGGAGTGAGCAACGGCTGGCCGTCGACTTCGGCGTCATCCGCCAGCAGCACCCATACCTGCTGGGCGTATCTCGGGTCGGGCAGGAGGATCACTTTGGCCGCGCGCAGCGGAGCCTCGCCCTTGGCGGGCCGCAGTTCCAGCAGCCCGCTCCAGGATGACCAGCGTGCCGCCGAGAACAGCAGCGAGGAGACCGGCCGGCCGTTGTCCATCTCGACGAAGATCTCGTCGATGCGCGTGCGGGCCTTGACCGACCGTCCGAGGGTTTTTTCAAAAAGAGGGTTGGCGTGCAGGACTCTTCCGTCCCGGCTGCAGACCAGGAAGGGCCAGGGGAGCAGGTGCGGCAGGGCGGAGAGGTCTGGCATGGCCGCAGGCTAGGTGGTCGGGCGGCGGAAGGCAGTAACAACCTCCTGAGGGAATCCTCCGGACCGCGCGTCCCGACTGGTGCTCAGGAAGGGACTTGAACCCTTACGCTTTATGGGCACTGGAACCTGAATCCAGCGTGTCTGCCATTCCACCACCTGAGCGATCAGTCGGGTGATTGAGCAAAGGGCGGGCAGGAGGGCTGTCAAGGACGAGGGTCACCCCAGGTCCTTTTGCATGTAGACGCAATCAAGCGTGCGGCCCAGCTTACGCCCCACCCCTTGGAGCTTGCCCGCCGTTGAGAAACCCAAGGCAGCGTGCAAGCGCAGGCTGGCCTCCTGTTCGCCGGAGACCCTGGCCACGATCACCCGATGACCCAGCTTCCTGGCCTCCTCGATCAGGCGCGTCAGTAGAAGTCTGCCCAGGCCCTTCCCGTGATGCCGGTGGTCCACGAAAACCGAATCTTCCACCGTTCCGTCCCAACCTTGGCGGGAATTATACACGGACAGGGATGCCCAGCCCAGCACCTCTCCCCCTGATTCCGCCACAAAAACCGGGTGGCCGGGGCCCCTGGACTCCAACCATTTGCGGCGGCCCTCCTCGGTTTCCTCGGTCAGATGCCAGGTGCAGGTGCTCGTCCTGACGTAATGGTTGTAGATGCGGTTGATGGCCGCGGCGTCGGCCTTGGTGGCACGTCGGACGCTCGTCTGCATGGGGCTGATGCTTGGGGCCGCCGGCGGGGGGCTCAACCAAGGAAATCCCGTTGACACCTCAGTTGGCGGCACCTTTGTTGACCGACCTGCCGTGCGACACGGCCTTCCGCCATGAAAGTCTCCTCCTCCCTCAAATCCCTCAAGAAGCGCCACCCGAATTGCCAGGTGGTGCGTCGCAAGGGCCGTATCTACGTGATCAACAAGACCCACCCGCGCTACAAGGCGCGCCAGGGCTGATCCCGCCGCCGCCCCACGCCCTTTGCCATGAAGAAAGAAGGCCATCCTGATTATCACGCCGTCGTGTTCGTGGACGTCTCCACCGGGCGCGAGTTTCCGACCCGTTCGACCATGAAGTCCAAGGAGACCAAGGTCATCGGCGGAGTGGAGCACTTCGTGATTCGTCGAGAAGTCACCATGGACTCCCACCCCGCCTACACCGGGGAGAAGCGCTTCGTGGACTCCGCCGGTCGCGTTGAGAAGTTCAATTCGAAGTTCCGCCGGAAGTAAGCTGCAACGCCTTCCATCAGAAACCCCGCTCGGCGGGGTTTTTTTGTAGCCAAACAACCCTATAAATGACTTTTATCAATCATTTAAAGGAATGAAGGTTAATCTTCATTTATTTCCCTGCCTTTAGAATCAAGCTGGTGAGACTCTTCCTAGACCGTTGCACATCAAATAATAGGGCTATTCACAGACAATTGTGAATTAAGGTGAATAAAACAGGGATAAGGCTATAAATTAAGACAAAGTGCTTGATTTCCTTTCTGACCTGCGCCAATACTTTCCCCGCTATGAAGCACATCCTCCCGATCATCACCCTCACGACCCTCGCTGCCGCGGCTTCCGCCCAGGCTGCGTCCGGTCTGTCCTACAACAACCTGTCGCTCGTCTACACCGACGTCGACAACGCCACCAGCGACGATGGTTTCTCCATCGCCGCCCAGGTCACCCTCGGTGGAAACGTCCTGATCCAGGCCGCTTCCAACATCGGCGGAGACACCCGTGAGCTCGACGGCAACAATGACGACCTCTCCATCGGCTACATTTTCAAGAATGTCGCCGCCGGAGTGGACGTGACCCCCTACGTCGGAACGGAAGACACCTACGGCGTCCTCCTCCGTCGCTCCCTCTCGGAAGTCGTCGCCGGCCTCGAAGTCCGCGCTTCCTACGAGCAGACCCAGAGCGTGGCCAACGCCGACAACAGCGCGGTTCTCGTCGGCCTCGGCTACAGCTTCCTCAAGTCCTACACCGTTGACGTGAACTACATCAACGGAGAAGGCGCTGCCCCTGACGCCTGGGAAGTCGGCCTCCGCTACAACTTCTAATCTTCGGATCAGAAGTTGAAACTAAGGGCCCCGGAAACGGGGCCCTTTTTGTTTTACCGGGCTTCGAGGTGCACGGTGATGCGCATCTCGCGGTCTCCTGAGCCCCAGTAGCTCCCGCTGACGGGGGTCGCGTCGCGGTAGTCCCTGCCCACGGCGGCCGCCACGTAGGCCTCCGTGACGGGTTTTCCGTTGGTTGGATCCAGGCCGGTCCAGCCATGACCGGGCAGCCAGATTTCGCACCAGGCATGGGAGGCGTGTCCGCCGATGATTTCGCCGCGTCGTGCGTCATACACGTAGCCGCAGACATATCGGGCCGGAAGGCCCACGGCCCGGCAGAGCGCAAGCAGCAGGTGGGCGTAGTCCTGACAGACTCCCTTGCGGCTGGAGAAGAACTCGCCCGTGGTGGTTCCGATATGGGTCTGTCCGGGCTCATAGGCGCAGTTGGCATGGACGGTCCGCATGAGCTCGAGCGCCAGCGAGCGCAGGCCCGGAGAAGCCCGTTCCACGTCGACCGCCGCCCGCCAGATTTCCGGGGTGATCTGCACCGGCCCGTCGGGCAGCAGGTACGGCTGGAAGGCCTCGCGCAGGGACTCGTCCTGCAGCAGGTCCTTGGCGGGGTCTTCTCCGGAGAGGACCGGGGGAGGCGCAGTCGTCTCGACGAGGCTCAGGGCCTCGATGGTCAGCGCCGTGTGCGGTTCGTCGACTTCGAACCTGTGCACGGGGTTGCGGTGCAGGTCATGATAGCGTTCCAGTCGCGTGGCGGGCACGACCCGGATGAGATGCATCAGCGGCTTCTGCCTCCGGTTGGAAAGGGGGGTCACCCGCAGCTCGTTGGAATTGCCATGCACGGGCAGGGCGTACCGGTATTCGGTGCGATGCGTGACGCGTAGCTTCATGGGCGAGCGGGTGCGTCTACTGCTGCTGTTGCTGCTGCTGTTCGCGATGCCACTGGGCGGTCTGGTCGCCCGAACCCAGGCGCCCGAACCGGCGGTCGACTTCGCCGGGCAGAAGCACGTAGGTCTCGAAGACCGCCTGGCCCGCGCCGTTGAGCTGCACCTGCAGCTCGTCGATGTACTCGTGAAGTCCGCGCGACATGACTTCGGAGGGGCCGGAGAAGCTGAGCCGCGCGAGCAGGGCGCCCGTGATCTTTTCACAGGAGTTGGAGTATCTGCCGGTGGGCGTGCAGGAGATGTCGTGCAGGACCTGGTCCGCCCGCCGCAGGCAATGCCGCACAGACCGTGGGAACTCGTTCGAGAAAACGAGCAGATCGACGACGTTGGCGACCGCGATTTCTCCCCCGTAAAGCCGGCGGTAGCTCGCATGGGCGGAACAGGCCCGGAGGATGGCCCCCCAGCGCAGGGAGGAGCGGGCGTCGTCCGCCGGGTCGTCCCCGAAACGGATGTCCAGGAAACGGCTGGTCATGTCCGCACGCTCGAGCAGGCGGCCCAGCCGTAGGAAGCTCCAGCCCTCATCACGGGAAAGCGTGGCCTCCGTGATGCCGTCGAAGAGCATCGAGGAGCCGATGACGCGCTCATAGAAGGCGTGCGGAGAACGTGCCAGCAGGTCCGCCCCTTCCTCGGAGCCCAGGAGGATGTGGAGCGCGTTGAGCTCCGACCACATCTCGTCGGAGATCTTGTCCCGCACCGACCGGGCGTTCTCTCTCGCCTGTCTGATGCACGACAGGATGGAGTCGGGGTTGCGCTGGTCGAGCGTCAGGAACCTGGCGGCATCCCCGCGTCCGGGGCGCGGGTAGAGGGCGCGAAAGGACCCTTCCATCGCGGTGGCCCGCAGCACGGGCGTCCAGTACTCCTCCTGGGCGGGTCCGCTGCCCAAGGTCTCGTCATCCAGCAGCATCTCCTCGCTGACCCGCACCAGACGCGCCAGGTTCTCCGCGCGTTCAATCTGCCGCGACATCCAGTACTGGTGGTCGGCGACGCGCGAGAGCAGGGTGGGGGGAGCGTTCATGCCGCGAGCACCCAGGTGTCCTTGCTGCCTCCTCCTTGGGACGAATTCACGACCAGCGAACCCTTCCGGAGCGCCACCCGGGTGAGTCCGCCCGGCATGACCTTGACCGTGTCGCCCCAGAGGACGAAGGGGCGCAGGTCGACATGGCGTCCTTCCAGTCCTCCTTCCACCAAGGTGGGGTGCTGGGAGAAGCGCACGACGGGCTGGGCGATGTAGCCCCTGGGATTGGCGATGATGCGCGCGCGGAACTCCTCGATCTGGGCCTTGGTGGCCGCGGGACCGATCAGCATGCCGTAACCGCCGCTCTCGTCGGCCGCCTTGACGACGAGCTCGGGAAGTCGCTCCAGGATGTGCTTCCTGTCGTCGTCCCGCCAGGCGAGATAGGTGGGCACCTGGTCCAGTAACGGCTCCTGGCAAAGGTAGTAGCGGATCATGTCCGGAACGTAGGCGTAGGTCACCTTGTCATCCGCCACGCCCGTTCCGATCGCGTTGGCCAGGGCCACGTTGCCGCGCCTCACCGCGTCGACGAGGCCCGGGACGCCGAGCACCGAGTCCTTGCGGAACACCTGCGGGTCGAGGAAGTCGTCGTCGATCCTGCGGTAGATGACGTCCACCTGCCTGAGGCCACGGGTCGTCCGCATGTAGACGAAGCCGTCCAGCGCGATCAGGTCCCGGCCCTCCACGATCTCGATGCTCATCTGCCGCGCCAGGAAGGAATGTTCGAAGTAGGCGCTGTTGTGCACGCCCGGCGTCAGGAGCACCACGTTGGGGTCGGGATTGCCGCGGGGGGCGACGTTGCGCAGCGTGGCCAGCAGGTCCGCAGGGTAGGTGTCCACCGGGCGCACCGCTCCTGCGCCGAAGAGGCCCGGGAAGACCCGTTTCATGGCGGAGCGGTTCTCCAGCACGTAGGAGACTCCGGAAGGGCATCGTCCATTGTCCTCCAGCACGAGGTAGCGTCCGTCGCGGTCCCGGATCAGGTCCGTGCCGCAGACGTGCACGTAGGCGTCCTTGGGGACCGATGCCCCCACGAATTCCGGGCGGAAATGCCGGGCGCCAAAAACCACCTCCTTGGGGATGATCCCGTCCTTGATGATCTTCTGGGCGTGGTAGACGTCGTAAAGGAACAGATTGAGGGCCGTGATCCGCTGAATCAGGCCCGCCTCGATCCTCTCCCACTCGGCCGCCGGAATGACCCTCGGGAAAGGGTCGAAGGGGAACACCCGTTCCGTCCCCCGTTCATCCCCGTAGACGGTAAAAGTCACCCCCTGTTTCATGAAGAGCAGTTCGAGGCTGCGAAGCTTCTGGCCTAGCTCATCTTGGTGGAGTCCGCGCAGCCGCTCCGCCAGGCCGCGGTAGTAAGGCCGGACGGCCCCCTGGGAGTCGACCAGTTCGTCGAAAAGGTCGGCCGGACGGTAATCGTCGAGGAGCATGCCTCATTTCAAGCAGGAGCTCTGCCAGCGGCCGCACGCCTCGGCCGGTGTCGGAAAACGGACTCCCCTGCGTCCGAACTTCGTCAGAGCCCGACGGAAAGCATCAGAGGCCTTTGCGGTCGGCGGGGCCTTCTTCGCGGTATCCCTTGGATCGGAAGAATTCCCGGAGGACCTCCGAGCGGGCCTCGGCCATGCGGTTGCGCTGCACGTCCTCGGGGGAAAGCATCTTCTGTCTTTCGGTCATGACGCGCCTGAGGCGCATGAGGGCGGACTGCTGGAGCTGCCGCACCCGCTCGCGGGTGAGTTTGAAGGCGGCCCCCACTTCCTCGAGGGTCAGGGGACTTTCGCCGTCGAGACCGAAGCGTCGCACCAGCACTTCCCGTTCCCGGGCGTCGAGATGGGAGAGCAGGTCCATCAGCTCGCCGGAATCGGATTTGCCGCGCAGGGTCTCGAAGGGCGTGCGCTCGCTCTCGTCCCGGACCAGGTCGCCGAGCGTGGCGTCCCCTTCCTCGCCGACCGGCTGGTCGAGGGAGGCCGCCCGGTTGGCCACGGCCTTCATGTGCACGACTTTGGAAAGCGGTATCTGCATCGCCTCCGCGATCTCCTCGTTGTGCGGCTCCCTTCCCAGTTCCGCGGCGAGCTGCGCCGTGACGCGGCGCATCTGGGAGATCCGGTCCACCATGTGCACCGGCAGGCGGATGGTCTTGCCGCTGGTGGCCAGGGCGCGCTTGATCGCCTGCTTGATCCACCAGGCGGCGTAGGTGCTGAGCTTGCCGCCCTTGTCCGGGTCGAAGCGCTCCACGGCCTTGATGAGGCCGAAGTTGCCCTCACTGATCAGGTCCATCAGCGGCAGTCCGAAGCCGTCATAGTCCTTCGCGATGCGCACCACGAGGCGAAGGTTGGACTGGATCATGCGCTGCCGCGCGGCCTCGTCCCCCTTGAGCACTTTTTTCGCGAGCGCGGTCTCCTCCTCCAGGGTGAGCAGCGGGGTCTTGCCGATCTGATCCAGATAGGTCCGCAGCGGGGAACGCTCCTCGGGATGCAGCTGGTCGAAGGGCAGGCCGGGTTCGGTGACGTCCTCCGCGGGAGCGGACGCCGGCGGAGCGGCCGGGGCGGGAGCCGGGGGCTGCGCCTTGGGTTTCTTGGAAGGGCGCTTGGCCAAGGTTCAGGAGCGGAGTTTGGAGGCGAGGCCGAGGGCGCGCAGGACGCCCTTGGACTTGTTCACCGTCTCCTCGAACTCCGAGGCGGGGACGGAGTCGGCCACGATGCCCGCTCCCGCCTGCACGCTGGCCACTCCTGCGCGCAGCGAGGCGGTGCGGATGACGATGCAGGAGTCATGGCCGCCGTCGAAACCGAAGTAGCCCACGGCCCCGCCGTAGGCGCCGCGCCGTTCACGCTCGAGTTCGGAGATGACCTGCATGGCCCTCACCTTGGGCGCGCCCGAAAGGGTGCCCGCCGGGAAGGTCGCGCGAAACAGGTCGAAGGCGTCGCGACCTTCGGCGAGTTCGCCTTCGACCTGCGAGACGATGTGCATCACGTGCGAATAGCGCTCGACGACGGCGTAGTCCGGCACGGTGACGCTCCCGGGGACGCAGACCCGGCCGAGGTCGTTGCGGGCGAGGTCGACGAGCATGAGGTGCTCCGAGCGCTCCTTCGGATCGGCCAGCAGTTCCGTCTCGAGCCGCCGGTCCGCGGCCTCATCGGCGCCGCGCGGCCGCGTGCCCGCGATCGGCCGGATCTCGCAGCGCCGTCCCGTGAGGCGCACGTTCACCTCCGGGGAGGCGCCGACCATGTCGAAGCCGCCGCCCGTCTCGAGGGCGAACATGTAGGGCGAGGGATTGACGTGCCGGAGCACCCGATAAAGGTCGAGCGGATCGCCCTGGAAGGGCACGTCGATGCGGCGCGACAGCACCACCTGCACGCAGTCTCCGGCCCGGACGTATTCCTGAGTCCGGCGCACGGCCGCTTCGAAGGCCTCCTGGTCGACGTTGCCCTTGCCTTGGGCGAAGCCCGCCAAGGCGGGCAGCTCCGCCGCCGGGGCGGCACGGGGCCCCGTCACGACGGCCCGGAGCGACTCCAGTTCCTTGCAGGCGGAGGCCCAGGCTTCATCCGCCTTGTCCGGGGAGGGGATCCTGGCGTTGACGATGAGCCGGAGCGTCTGGCGCGCGTTGTCGAAGGCCACGACCCTGTCGACCAGCATGAAATGCAGGATCGGGCTGCGCGTGGGGTCGGTCGTCGGCCGCGGCACGGTGGGTTCCACGCGGTGGACGTACTCGTAGCCGACCATTCCGACCATGCCGCCGACAAAGGGGGGCAGCCCCGGGACTTTGGCGGTCTTGAGCCCGGCCAGCTGGGACTTCACCAGCGTCAGCGGATCGGCAGGGGTGGGCACGGTCTCGGTGCTTCCGTCCCGTCGGGTGATCACGGTGCGGTCCTCCCAGGCCGTGAGGGTCATCGCCGGGGCCGCTCCGCAGAAGCTGTAGCGGCCGATATGCTTGCCGCCCGTGACCGATTCGAAAAGGAAGGAGGGTCCCAGAGACCTCAGCCGGGCGTAGACCGAGACGGGCGTCTCCAGGTCGGCCATCAGGTCGAGGCATACCGGAACCAGGTCGGAATGCCCGGCCAGTCGGCGGAAGGTCTCTAGGTCGGGAGTCAGGCTCACTCCCGTCCAGAGTAGTACGCCCCGGCGACCCTTTGGAACCTTAAACGGCTCAGGCCGCGCCGCCGGACTGCCAGCGTCCCCAGAGGGAAAGGGGGAGCAGACGTCCGCCCGATTCCTGCTTCAGCGCGAGTTCGCCGATGTCCACCCTGCCTCGCAGGCCCCGCGTCATGTCCTCGAGCAGATTGCGGCAGAGGATGGAGGAGGCGTCGATCGTGTACACCGTCAGGATCACGAACCTGGCTTCCGGCGAGAGCAGCTCGCGGCACGCCCGCAGGAGGGGCGCGAGGTCGCGTTCGACTTTCCAGAACTCGCCGCCCGGACCCCGGCCGAAGGCGGGAGGGTCGAGCAGCACGGCCTCATATTTGTTGCCGCGCTTCACCTCGCGCCGGACGAACGTCGGCGCGTCCTCGATGATCCAGCGGATGGGCGCCTCGGCCATCCCCGAGAGCTCCTGGTTGCGTCGGCCCCAGGCCACCGCCGGCTTGGAGGCGTCGACGTGGGTGACGGACCATCCCGCCTTGGCGGCGACGAGGGAGGCCGCGCCGGTGTAGCCGAAGAGATTCAGGAGACGGGGGCGTTGCCCGGGCGCCGGACGCTGACGGGCCAGCCATTCCCAGTGGGGGGACTGCTCGGCGAAGACTCCGAACTGCTTCGAGTTGTCCATGAACCGCAGCGTGAGACGGAGGTCGCCGTAGCGGGTCTCCCACTCCTTGGGGCAGGCGCCCTTGAGACGCCAGCGGCCTTCGCGGCCGCCCTCCTCGTGCTCGGCGGCGGCGCGCTGCCATTCCGCCGCGGGCAGGGAGCGGCTCCACCACGCCTTGGGCTCGCTGCGGATGAGGCGGACCCCGCCCACTTCCTCGAGCTTCGCGCCGTCGCCTGAATCGAGCAGGCGGTGACCTTGCCAGTCGCTGACCAGTACGCTGATTTCCACGCACGCATCGTGTGAGGGCCGGGGCCCGGAGGGAAGCCCGCTTTTGCTCGCCAAAGCCGACGGCTCCTTTCCAATCGACGCGCATGTCGCGTCAGCTCGCCAGCGCCCGTTGGGAAGGACCGAGCGCCGGAATCGTGGCGCTCTCGTCCGACTGGTCGGGCGGCGGAGCGCCGCCGCTCACGCTCAGTCCTCCGGCCAGGATCGTCTCGCTGGAGCGCGCCCACCCGGCCGCCTGGGCGTTGCGCGCCGGCCATTGGATCTCGGAGGGCGTGGTCCACTTCTTCCTCTGGCGCGCCCTCTGTCCGGACGCCGGCTCGGTCACGGTGGCCGGCGACTTCAACGGCTGGGGTTCCGAGGATGCGGCAAACTGGACGATGAGTCCGGTCTGCGTCCAGGGAAGCGACGGGTTCCAGCTGGACGTCCCGTTGGCCCGGGTGCTCCGGGGCGACGCGGCTTCCTTCAAGTTCAGGCTCGCCGACGGCAGGTGGGTGGAGCCTCCGCATGACGCGGACAACGCGGTCCGTGACGGCTTCGGAAACCGCAACCTCTCGCTCAGCCGCTTCCGGACCGACCGGCACGTGTTCCGCTTCCGCGCCGCCGGCATCGACTCGGCGGCGGCCCCCACGCGCGTGGTCTTCGAGACGCCCGAGCTCCTCGAGCTGTCCGACATCGTGGCTCCCGATCCGCTGGACGTGCTCGAGCCGCCGGGGCCGTTCGGCGCGATCGGGGCCGAGGGGCGCACCGTCTTCCGCGTCTTCGCGCCGCGCGCCCAGTCCGTCTCCGTGGCCAGCACGGGCGCGGTGTTCGGCCGTCCCATCGTGCAGCCGCTCCATCTCGAGCTGAGGCCGGAGGGAAGGGGGGCCTGGGTCGGCGAAACGGCGCGTGATCTCGCCGGGGCCGATTATGTCGTCAGCGTCGACGGTCGGGCCACCTTTGACCCGTGGGCGCGCCGGCTCGTCTCGACGGGGGCTGACCGGCTCGGCGTCGTCAGCGCCCCGTCCGATTTCGAGGACCTGGACGACGGCTTCGTTCCGCCGGCCCCTGAGGATCTCGTGCTGCTCGAAGTCCACGTGCGTGACCTGCTGGGCCTGGCCGATGCGGGGCCTGCCGCCGGTTTCGCCGAGCTCGCCGCCTGGATCCGGGAGGACGGGGCATACCTCCGCTCCTTGGGCGTCAACGCGCTCGAGCTGCTGCCTTGCACCGACCATGAGCGCGGCGGCAAGGAGGAGTACCATTGGGGTTACATGCCGGTCACCGCTTTCGCGCCCGCCGCCGCCTACGCTCCCGGCGGCTCCCCGGAAGCCGCGGCGGCCGAGGCCTTCAAGGAACTCGTCCGCGTATGCCATCGCGCCGGTCTCGCGGTGATCATGGACCTCGTCCTCAACCATTTCGGCTCCCCCAATCCCCTCGCCGCGGTGGACCGTGAATACTATTTCCGGACCGACGCCGCGGGCCGTCTGACCAACTGGAGCGGCTGCGGCAACGACGTCCGCGCCGAAGCGCCGATGTTCCGCCGGTTGGCGGTCGCCTCGATCGAGCACTGGACCGGCCCGCTCGGGTGCGACGGCGTGAGGCTCGACCTGGCCGAGCTGCTCGGCACCCCGCTGCTGCGCGAAATCGAGGAGGTCATGCGCTTCAAGCGTCCGGAGAAGATCCTCATCGCCGAGCCCTGGAGCTTCCGCGGCCACGTCGCCCGCGAGCTCGACGGCTCCACCTGGACCAGCTGGGACGACGCCTACCGCGAGTTCCTGCCCGCCTACGTGCGCGGCCACGCGAGGGCCTCCGACCTCCTGCATCACGTGGCCGGCTGCGGCATCCGTCCCTCCGCGCGGCTGCGCTACGCCCAGTCCCACGACGACATGGCGTGGATCGACCGCATCACCGTGCGCGAAGGCGCCGACGGATCGGACCCCGCGCCGGAGGACGTGCTCCGCACCCGCCTCATGCACGCCGCGCTCCTCTGCTCGGCCGGCGTGCCCATGCTGTCCGCCGGCCAGGACTTCCTGCACAGCAAGCGCGGCGTCTCCAACACCTGGCGCCGCGGCGACCTCAATCGGATGGATCCCGGACGCCTTGCCCGGTTCCGCACGGAGCACGACTTCGTTTCGGCCCTCATCCGTTTCCGCCTTTCGCCCGCCGGCGCAGGGCTCCGCCCGCGGTCCACCGTCAGCCCCTCCTGGATGCGGGTCACGCACCAGGATCAGGGGGAGGCTTTCGCCGCCGTCCTCAACCACGACCGTTCGGTCGGCCCCGTCCGTGTTCTCCTCGCGTGCAATCCGCATCGCCAGCAGGTCGAGCTGGTCCTGCCTGACGCCGGTCCCTGGAGCCCCGTCGTCCTTTCGCCCCGGCCCGACTGCCCGCACGCCCCCGGTCCCCGGCCTGAGGCCGCCACCGGCAGGGTGGTGCTGCCGCCCTTGGCTTGCGGAGTCTGGTCGTGCCCGGCCTGACCGCATTCTCGCTTGCCAACGCGGGTCGCCCGACCCTTTTTCAACGCCTCTCCCGGACTTTCCGGACCCTTTCCAGCACAACACCATGGCCACCAAAGTAGCAATCAACGGATTCGGCCGCATCGGCCGTCTCGTCTTCCGCGCCCTCGTCGAGCAGGGCCACCTCGGCAAGACCTTCGACGTCGTCGCCGTCGGCGACATCGTCCCCGCGGACAACCTCGCCTACCTCCTCAAGTACGACTCCACCCAGGGCCGCTTCAACGGCACCGTCTCCTCCAAGAAGTCGTCCCCCGACAAGGCCGAGGACGACGTCCTCGTCGTCAACGGCAAGGAGATCCTCGTCGTCTCCGCCAAGAGCCCGGCCGGGCGCCCCTGGGGCAAGCTCGGCGTGCAGGTCGTGATCGAGTCCACGGGCCTGTTCACCGAGGCCGCCAAGGCCAAGGGCCATCTCGAGGCCGGCGCCAAGAAGGTGATCATCTCCGCGCCCGCCAAGGACGAGGACATCACCGTCGTCATCGGCGTGAACGACGAGAAGTATGACGCCGCCAAGCACAACATCATCTCCAACGCGTCCTGCACCACCAACTGCCTCGCGCCCCTCGTGCACGTGCTCATCAAGGAGGGCTTCGGCGTCGCCGAAGGCCTGATGACCACCGTCCACGCCTACACCGCCACCCAGAAGACCGTCGACGGACCTTCCAAGAAGGACTGGAAGGGCGGACGCACCGCGGCCCAGAACATCATCCCTTCCTCCACTGGCGCCGCCAAGGCCGTCGCCCTCGTGCTGCCCGAGGTGAAGGGCAAGCTGACCGGCATGGCCTTCCGCGTGCCCACTCCGACCGTCTCCGTCGTCGACCTGACCGTGAAGACCGTCAAGGACACCTCCCTCGCGGAGATCAAGGCCGCCCTCAAGCGTGCCTCAGAGACCTACATGAAGGGCATCCTGGCCTACACGGACGAAGAGGTCGTCTCCTCCGACTTCATCCACGACAAGAGCTCTTCGATCTTCGACGCCGGCTCCTCCATCGAGCTGAACAAGAACTTCTTCAAGCTCGTCAGCTGGTACGACAACGAGTGGGGCTATTCCAACCGCGTCGTCGAGCTGCTGGGCAAGGTCGCGGCCAAGCTCTGAGCCTCCGGCCCGGCGCTTCCGCCCGCAGGCGGCCCGCAAGGGCCGCCTGCGTCTTTTCCGGCTTACGCGGACATTCGGCGCCGCGGCCCGGTTTGTTCTTCCCACGCCGCGGGCAAGGGCTTTCTCTGCACCTCTGTTCACCGCCATGCCCGTACCCACCCTCCGAGAACTAGGCTCCGTCAAGGGCCTGCGCGCCCTCGTCCGCGTCGATTTCAACGTCCCCCAGGACAAGAAGACCGGGGCCATCACGAACACCCAGCGTATCGCCGCGGCGCTCCCGACGATCAAGTTCCTCCTCGAGGGGGGCGCCTCCCTGGTGCTGATGTCGCACCTCGGACGTCCGGACGGCAAGGCCGTCGAGAAGTTCTCGCTCCGTCCCGTGGCCGCCGAACTCGAGAAGCTGCTCG
>JACCDU010256913.1_pt1 | contig 42933 bp, 39 predicted proteins | sample 7446081 | NCBI WGS metagenome assembly JACCDU01 (sample SAMN15323447, study PRJNA562643) | freshwater metagenome | isolation source: river surface water | place: USA:Blue River Watershed | collected 2017-08-17
AAAACAACGATTTTCATTACGAGATCTTGAGCAAGCGCTTGCGCGAGCTGAGCTTTTTGAACAACGGCGTGCGTATTCGGCTCAAAGACGAGCGCAGCGGCAAAGAGGACGACTTCTCTGGCGCCGGTGGCGTGAAGGGCTTCGTTGATTTCATCAACGCCAACAAAAAAGTCTTGCACCCCAACGCGTTCATCGCCATGGGCGAGCGTCCTGCCGACTCTTATGGTGGCATTCCTGGCACCAGCATTGGTGTGGAAGTGGCCATGCAGTGGAACGATGGTTACAACGAAAGCGTTTTGTGCTTCACCAACAACATTCCACAACGTGATGGCGGCACTCACCTCACAGGTTTGCGTGCAGCCATGACACGTGTCATTGGCAAGTACATTGAGAAAAACGAAATTGCCAAGAAGCAAAAAGTCGAAGTCAGTGGCGACGACATGCGCGAAGGTTTGTGCTGCGTGCTCAGCGTCAAAGTGCCCGAGCCAAAGTTCTCTAGCCAGACCAAAGACAAGCTGGTGTCCAGCGAAGTGCGCGCCCCAGTAGAGGACATTGTGGCCAAAGCTTTGGGTGACTTTTTGGAAGAGCGTCCCAATGATGCCAAAATTTTGTGCGGCAAAATTGTCGAGGCCGCACGTGCCCGTGAAGCTGCGCGCAAAGCGCGCGAGATGACACGCCGCAAAGGCGTGCTCGATGGCATGGGCCTGCCAGGCAAGTTGGCCGACTGCCAAGAAAAAGATCCAGCGCTTTGCGAAATCTACATCGTGGAGGGCGACTCCGCCGGTGGTTCTGCCAAGCAGGGTCGTGATCGCAAATTCCAAGCCATCTTGCCACTGCGCGGCAAGATCTTGAACGTGGAAAAAGCACGTTACGAAAAATTGCTCACCAGCAACGAAATCGTTACACTCATCACGGCACTCGGTACTGGTATCGGTAAAGTGACAGCTGACTCTGGCAAGAGCGGCACCGACGACTTCAACGTCGATAAGTTGCGCTACCACCGCATCATCATCATGACCGACGCCGACGTGGACGGCGCGCACATTCGCACCTTGTTGCTCACGTTCTTCTATCGTCAAATGCCCGACCTTGTAGAGCGTGGCCACATCTACATTGCGCAGCCGCCACTTTACAAAGTGAAGGCCGGCAAAGAAGAGTTGTATTTGAAAGATGCGCCCGCACTCGACAGCTTCTTGCTTCGCATCGCCTTGAAAGAGGCCAGCATTGCCACCGGCGGTGCCTCGCCTCAAGTGCTCAGTGGCGACACGCTAGAGTCTTTGGCGCGCAAGCACCAAGTGGCCGAAGCCGTCATTCACCGCTTGTCCAACTTCATGGATGCCGAAGCCTTGCGCGCCATTGCCGATGGCGTGGCCCTCAACCTCGACAACCTCGACAACGCAGCCGAATGTGCGCCTGCACTGCAAGCCAAGTTGCGCGAACTCAACACCACAGGCATTCCCGCCGAAGTGAGTGCAGAGTTTGACGTGCGCACCGACAAACCATTGCTGCGCATCAGCCGCCGCCATCATGGCAACATCAAGAGCAGCGTGATTACGCAAGATTTTGTGCACGGCGCAGACTATGCAGCCTTGGCAGAAGCGGCCAACACTTTCCGCGGTTTACTCGGCGAAGGTGCCAAGGTTATGCGCGGCGAAGGCGAGAGACAAAAAGAAGAAAAGACCAACGACTTCCGCCAAGCCATGCACTGGCTCATTGGGGAAGCCGAGCGCACCACCAGCCGTCAGCGTTACAAAGGATTGGGCGAGATGAACCCCGCGCAGCTTTGGGAAACCACCATGGACCCCACCGTGCGCCGTTTGCTGCGTGTGCAAATTGACGATGCCATTGAAGCCGATCGCGTGTTCACCATGCTGATGGGTGACGAGGTAGAGCCACGTCGCAACTTTATTGAGAGCAACGCACTGCGCGCCGGCAACATCGATATTTGATTCGCAGAATCAATCAGCGATCTTGCGTTGGCCGGTGGTCATGGCGCTTCCCATGGACGCGGCCATGATGAAACCGATGGCGCATAGTTGTTGTGTGCTCAGTTGCTCTGACAACACCAACCAGCCGGCCACCGCACCCACTGCAGGCTCCAAGCTGAGCAAAATGCTGAAGGTTTGTTTGGGCAAGTGTTTGAGCGAATACATCTCTAAGCTGTAGGGTATGGCGCTTGAAAGCAATGCGATGCCCAAGCCAATCAGCATCCACTCCATATTCAACAGCGAAGAGCCTGCAACACCGATACCAAAGGGCGTGACTACCAGCGCGGCTACCAGCATGCCCATGGGCGTTGCAAAGGCACCAATGCGATCGGCCACGCGTTGACCAATCACGATGTACAAGGCCCAGCAAACGCCAGCGCCCAATGCGTAAGCAATCCCCGCAGGGTCAAGTGCTGCCGCACTGTCGATACCCTGTTGCCCCAAAGGCAAGATCAAACCCATGCCAATCACGGCCAGCACAATCCATACAAAGTCGAGCGATTTTTTGGAAGACCACAGAGCCACAGCCAGTGGGCCCGTGAATTCAATGGCAATGGCCAAACCAAAGGGCACGGTTTTCAGGGCGTTGTAAAACAGCAAGTTCATGATGCCCAAGGTGGCGCCGAACATGATGAGGATGGGTGCCTCAGACCAAGTCCAAGTGCGACGCCAGGGCCGCCAAAAGGCCATCAACAAAAGCGTTGAAAAAATCAGGCGGTAAGTGGTGGTGCCTTCTGCGCCCACAAAAGGAAACAAACTTTTGGCCAGCGAGGTGCCCGCACACAGCGTGATCAAACTGCCCATCAGGGCGGCAACAGGAAGGACAGGAAATTTCACAGATCTAAAACAATGGGCTGGCCATGTGGTGTGCGTGCAGCGGCATCTTCCCACGCATGCTCTAAATCATGAATTTGTTCTGCCGTGCCCCATTGCTTGGCCAATACCATGGCTTCCAGTGCATTCAGCCAGTGGGTGTAATACGTGGCACCCGTGTCTGTATCGCCAGCCTGCTGCGCGTTGCTAATTTCTTGAGTGAGCGCTGCGGCCCATTCTGGCCATGTGAACAATCCCTTTTCGTGCAATTGCAAGGTCATGGCAAAAGCATGCGCTTGCCAAGGCTCTGAAAAAACAGTGCCGGTGCCCTTGCAGTCTTGCACGGGAAGTGGCATTTGACCGCCGCAGTGCAGGGCAATTTCTTCAAGGGTGAGGTGGGTGTTTTGCATGACGCTTGTTTGGCAAGTTTCAGTCTGTCGCTTCTAAATAAGATTCCCAAGCGTCAACCGTCACTTCCAAAGTGGGATCACTGTGTTGGCCCCACAGGGTTGGCCCGTCAAAGACCACGGTGTAAAGCCATTGCACAGGCACATTGAATGGCGGTGTGGTGCGCAAGGTGTGGCCATCTGGAAACACATGACCGCCATGCAAACTGACCACAGTGCCGACATGACCGCGCACATACCGCGGTAATCGGGTGTGGCCCTGAGGGTGCATGTTGCGCGCGCGAACTTTTTGGCCAACTTTGAACAAGGCGGGCTGATCAATGGGGCGTTCGGTGGGGCTGCCTGCTTTCAAGGCAGCGTCCACGCTGTCTTTGGTGAGAACCTTGCTCACTTGAACGGGCGGTGTGCTCTGTTCACCCGAGGTGAGTTCGGCCTGCGTCACCATGCCGCGCTCCAACATGAGTTTTTCAAGGGCGCGGATCCAAATCTCGTAATAGCTGCTGGACAAGTAGATGGCCGGTGGCAAGGACTCGCGCGCTGCGCGGCTCAGGTCAATGTTCCATTGGCCGCTGGCACCCATGGCTACGGTGATGGCCATGGCCCGGCTTTCCCAGGGGGCATGAAACAACGGCTCCCTCTCTTCTAATAGAACAGGACCAAATCCCTGTTGACCGCCCATGTCGTGCACGCCGTTCATACGAGGGCCGTCCCAATCATGGCGTCGCGCGTGACCAAGCTGGCGAGCTCAGCTTGCGACAGGTGCTCGGTACCGGCTGGGCGTTTGGGTAAGACCAAATAGCGAAGCTCGGCAGTGGAATCCCAAACGCGAATGCGGGTACTTTGAGGCAAAGTCACGCCAAAGTCAGCCAAAACTTTGCGCGGCTCAAGAACGGTGCGTGAACGATAGGCTGCGCTTTTGTACCAAACGGGTGGTAAGCCCAAAATCGGCCAGGGGTAGCAGCTGCACAGGGTGCAAACCACCATGTTGTGCTGATCAGCGGTATTTTCTAGGGCCACCATGTGCTCGCCTTGGCGGCCGGTGAAGCCCAAAGAGGCAATGGCGGCTGTGGCATCTTTCAACAGCCAGGCTTTGAATTCAGGCTCGGCCCAAGCTTTGGCTACCACTTGCGCGCCGTTGTGAGGGCCAACTTCGGTTTCGTAGGTTTCAATGATGCGGTCAATGCCGGCGGGGTCGATGTAGCCTTTTTGAGTGAGCAGGGTTTCGAGGGCTCGAACCCTGACATCCATTTCACTCAAAGTGGCGTGGTCGTGATCGTGATCGTGGTCATGGGATGGGCTGCTCAAGGTCGTCTCCCGGGTTGGACAAGGTCTTTGGATGCCATCATAGCCCCGCTTACAATCGGGGGTTGGCTTCAAAAGTCGGTCCAAGACCGACACTGTGGTCTTTCCCCTTATTTTATTCGTGGAGTTCTTTGATGTTTATTTCATCCGCATTTGCCCAAACTGCCCCAGCCGCCGCCGCCGGTGGCGACATGCAATCAACTTTGATGAGCATGCTGCCCCTGCTCCTGATGTTTTTGGTGCTGTATTTCGTCATGATTCGGCCTCAAATGAAAAAACAAAAAGAGCACAGAACCATGATCGATGCTCTCGCCAAAGGCGATGAGATCATCACTGCTGGCGGTTTTGTGGGCAGAGTGAGTAAGTTGGGCGACGGCTTTTTGACCATTGAAATTGCCAATGGTGTTGAAGTGCAAATGCAGCGCTCCGCCGTTATTCAGGTATTGCCCAAGGGCTCGATGAAATAATTTAACGCTTTCGATTTGTTTTCTTCTTTGAAGCGGCTGCCATCATGAACCGTTATCCGGTATGGAAATTTGCGATCATTGTGGTCGCTTTGTTGTTGGGCGTGGTCTACACCTTGCCCAACTTTTTTGGCGAAGCGCCGGCGGTGCAGGTGTCCTCTTCCAAGGTCTCGGCCAAGGTCGACGAAGCTACGCTCAAACGTGTGACGGAGGCGATTGAAGCAGCCAAAGTGCCCGCCTCAGCCATCAGCCTTGAAGGCAACTCCATCAAGGCACGTTTTGAAAATACAGAGCAGCAGTTGAAGGCCAAAGACGCTATTCAAAAGGCGCTTATCCCTGAAGGTGCTGACAACGGCTTTGTGGTGGCTTTGAACTTGCTGTCACGCTCGCCCGCCTGGCTCACCGCATTGCATGCGGCCCCCATGTACTTGGGTCTGGATTTGCGCGGTGGTGTGCACTTCATGTTGCAAGTCGACATGAAAGCCGCATTGACCCAAAAAATTGATTCTTTGGCTGGCGATATTCGCACCACATTGCGTGAAAAAGATGTGCGACATGGCGGTATTTCTCGCAACGAAGCCACTATCGAAATCCGTTTGCGCGATCAAGCCCAACTGACGGCGGCCAAGCGTGTGTTGGCCGATCAATTTGCCGACCTCCAAGTGCTTGAGACCGCAGAGGGCGCCGAGTTCAAAATGACGGCAAGCATCAAGCCTGAGGCATCTCGCCGTGTGCAAGAGCAAGCACTGAAGCAAAACATCACCACCCTGCACAACCGAATCAATGAGTTGGGCGTGGCGGAACCTGTGATTCAGCAGCAAGGTTTGGACCGCATCGTGGTGCAATTGCCAGGCGTGCAAGACACCGCCAAGGCCAAAGATATTTTGGGCCGCACGGCCACCTTGGAAGTACGCTTGGTCGATGAAAGCAGCGAAGCGCGATCGGCAGAGCAAACCAATGGCATGGTGCCGTTTGGCTCTGAGCGATATTTAGAGCGCAACGGCCAACCCGTGATTGTCAAAAAGCAAGTGATCTTGACCGGTGACAACCTGACCGATGCCCAGCCTGGCTTTGACGGTCAAACGCAAGAGCCTGTCGTCAACTTGTCCTTGGATGGCAAAGGCGCGCGCATCTTCAAAGATGTCACGCGAGAAAACGTGGGCAAGCGCATGGCCATTTTGCTGTTTGAAAAAGGCAAAGGCGAAGTCGTGACAGCGCCTGTCATTCGCACTGAAATTGGTGGCGGCCGAGTCCAAATTTCGGGCCGCATGACCACCAGTGAAGCCAATGACACCGCTTTGCTGTTGCGTGCCGGTTCTTTGGCCGCACCCATGGAAATCATTGAAGAGCGCACCATTGGCCCAAGCCTCGGTGCTGAAAACATTGCCAAAGGTTTCAACAGCGTCATTTGGGGCTTCTTGGTGATTGTTGCTTTCATGAGCATCTATTACATGGTGTTTGGCCTTTTCTCCAGCATCGCGCTGGGCGTCAACTTGTTGTTGCTGGTGGCTGTGCTTTCCATGCTGCAAGCCACTCTGACTTTGCCAGGAATGGCCGCGATGGCTTTGGCTTTGGGCATGGCCATTGACTCCAACGTGCTGATTAATGAGCGTGTGCGCGAAGAACTGCGTTTGGGCGCTTCGCCTCAAGCGGCCATCCACACTGGCTACGACCGAGCATGGGCCACCATCTTTGACTCCAACATCACCACCCTCATTGCAGGCGTTGCTTTGTTGGCATTTGGTTCTGGCCCAGTACGCGGCTTTGCCGTGGTGCACTGCTTGGGTATTTTGACCAGCATGTTCTCTGCAGTATTTTTCTCGCGTGGTTTGGTCAACCTTTGGTACGGCCGCCAGAAGAAACTCAAGAGCGTGTCGATTGGCACCGTCTGGCGCCCCGATGGTTCATCACAGCCTGTGGTGACCACTGAAGACAAAGCATAAAGCGGAGCAGCATCATGGAATTTTTCAAAATCCGCAAAGACATTCCGTTCATGAAGAACGCGTTGATTTTCAACGTGATCTCACTCGTGACTTTTTTGTTGGCCGTTTTCTTTTTGTTCAGTCGTGGTTTGCATTTGTCGGTGGAGTTCACCGGCGGCACCGTCATGGAAGTGAGTTACAGCCAGCCTGCCGACCTTACCAAGGTGCGCGGCGTGGTTTCAAGCCTGGGCTATAGCGAAGTTCAAGTGCAAAACTTTGGCACAGCGCGCGATGTGATGATTCGCTTGCCTGCTCAAAAGGGTGTGAGCTCATCCCAGCAAAGTGATGCGCTGATGACGGCATTGAAAGCACAAAACGCAGAAGCGACTTTGCGCCGCTCAGAGTTTGTCGGCCCGCAAGTGGGCGAGGAGTTGGCTGCCGACGGCTTGAAGGCGTTGGCCTTTGTGGTGATTGGCATCATGCTGTATTTGGCGGTGCGCTTTGAGTGGAAGTTTTCGGTGGCGGCCATCATTGCCAACTTGCACGACGTCATCATTATCTTGGGCTTCTTTGCATTCTTCCAATGGGAGTTTTCTTTGGCCGTGCTGGCTGCGGTGCTGGCAGTGCTGGGTTATTCCGTGAATGAATCGGTGGTGATCTTTGACCGTATTCGCGAAAACTTCCGCCGTTATCGCAAGATGAACACGGTTGAAATCATTGACAACGCCATCACCTCAACCATCAGCCGAACCATCATCACGCACGGCTCCACTCAAATCATGGTGCTGTCTATGCTGCTGTTTGGTGGCGAAACCTTGCATTACTTTGCCATGGCCCTGACTATTGGCATTTTGTTTGGTATTTACTCGTCCGTGTTTGTGGCGGCAGCCATTGCCATGTGGTTGGGTATTCGCCGGGAAGACCTGATCAAGGCTGCGCCCAAAAAAGACGAAGACCCAGACGATCCCAACTCTGGCGCTGTGGTTTAAATTTTTCGGTTGAGTTGTTGGTAAAGGCCGCCTGGCAAGCGGCCCAGTACGCCATTCAATTCAAGCTGAAACAATTCGGCTTGCAACTGCGCAACGCTCAAGCCGCTTCTGATTTGCAGTTCATCCAGCCCTACAGGGTCTTGACCGAGGTGTTCAAGCACGCTGAGCGGCGCCAGCAAGTTGACCGATGTGTCTGGCAAATCAGGGGGCAAAGTGCTGGCCTTACAGACTTGTAACTTGGGTAAATTTTTTAGCTCTTCCAAAATATCTTGCGTGCAGTCGACCAATTTGGCGCCTTGCTTGATGAGGTCGTGGCAACCCTTTGACACCGTGGTGTGAATGGAGCCTGGAATGGCAAAAACCTCTTTGCCCAAGTCCAAGGCTTGTTTGGCGGTAATCAATGAGCCAGAGCGCGTGGCAGCTTCCACCACCAAGCAGCCTTGCGACAAACCAGCAATGAGTCGGTTGCGCTTTGGAAAATTGGAGGTGATGGGCGGTGTGTTTAGTGGGTATTCGCTGATCAACAAGCCGTTCGCCGCAATTTTGAGGGCCAAAGCATGGTTTTGATAAGGATAGACGCGGTCTAGCCCTGTGCCGACCACAGCAACGGTGTGCAGAGGATAACTGGCATGGCCACCTTTCAAAGCGCCTTGGTGAGCGGCGGTGTCAACGCCTAAGGCCAAGCCAGAAACCACCGTGAGGCCTGCTTGTGACAGGTGCGCTGCAAAATCGTGTGCGTTCAATCGACCCTGTGGCGTTGGGTTGCGGCTACCAACCACAGCCAGTGCGGGTGGCGCCTGGTCGGTGGGCGGACTGAGCAAATGCAGGTGCTGTGTTTGTCCCATAACGTACAGCAAGCAAGGTGGGTCGGGGGTGAGCATGAGGCTGCTGGGATAGTCAGGATCGGCCAAGGTGAGCAGTCTTTTGTGAAGAATCTTGGAAGACCCTGAGTGCGTCTGGGTGTGTAGCCACGCCCAGGTGGTTTCAACGGCTTCATCCAATCCTGGCGGAATGCGGCACAGTTGCAGGCTGATGGCCTCACTCACAAGTGCTTGCAATTGCAGGGCGCTTCGCTGAAAAATGGCTTCAGGCAAGCCAAACCCCAACAGCAAGGACCGGGCTGTGATGTTGCCCACGCCAGGCGTGAGGCTTAAACGCAGCCAAGCTTTGAGATTTTCTCGAGTCGAAACCATTTGTTGTCCTTCACACCTCAGCGATGGCTGGGCTGCAGATTTTGGTTAGGATCTAGGTCTTGGGCAAGGCTTCTTCAAATTGGCGAAAATAGAGGTATTGCTGAATACAGATCACCATGGCACTTTTAAATATTCTTTGCTATCCCGACCCCCGCCTGCACAAGGTGGCCAAACCCGTCACAGAGTTTGATGACAAGCTGCGCGCGCTGGTGGCTGACATGCTCGAGACCATGTACGAGTCACAGGGCGTGGGCTTGGCTGCCACGCAAGTCGATGTTCACCAACGCTTGGTGGTCATGGACACAACAGACGAGCGCAACCAGCCCACCGTGCTGGTGAATCCCGAAATCACGTGGTTCAGCGAAGAGCGGGTGAAAGGCGAAGAGGGTTGTTTGTCTGTGCCAGGTATTTACGATGGCGTTGAGCGTGCAGTGGCTGTGAAAGTCAAAGCGGCGGATGAGCATGGCCATGTTCGCGAGTTGTCAGCCGAGGGCCTGATGGCGGTGTGTGTTCAGCACGAACTCGATCACCTGATGGGCAAGGTCTTTGTTGAATACTTGTCGCCACTGAAGCGCAATCGCATCAAGACCAAAATGCTCAAAGCGCAAAGAGAAGACGCTTAAACCTTCATTGAAAGAATTTGTATGCGCGTGATTTTTGCGGGCACGCCCGAATTTGCTCGCAGCGCATTGGCCGCTTTGCATGCGGCGGGCCACGACATCGTGGGCGTTTTCACTCAGCCCGACAGATCCGCTGGCCGAGGCATGAAGCTGCAAGCTTCTGCCGTGAAACAATTGGCACTGCAACTCGGTTTGCCTGTGGTGCAGCCACACAGTTTGAAGTTGGATGGCAAATATCCAGATGAAGCAAAACAGGCCCAAGAATTCTTAGAGGCTGCGCAAGCCGATGTCATGGTGGTGGCCGCTTACGGTCTCATCTTGCCGCAGTGGGTGCTCGATGCACCTCGCCATGGATGTTTGAACATCCATGCGTCACTGCTGCCCCGCTGGCGGGGTGCTGCGCCCATTCACCGCGCCATTGAAGCCGGCGACACCCAGACGGGCGTGACCATCATGCAAATGGATGCGGGCTTGGACACCGGTGACATGTTGTTCGCAGAAACATGCGCCATCAGCACACAAGACACCACGGCCAGCTTGCACGACAAGTTGGCCCAAATGGGTGCACACCTGATTGTGAAAGCGCTCGAGCAAGTGGGCCATTTCAAGCTTGAGAAGCAGCCGCTGGAAGGCGTCACTTATGCGCACAAAATTGAGAAGGCAGAAGCGGCCATCGATTGGACACAAGCGGCGCAAGTGTTGGCCCAACGCGTTCGCGCCTTTGATCCCTTTCCAGGGATGACAGCACGCTGGGGCAGCGAGGTCATCAAAGTTTGGCAAGCGCATGCCCAGACCCCAGCGCGCATTGAGCTCATTCAAAAAGCGCCAGGTACATTGCTGGCCGTGAGCGCTGACGGCTTGCAGGTTGCTTGTGGTGAAGGCGTGTTGTGTTTGACGCAATTGCAAAATGCCGGTGGCAAACGCTTGCCTGTCGCAGAGTTTGTGCGCAGCTTCAAAGGGCAGGTGGGCGATGTTTTTCAAAGCTGAAAACTATCGCCACCCTGCGTTCATGGAGGCTGTGCGTGAGTTGGCGCCCCAGGCTCCTGGTGTTGCTGCCTGGGGCTTGATGACCGGTGTGGCCATGGTCAATTCTGGCTTGAGTGTGTTTGAGTCCATTGCCATGACGCTGTTGGTGTATGCGGGCAGTTCTCAATTGGCAGCCTTGCCTTTGCTTGTGGCAGGCGCACCGGCCTGGGTCATTTTGGCCACGGGCTTTTGTGTCAACTTGCGCTTCATGGTGTTCAGTTTGCACTTGCGCAAATACCTCATGCATTTGCCGCGCCTTGAAAGAATGGTGCACGGCTATCTCACCGCTGACATGAGTTATGTGATGTTTACGCGGCGCTTTGAAACGCCCAGCAACGACCCGAAAGATCAAATGACGCAAGCAGCATCTCTTGCGGGCAACACATTCATGGTGTGGACGAGTTGGATCGTGGCCAGTTTTGTCGGCATCTTTTTGGCGAACCTCATTCCCACGTCTTGGGGCTTGGGCTTTGCAGGCACTTTGTGTTTGGTGGGTATTTTGTGTTCCTTGGCCAGCACCCGCATGCGAATTTTCGCGGCAAGCGTGGCTGCGGTCACGGCCATCACCGCCTATCACTTGCCCTTGAAATTGAACATCGTGCTGGCCATTGGCGTAGCAGTGCTCTTGAGCATGAGCTTAGAGCGATTTGGCAAAACGCGAGAAGGGCAAGCGGCATGAGTTTTTTTGAAGGCACGGATGTTTGGACCTTGGCTGTGATTGTGGGCTTGGCCGGCGTGACCGTGCTCACACGCAGTTTCTTTTTCATCTCGAGTGAAGAGTGGGCCCTGCCAGACTGGGCGCAGCGCGGTTTGCAATATGCGCCTATTGCGGCCATGGCGGCTGTGGTTTTGCCCGAAGTGCTGATGCAGCAAGGCGAGTTTTTGCAAACTTGGATGGATGCCCGCTGGATGGGTGCCGCGGTAGGGGCTGCGGTGTATTTTTGGCGGCGCGATGTGCTGTTGACCATTGTGGCGGGCATGCTGGCGTATCTGCCATTGCATTTGGTGCTGGGCTGGTAGTTGGGGGCGACTAAAATCTTGCCCATCCCAAGAAGCCTCCGCGGCTTTCCGATTTTTTAATTTCAAAGTCATCTCATGAACGTCATTCGTTTTTCCGATTTGTGCCAACAAGGCAAGGTCCAAGGCCAACGTGTTTTCATTCGCGCCGATTTGAACGTGCCGCAAAATGATGCGGGCGATATCACAGAAGACACACGCATTCGCGCCTCTGTGCCTTGCATTCAAATGGCCCTCGATGCAGGTGCTGCCGTGATGGTCACAAGCCACTTGGGCCGCCCCACGGAAGGTGATTTCAAGCCAGAAGACTCATTGGCCCCTGTGGCCAAACGCTTGGCCCAATTGCTGGGCCGCGATGTGGCTTTGAAGAGCAACTGGGTGGAGGGTGTTGACCTTGAGCCGGGTCAGGTGGTGTTGCTAGAAAACTGCCGTGTAAACAAAGGCGAGAAAAAGAACAGTCCCGAATTGGCCAAAAAACTGGCGGCGCTCTGCGATATTTTTGTCAACGATGCCTTTGGAACTGCGCACCGCGCCGAAGGCACCACCTACGGCATTGCCGAATACGCCAAGGTGGCATGCGCAGGCCCCTTGTTGGCGGCAGAAATAGACGCCATCACCAAGGCTTTGGCACACCCTGCCCGGCCCTTGGCGGCCATTGTGGCGGGCAGCAAAGTGTCTACCAAGCTCACCATCTTGAAGAGCTTGGCCGACAAGGTCGATCAATTGATTGTGGGCGGCGGCATTGCCAACACCTTCATGCTGGGAGGTGGTTTGAAAATTGGCAAAAGCTTGGCCGAGCCCGATTTGCTGGCTGAAGCCAAAGCCGTGATCGAGATCATGAAAGCTCGCGGTGCCGAGGTGCCTATTCCCACAGACGTGGTCACCGCCAAAACCTTTTCAGCCGATGCGGTGGCTATCGTGAAAAAAGCCACAGAGGTGGCTGACGATGATTTGATTTTGGACATTGGTCCCGAAACTGCCGCCAAGCTGGCTACACAATTGAGAGCAGCAGGCACCATTGTTTGGAACGGCCCTGTCGGGGTGTTTGAATTTGCCGCATTTGAAAACGGCACGCGTGTGATTGCACAGGCCATTGCAGAATCCAAGGCATTTAGCATTGCCGGCGGCGGCGACACCTTGGCTGCCATTGCCAAGTACGGCATTGAAAAACAAGTGGGCTACATCTCCACCGGTGGTGGTGCTTTCTTGGAAGTTTTAGAAGGCAAGACTTTGCCGGCCATCGCCATTTTGACCCAGCGCGCGCAATCCGTTTAAGCCTTAAAGCCGTTCAGTTTTTAAGACTTGGCGGGCAAATTGCCGCGCACAGGGCTGGTCATGCGGCCCTGAAAGTCTGTCCAGCACTCGCGTGTGAAGTCGTAAAGTTTGCAGGCCTTGGCGGTTTTGAAGTACCAACTCCAAGAGAAGGGCTGAACAATGATGCGACCTGGCAACATTTCTTCCAACTTGGCTTGGGCTTGCTTCAAGCGATACAGCGGAATGCTCATGTCCACGTGGTGCGCGGTGTGCTCCATGATGTGGTGCACCATGTTGCCAATTTTCATGGGAAATGTGAGGTGCACTGTGGTGGATACAAAAGGCTGGGCTTTGGTCCAAGCTGATTTGTCGTTGTGCCAAGACACACGCACATGGGTGTGGTGAACGTAAACCACGAAACCAATCATGGTGTTCCAAAACAAAAATGGCAACAGCACACCCACGCCCAAGGTGAGTGCCAAAGACTGGTCGGTGGCGATGGCGGCATAGGTCATCACACCCACCCACAAGGCCGCAAACACCGTGACCAACAAACTGTCTTTGAAGAAAATGGGGCGGCGTGTCGGCATGTGCGTTTTGTTCGGAAAGAATTCGCGCTTCCACCAAATTTCAATCAGGTAATACAAACCAGGCGCCCAACCACTGCGGTAGAGGTACTGCAACAGGCGGTCGATGGGGCCAAGAGCAGCAAACTCTTCGGCGGTGAGAGGGGTCCACACGAAGTCAACCCCTTTCAAGTTGGTGTAGCCGTGGTGCACCACGTTGTGTCCGGTGTCCCACAAGCTGAAGGGCGTGAGCGAGTACAAAAAGGCGTAACGGCCAATCCATTTGTTGAGTTCGCGGTGTGGTGTGAGGCTTTGATGGCAAGCATCATGGCCAATGATGAAGAGGCGGCCAATCACAAAGCCAGCGGCCATGCCACACAAAACTTTGAGCCAAACAGACTCAAAGAAAACCGTGCCGGCGACCAAGCCCATGAACAAGGCGGTGTCCACAATCAGCAAAAGAAAGGCGCGCAAAGTGGAGCGGTCAGACAATGGCGTTAACCACTCGCGAATGACTTTGCGATGCGGCATGGCTTGATCCAAGGGGATCGGTTGCAAATTGTCAGGTTTCGAGTCAGTGGTCATAGTGAAGACGCAAAAATGCGCTGATGCAAGGCGTGTGTGGCAACAATTTTAATCCGCTGAGTCTAAACCCAGAGGCTTTTCCCATGCATGACATGGGTCAATGACTTATTTGCCGGGTTTGAGATCACTTACAGCCATCGCAGCGATGGTTCGTTCGGTGAAAAACTGGCTTTTCCCCTATGATCGGCGCTTCGTTTGATTCAACTGATTGGCTAACCAGCCCCTTTTTTCATGACCGCAAGAAATACCACTGTCGTTGCCGACGCCAATGCCCCCGCCATCACTCAAATGCTGGCTGAATTTGTGGCCAACCACCCCTCCAAGGGCTGGTCGGACGCTGTCGAAGCTCAGGCCCACCGCACCTTTGCCAACTGGGCAGGTTGCGCGGTCGGCCCGAGCGCTCACGAAACCATGGAAGCGGCATTGGGGGCCGTGAAAGAATTGGCGCCTTCTGCGCAAGCTGCTGTCTTGGGGCGCAGTGACCGGGTGGACATGGCCAATGCAGCACTGCTCAATGGCATCAGCTCGCACACCTTTGACTTTGATGACACGCACCTCAAAACCATCATCCACCCCGCGGGCCCGGTGGCTTCTGCCATCTTGGCGTTGGGTGAGCAATTGGGCTCAAGCGGCCGTCAATTGATCGATGCATTGGTTCTTGGCGTCGAAGTGTCTTGCCGCGTCGGCAATGCCGTGTACCCCAACCACTATGACCGCGGCTGGCACATCACGGGCTCTACCGGCATGTTGGGCAGCGCCGCAGCTTGCTCGCGTTTGCTGGGCTTGAATGCCAAGCAAACGCAAATGGCTTTGGGCATTGCAGCCTCTCAGCCCGTGGGCTTGCGCGAACAGTTTGGCACCATGACCAAGCCCTTTCATCCTGGTGGTGCAGCCAAAGTGGGCTTGATGTCAGCCCTCATGGCCAAGCACGGCTACACCTCGTCGGCCCGCGCGCTTGAAGCGCCGCGTGGTTTGATGCAAGTGTTTTCAGACAAAACCGATTGGAAAGAAATCACCGAAAACTTGGGTGCTTCTTGGGAAATTGAACTCAACACCTACAAGCCTTTTGCGTGTGGCATTGTGATTCACCCTGCCATTGACGCGTGCGTGCAGTTGCGTGAGAAGCACAATTTGAAGCCCGAGCAAGTGGCCAAAGTGAGCTTGAAAGCGCACCCCTTGGTGCAAGAACTCACGGGCAAAAAAACACCCACAGACGGCTTGTTGGCCAAGTTCAGTGTGTTCCACGCGTGTGCGGTGGCCCTCATTTATGGCCGCGCAGGAGAGCACGAATATGCCGACGATGTGGTGCGTTCACCCTTGGTCATTGGTGTGCGCGACAAGGTTGAATTGATTGTGGACCGCAGCATTCACGAGGCCTCTGTTGATGTCACTTTGGAAACCACCGACGGCCAAAAGCACCACATTTTCATTGAGCGCGCCATTGGCAGTTTGGAAAAGCCCATGAGCAACGAGCAGCTCAAGGCCAAGTTTGTCGATCAAAGTGCGCCCATTTTGGGCACTGCCAAAACAGAAGAAGCTTGGCGCTTGTGCATGAATTTGGCAGCGCAGCCCAATCTCAGCGCTTTGTTGCGCAGTTTGACGGCTTAGTTGCCGTTGAATGGCCATTGAATTGGCATTGAAATTTGTTCTCGGTATGTAACCCATTTCGTGGGAAAATTGAAATTAAATTACACCGGAGACTTTTTCAAATGCCAACCCGTGCTACCAAAATTGTTGCCACCCTAGGCCCAGCCTCCAGCGATCCTGCGTTGCTGGAAGCCATGATTCGCGCCGGTGTGAATGTCGTTCGTTTGAACTTCAGCCATGGCAAAGCCCAAGACCACATTGACCGCGCGAAGCTGGTGCGTGAAGCTGCCACACGGGCAGGCCGTGAAGTGGCCATCATGGCCGATTTGCAGGGCCCCAAAATCAGGGTGGGTAAGTTTGCAGAAGGCAAAGTCAATTTGGCGCCAGGTGCGCATTTTGTGCTTGATGCCTCCCGCACAGAACTTGGCGATCTATCGGGCGTTGGACTTGACTACAAAGAACTGCCACGCGATGTGAAAGCTGGCGATGTGTTGCTGCTTAACGATGGCTTGATTGTGCTCACTGTCGACTCGGTACAGGGCGAAAAAGTCAACACCACTGTCAAATTGGGTGGTGAGTTGTCCAACAACAAAGGCATCAACAAACAAGGTGGCGGCCTCACTGCGCCAGCGCTTACTGCCAAGGATATGGAAGACATCAAAACGGCCATGAGTTTTCAAGCCGACTATGTGGCCGTGAGCTTCCCCAAAAATGCCACCGACATGGAAATGGCCCGCCAGTTGGCCAATGTGGCCGCGGCTGAGTTCAACCACAAGCCCGGTTTGATTGCCAAAATTGAGCGAGCAGAAGCCATCCCCCGTTTGGAAGAAATTTTGTTGGCCAGCGATGGCATCATGGTGGCCCGTGGCGATTTGGCGGTGGAGGTTGGTAACGCCGTTGTACCTGCTTTGCAAAAGCGCATGATCAAGCTGGCGCGAGCCCACGACAAGGTGGTTATCACGGCCACTCAAATGATGGAAAGCATGATCACCAACCCGGTGCCCACCCGTGCCGAAGTGAGCGACGTGGCCAATGCTGTGTTGGATGGCACCGATGCGGTCATGCTGAGTGCAGAAACAGCTGCGGGTAAATATCCGCTTGAAACCGTGGTCGAGATGGCCAAAATTTGTTTGGCCGCCGAAGCGGCCGAAGAGGTTGAGTTGGACGCCGATTTCACGGGTCAAACTTTCAGCCGAATCGATCAGTCCATTGCCATGGGCGCCTTGTTCACGGCGCACCACCTGCATGCCAAGGGCATCGTGGCGCTCACCGAGTCGGGTTCTACCGCTTTGTGGATGAGCCGCCACCGCGTCAACATCCCCATTTATGCGCTGACCACCAAGCTCAGCTCACAGCGCAAAATGGCGCTTTATCGCAATGTTCGCCCCCTCCTCATGGACACCAGCGCCGACCGCGATACTGCCTTGGCTCAAGCTGAAAAGCACCTGAAAATTCGCAATATTGTGGGTTCGGGTGACATTTATGCCATTACCTGTGGCGAGCCTATGGGTGCTCCAGGCGGTACCAATATGCTCAAAATATGCAGGGCTGAGTAAGTCCTAACTTTTTGTAATCACCACTGTACTCAACATTTGGTACAAGTGGTGGATTATTCCGCCCACAGTCCAGCACAGCCAAGCCGTCCAAAGCGTGTGGCTCATGAAATGAGCACCGCGCATTTGCTGTGACAGACCCAGCATAAAGCCGGCCAACACGGCCATCAGCAAATATTTTCCAGCGCCAGGGGCGCCCGCTTGTCGCAGACCAAAATAGACGGCAATGAAGGCAAAACCCGTGGAGGCATGGCCAGCGGGAAAGCAATGGCCACCGCCGCCATCGCTCAGCCAGACGTTCCAGTGAGACACATACGGCGCAGTGCCGCCAAATGTTTGCAGGTCCCAAGGACAGCTCGTGTGGCTAAAGGCTTTGATCAGGGAGACTGAAAGCAAGGCGCAAACGAACGATAAAAACACCCCCCACCGGTCTGCTTTGGCCATGTGTTTGAATTGGCCCCAGGGCTTCCAAATGCCAATGAGCAAAGCCAAGAAAAACAACCATCCGAGGTTGCGGGCACCGTTGTGCATGACGGTGGACATCCACCAGTTGTCGCGCAAGGCAAAGCCATCACTGTTGCCCCAAGGCTGTGCCAGGGCCATGTCCCAGCCCGTGCTGTCCCAAGCCAAAAAAGTCAACATGAGCCCTAAACTGATGAGGGCATCGATTTGCCATCGTGGGGAGGCTCTGGAAGAAGAAAACAGAGTGCGCAGACCAAACATAGGTGAAATCATAGTCTGAGTGCAGAAAACCCGGCTAAATCAAGAAGTGACTTGTTAAAATCAGAATCAGTTACAAGCCGGTTACATGCTTTTGCCAAAGGCCCCCGTCCTGCGCATCGGTCTGACACATGGGTTTGTAGAAAAATTCTTTCACTCTTTGGGACTCTTCATCATGGCACTCGTATCGATGCGCGAGCTACTGGATCATGCTGCAGCCAACGGCTATGGCATTCCAGCTTTCAACGTCAACAACTTGGAGCAAGTCCAAGCCATCATGGAGGCCGCCAAAGAAACGGGCGCCCCCGTCATCATGCAGGCCTCTGCTGGCGCGCGCAAATATGCGGGCGAAGGTTTTCTGAAGCACTTGATTCAAGCCGCTGTTGAGTCGTATCCCAACATTCCCGTGGTCATGCACCAAGATCACGGTCAAAGCCCCGATGTGTGCCAAGGCGCCATCAATTTGGGTTTCAGCTCCGTCATGATGGACGGCAGCTTGGAAGCCGACGGCAAAACCATTGCCAGCTACGAGTACAACATTGAAGTGACCCAAAAAGTGGTCAGCATGGCCCACAAATTGGGCATCACCGTGGAAGGCGAGTTGGGTTGCTTGGGATCACTTGAAACCATGCAAGGCGACAAAGAAGACGGTCACGGCACCGACGCCGTCATGACCCGTGAGCAGCTCTTGACCGATCCCGAGCAAGCCGCCGACTTTGTCAAACGCACGCAGCTCGATGCCTTGGCCATTGCCATTGGTACCAGCCACGGCGCCTACAAATTTACCCGCAAGCCCACGGGCGATATCTTGGCCATCGACCGCATTCAGGCTATCCACAAGCGCATTCCCAACACCCACTTGGTGATGCACGGCTCGTCTAGCGTGCCGCAAGACTTGTTGGCCATCATTCGCGAATATGGTGGCAATATGAAAGAAACCTACGGCGTGCCCGTGGAAGAAATTCAAAAGGCCATCCAGTTTGGTGTGCGCAAAATCAACATTGACACCGATATCCGCCTGGCCATGACCGCTGCCGTGCGCAAGTTCATGGCGCAAAACCCCGACAAGTTTGACCCTCGCGATTGGCTCAAGCCTGCCCGCGAAGCGGCTAAGCAAATTTGCAAACAGCGCTACATCGAGTTTGGCTGCGAAGGCCAAGCCAGCAAAATCAAAGGCCACAGCTTGCAAGTGGTGGCAGCGCAATACGCAAAAGGTGAGTTGGCCCAAGTCGTTCACTGAAATTGGCTCGATAATGCAGGCACTATGACGACAGTTTCTGCATTACATACCTCGGCCTTAACGTCCCTCACCTTGCTCGCACGTGGCAAGGTGCGTGACAACTACGCTGTAGGCACAGACCGCATTTTGATGGTGGCTTCCGACCGCATCAGTGCGTTTGACGTCATCATGGGCGAGCCCATTCCTGGCAAAGGTGTGCTGCTCACGCAAATGGCTTTGTATTGGTTCGACAAGCTGGGCCCCAAGGGTTTGAACTTGTGCCCCATTCACCTCACAGGCGATGCCCCCGAGAGTGTGGTCAGTGCAAATGAAGTGCCCCAAGTCAAGGGCCGCTCCATGTTGGTCAAGCGCCTCAAGCCCATTCCTGTTGAGGCGGTAGTGCGTGGCTACTTGGCAGGCAGTGGTTGGAAAGAATACCAAGAGGGTCAACAGGTTTGCGGTGTGAAGTTGCCCGCGGGTTTAAAAAACGCCAGCAAATTGCCTGAGCCCATTTACACGCCAGCCGCCAAAGCGGCCGTGGGCGACCACGATGAAAACATCACGTTTGAAAAAACAGTCGAAATGATTGGCCTGGATTTGGCCACGCGCATCAAAGACATCAGCATTGCCATCTACCAAGCGGCCAGCCAGATTGCCTCTCAAAAGGGCATCATCATTGCCGATACCAAATTTGAATTTGGCCTCGATGTCGACGGCACCTTGGTCTTGATGGACGAGGTGCTCACACCCGATTCTTCGCGCTATTGGCCTGCTGAAAGCTATGTGGAAGGCATCAATCCACCCAGCTACGACAAGCAGTTTTTGCGTGATTGGCTAGAGAGCACGCTGGTCAATGGCAAGCCTTGGAACAAAACCCCACCTGCTCCTCGTTTACCCCGTGAAGTGATTGAAAAGACCTCGGCAAAATACGAAGAAGCGCTGCAGCGATTGACTCGCTAATTGATTCGGCCAGCGCTTCTAACGTGGGAGAAGCTTTTCATGATCAGTTTGTTTCGTTCAGCGCCCGAGCTCATGGTGCAGTACGCGCACTACCACCGAGATCGCCGTAACATCCTGACCCACTTGGTGGGTATCCCCTTGATTGTGCTGTCCATTGGCATGATGTTGTCTTTGATTTCATTCGACATCGCCGGCAACACCATCACCTTGGCGGGCCTGTTGTGGGTGCTATCTACAGCGTGGTATCTCACGCGTGGCAATTGGTTGCTTGGCTTGGCTACCAGCATGGTCAATGGCGCATTGATCGCATTGGCCCACACCCCCGATGCCGCCACCGGTTGGGGGCTCACAGGTTTCTATGACGCCTCTTGGTTTCCAGGCTTGGTGGTGTTTGTGTTGGGTTGGGCCATTCAGTTTGTTGGCCACATATTTGAAGGCCGCAAGCCAGCATTTGTTGACGACGTGGTCGGCCTGTTGGTGGGCCCCATGTTTGTGGTGGGCGAGCTCTTGATGATGTTCGGCATGCTGCGCAGCATGCACAGCCTGATTGAGGATCAGGCTGGCGCTACGCGCTAATTGGCTCGACTTGCCGCTATTTAATTCAGCATCATGCTGAGTTTGCGGCGATAGCTGGAAACCATGGCCGCTTGGGGGTCTTCTTGCACGGCGCTCTTGCCCATGAGTTCAATGCCACCCGCCGATTTGCCGGTTTGGTCCGCACCGCCTTTGGGGGCAACCGGCGTGAGAAGCTCCAACAAGCCCACCATGGTTTTGCGCGGCGCTTCGTCGTTCCATTTTTTGTCGCGCATGATGATCTCTAACAGCTCGTCCATGGCGCCAGTCCAATCGTCGCTGGCCAACAGCACGCGGGCCTTGGCATAGCGAGCCTCAAAGTCACGCTTGTTGGCGGCAATGAGGGCATCGAACTTTTCTAGCGGCCATTGGCCCATGGGGTCGGTGGTGACAAATACCAAAGCTTCGAGCCACTGATTGAGGGCTTCAAAGCGCAATTTCAAGGGAATTTGCGCAAGACAGGGTTTGAGCACGGTGGCAGCGTTGTCGAGTTGGCCCATGCTGATCAGCAGTTTGGCCAAGTCAAAGCGGGCGTCGTCGTTCTCGGGGTTGGCTTGAAGGGCTTCAAGCAATTTGGTTTGAGCGGTTTCTAAGTCTCCCGACTCCATCAAGGCTTCGGCCTCTTGCACTTCGGCTTCGGCCAAGATTTCGTTTTCGCCAGGCACATGCTTGTCGAGAAATTCGCGCAACTTGCCTTCCGGCACGGCGCCCATGAAACCATCAACCGGCTGACCGTTTTTGAGCAAAACACAAGTGGGAATAGAGCGAATGCCAAAGGCTGCGGCCAGTTGCTGCTCTTGGTCCGAGTCAATTTTGACCAACTTAAAGCGGCCCCCATAGGCAACTTCCACTTTTTCCAAGAGGGGCCCCAAGGTTTTGCAGGGGCCACACCAAGGCGCCCAAAAATCGACCAACACAGGCGTGGTCATGGAGGCTGCAATGACCTCGGCTTCAAAAGTTTCTACGGTGACATCAATCATATTTACCAGACCTATGGCCTAAACCTTAAAATTCAAGGATTCAACCGAAGATCGGTTGAGACAATTTTTCTTTAACGCTTCATCAAAGCCAAACATGCCAAACACAGCATCCAAAGCCAAAACCCGCATTGGCGTGGTCATGGGATCCAGTTCAGACTGGGACACGATGCAACACGCAGTGCAGATTCTCCAACAGTTTGGCATCGATCATGAGGCCAAAGTGGTCTCTGCCCACAGAATGCCCAACGAAATGTTCACTTATGCCGAAACGGCTTTGGAGCGTGGTTTGATGGCCATTATTGCGGGTGCTGGCGGTGCAGCGCACTTGCCCGGTATGTTAGCGGCTAAAACCGTGGTGCCGGTATTGGGCGTGCCAGTGGCCAGCAAGCATTTACAGGGTGTCGACTCGCTGCACAGCATTGTGCAAATGCCCAAAGGCATTCCCGTGGCCACTTTCGCCATTGGCGCTGCTGGCGCTGCCAACGCGGCATTGTTTGCGGTGGCCATGCTGGCGCAGCACGATGCAGGCTTGCAAGCCAAGCTGGAACAATTCAGACAAGATCAAACGGCTGCCGCACAAGCCATGAGCTTGCCGCCAGTGGGTGGCGCGTGAGCGGCGCTGAACCGCTCACCTTGGGTGTGATGGGTGGCGGCCAGTTGGGCCGAATGTTTGTGCATGCGGCGCAAAGCATGGGGTATGAAACTGCAGTGCTCGATCCCGATGCCAACAGCCCTGCGGGCCTGGTGAGCCATCGCCACATTCAAACTGCGTACACCGATCCAGAAGGCTTGAAACAATTGGCGGCATGCAGTGCCGCCATCACCACTGAATTTGAAAATGTTCCTGCGCCTGCCCTGCGCGAATTGGCCAAGCACAGGCCAGTTTCACCAGGCGCTGAGGCGGTCGCCATTGCGCAAGACCGGATGGCAGAAAAAGCGCACTTCGGAAAATGTGGTGTCGCTTGTGCCCCCTACGCTGCCATTGAATCTGCCGATCAGCTAGAAGCCACTTTGTTGCAAAACTTGCTGCCCGGCATTTTAAAAACGGCGCGCATGGGCTATGACGGCAAAGGCCAGGTGCGCGTCAAAGATGCACAGGCTTTGCGCCAGGCATGGCAAGACTTGAAGCAAGTGCCTTGCGTGCTGGAAAAGATGTTGCCCCTTGCGCTGGAGTGTTCCGTCATTGTGGCGCGCGGACGCGATGGACAGATGGTGAATTTTCCGGTGCAGCGGAATTTGCATCGCGAAGGCATCTTGGCCGTGACGGAAGTTTATGAGGGCCATTTGCCTGCCGCCTTGCAGACGCAAGCGATTGCCGCAGCGCGCGCCATTGCCGATGGTGTGAATTACGTTGGTGTTTTGTGCGTGGAGTTTTTTGTACTGCAAGATGGCAGCATGGTGGTCAATGAAATGGCGCCACGCCCGCACAACAGCGGTCACTACACGCTCGATGCGTGCGATCAATCGCAATTTGATTTGCAAGTGCGCACCTTGGCCGGTTTGCCTTTGACGCAGCCCCGCCAACACAGCGCGTCCATCATGCTGAACTTGCTGGGCGATGTGTGGTTTGATGACCAGAACAAAATGCGCACACCCGATTGGGCTGCAGTGCTGGCATTGCCTGGCACCCATTTGCATCTGTATGGCAAAACACAAGCGCGCAAAGCGCGCAAGATGGGGCATCTCAATGTGACAGGCGCTTCCATTTCAGAGGTGCGCCAAGTGGCCCTGAAGGCTGCAGCCATTTTGGGCATTGAGGCTTTTTAAGTTGCGCGTAGACTGCAGCTGATTGACTGAACCATGATCATTTCTGGCGCTCTTCCCTTCAATGTGCAACAAGCAGCTGACGCTTTGTGCGCTGGTGAGTTGCTAGGTTTGCCGACAGAAACAGTGTATGGCTTGGCAGCGGATGCCAGCAACGCAACGGCCGTGGCCAAAATTTTCAAAGCCAAAGGCCGACCTTCCAATCACCCCTTGATCGTTCATGTGGCATCTGCCGACGAAGTTAAAAAGTTTGCCAGTGAGGTGCCCGCGTTTGCACAAAACTTGATGGCGCAATTTTGGCCCGGCCCCCTCACACTCATCTTGCCTCGACATGAACACATGGCCACGGCCGCAGCCGGTGGCCAAAACTCGGTGGGCCTGCGATGTCCCTCGCACCCTTTGGCGCACCAAGTGCTGAAGGCTTGCGCAGCCAAAGGGGTGTGGGGTGTGGCGGCGCCCAGCGCCAATTTGTTTGGCCGTGTCAGCCCCACCTCTGCCGCTCATGTGCAATCAGAATTTGGCGATTCACTCTTGATTTTGGATGGCGGTGAATGCGAGGTGGGCATTGAGTCCACCATTGTCGATTGCACCCGTGGCGTGCCAGTATTGCTGCGGCCCGGCCATATTGGTAGAACGCAAATTGAGCAGGCCTGCGGCTTGAAGCTGGTGAACCCAGAATCATTGGAAGCAGAAGCACCCCGCGCCTCGGGTACCTTGGCATCGCATTACGCACCGGCGGCCAAAGTACGGCTCATGAGTACCCTCGATTGGCAAAAAGCATTAGAAGCCTTGGGTCCACACACGCAAAACGTGGGTTTGTGGTCAGTGCAAAAACCTTCACCAGAGCTGATGGGTGGTGGCTTGTTTTGGCGCGCCATGCCAGCCAATGCAACGCAGGCGGCACACGAAGTGTTTGCCGTCCTGCGCAACTTTGATGCGCGTGGCATTCGCAGCATTTGGATTGAGACGCCACCCGACACCCCAGAATGGGAAGGGGTGCGTGACCGCCTTCAAAGAGCGGCCGCTTGAAGCCGAAAAAAAAGCACCTCGGAAGGTGCTTTTTGGCGAGGGCAGTTTTAGAAGCGCATGCCCACACCCAGGCTAATGCCAATGGGGTTGAGTTCAATGTCCAAGGTTTGGCCTGTTGACAAAGTGTTGCGTGTTTTCAGCGGCGTTTTGGTAATGGCACCGTCGACAAACCAACGCTCATCTATTTTGTAAGATCCGCCAAACTGCAGGGTAGGTGCAATCTTGGATTGAATCGACAGCATGGTGGGTGTTTGGGGTGTGCCGCCTGTGAGGGCAGACAACGTAGCCGTTGCGTGCTCACTGTCAAACTTGGCATACGTGATGCCCAGACCCAAATAAGGGCGAAACAAGGCGCCTGCTTCACCAAAACGATACTGCACCATGACGGTGGCGGGAATGGCTTTGGTGTCACCAATTTTGCCCACGCCGGCAATGCTGCCAGCACCATACAGGTTGTGCTTGAACGGCAAGGCCAGAGGCAGATCAATGGCCACACTGTTGGTCATCATGTAAGTGATGCCGCCCGCAAGTTGGGTGCTGTTGCTCACGCTTGTTTGCGCGCCAGGCAAAGACGGCGCAGACAGCGTGCCGCTGTTGACTTGCGGAGCAAGTTGCATGATGCCGCCCCGAACCAGCCAGCTTCCTTGTGATTGTGCGTGGGCAGCGGTGCTCAGAGCCAGTGAGGTGAGTGCAGTGATCGCTGAGAGCGCAAAGCAGAATTTAGATTTCATGGTGTTTCTCCTTTGCTTGAATTACAGCCAACCCGCTGTGGCCAATGACTTTGCAACCAACTGGCTGAGCAGTTGATAGCCTAAGGGTGTGGGATGGAAGCCATCTGAGAAGGCATAGGTTTGCCACCAGTTGGCGCCACCTGTTGCGCCAGCCGGCGGAGTCATGGCGGAAAGCGCAGCCGCGGTACAGGTTTGGAAGTTGTAGGTAGGCAGGCCACCAGACAGGACCGGTTGACCTTGGGCATTCAGCACGGGTGGGCAGGCTGGCGTGGTGACGTTGGTCAGACCATATTGCGCAGGGTTGGCAATTTGATCGTTGAAGGCGGTGTAGAAATCAACCAACACGATGCGCTTATCGCCAGCGACATTGGTCGCCAGTTTGGCGTTGAAAGCTTCAACCCAAGACTTGAACAAGGCTTCGGCTTGCCCACGTGCAGTGGCGCCTGCTGTACCGCCACCATAAGCTGCCGCAACGCCCGCCAAGGCCATTTGGAAGCGAGGTGTGTTGGTAATGCCGGGCATGTTCAGAACAGCAACCTTCACTGCGCCTTTGTCTAAGGCCGTGGTTTTGATGCTGCCATAAAACATGTCGGCCAAGGCCACCATATAGAGGCCGCCAGCTTGTGCCAAACCAGTTTGACCCCCAGCCAACAGGGGGTTCAATGTGGCCGGGGGGAGCAAAGTCCCTGCCATGCGAGCAAAGCTAACGCCGCCATCAGTACCGGCAGCCAAATAGGCGCCTACCAAATCGGCCGCGTCATTGCCGCCGCCATCTACGAGCAACAAGTCGGAGCTTTTGTAATTGCCAGCAGCGCTGGCCGTTTGCAATTGAAAGGTGATGGAGAGGGGTGAGTTGCCTGCGCCGGTGAGGGGGTCGAAGTTGTTGATTCGGCCACCGCCCACCGCAAAATTGGTGCAACCTGTCACAGAATTAGGAACGAAGGTGGTACCTGTGAATTTGAAAAAACTGCACAGTTGAGGTGTGCCAAGCAAGGCAGCAATGCGCTCAGTCCAAACGGTGTTGGGTTCGCTGGCACTGTCTTGCACAGAGAACATGCGGCCAAAACCTGGGATGCCTTTGAACGCGCCGCTGTCAGACAGGCTATCGCCCATGACTTTGACCGATGTGATCCCCGCGCGATTGCTGGTTGGATCGGCACTTCCACCACCACAGCCTGCCACGATAGCGGCAGTGGCTGTAGCGAGCAGTGCAAGTTTCCACTTGATGGACTTCATCTTTCACCTCTTTGTATGACTTGTTTTGATTTGCTGAAAAGACCCATTGAAAAAGAACGCTCGTTCTTTTGTAGACCATCTTAAGCAGGCCAAAGCAAGGCGGTGATGGGGTAAGTACTAGTCTGAACTATGACTTTTTGTCGTCTTTCACAGTCCACTCAAGCAATCTGTCAAAGGCCGGGCGCGTGGCATTGGCATTGGGGTGGTTGACGATGACGACAAAGACATAGCGCTTGCCACTCAAGCCATCGACGTAGCCTGCCAAAGAAGCCACATCTCTCAGGCTGCCCGATTTGAGAAGGGCCCGCCCAATGGCCACGGAGTTGGGTTGCCGATCTTTCAATCGGGCCACGGTGCCGTCCACGCCCGCAATAGCAAGAGAATTTTGCAAAGCGGTTGCATAGGGACTTTGGGCGGCCAAATGCAGCAAGGCGCTGAGGGCTTGGGCATTGCTACGCTCCTCGCGCGAGAGCCCAGAGCCGTTGTCCAACACGGGCAGGCTCTGGCCTTTTAAGTTCTGCGCCCACCATTTCAGAACGGTCTGCTTTGACGCCGCAAAGTTGCCCCTGTCTTGCTGGCTTGAGAGCGTTAGAAAAAGTTGTTGCGCCATCACGTTGTTGGAAAATTTGTTGATGTCAGCCACGATATCGGTCAAGGGCAACGAGGGCGCTTCATGCCACAACACAGCGTTTGCAGGTGCGCTGCCATGTCGAACCTGACCCTTGAGCAGCCCTCCCGCCTGACGCCACATGGCCTGCACCATGCGAGGGGCAAAGCTTTGCGGCTCGATGTAGGCCACAGGCCACTTTTGCTCACCACATGCTTTGGGGTAAGTGCCATTGAAGCGCACGTTGTCGGCTTGAGAAAAATCGGCGCGAAGTTGGGTACGCCAATCTTGGCACGGACCCGCCGACAAGGGCACGCTGCTGGGCCACTGCACATTGGCCAATGGCGGCTCGCTTTCTACTTTGGCTTCATTGCGTGTTGCATCGGGGGTGAACTTGAACAGCATGGCATTGAAGTTCAACAAAAGTCCTTGAGGCGCGACGTTGTAAGGCCGAAGTGGCTCGTCGTCAAAGCTGGCCGGATTTTTGGCGGGCAGGTCAAACACACTGCTGTCCAAAACGATGTCGCCTTTCACGTCGCGAATGCCTTTGGCCATCACATCTTGAAGCAATGCTTGAAGCCGTTCAACAACCAGTTTGGGATCGCCACTTCCTTTTAAAAACAAATTGCCCTGCAACACGCCGTCTTTGACGGGGCCATCGATGAACACTTTGTTGCGCCAAGTGAAGTCGGGCCCTAAAAGCGACAGTCCTGCAGAAGTCGTGATGAGTTTCATGACGGAGGCAGGGTTCATCTCTGCGCTGGCATGAAGACTCAAGCGCGGCTGGGGCAGTGCCGTGTTGGGTGACACAGTGCTCAGTGGCGCCACCACAATGCTCACGGCACTCAGGGGAATATTGGCTTGCTTGAAGGCCTGAGCCACTGGCTCTGGCAGCTGTGATTTTTCGGCTTGCGCAACTTGGGGTTTGCTTGCAAGTGTCAAGCTGGGGCCGGCCAAAACCAAGGCCAAAAGAAAGGCCAAACCCATTTGACGAAAAGCCTGAAAGCAAGGTGTGCGCATGCCTTAAGTCTAGCCGTCCTTGGACGTATCATTGGGACATGGTTTTTTCCCAACGCAGCATCGGTCCTTTGGCGGCCGTGATCACTGTTCTCATCTGGTCTTCCTTCATTGTCGTGGCGCGGGCCTCAGCCTCCCATGTGCTCTTGCCTTTGGACATTGCTTGCGCCCGCATTTTGGGTGCCAGCAGTGTGTTGCTGCCTTGGGCTTGGTGGCTCATGCAGGAAGCCCGTCAGCGCGGTGAAAAAGTAGGCTCTTTGTGGGGCCTGTCGCCATTGCCTTGGCGCATCACAGTGCAGGCCGGCTTGTTTGGCGGCTTGTTGTATGCGGTGATGGCCTACATCGGATTTTTTTATGCGCCTGCGGGGCACGCTTCTGTGCTCCTGCCCGGCAGTTTGCCGCTTTGGACCACCTTGTTGATGTGGCTTTTTTTGCGCGAGCAAATTGGCATGAACCGCGCCATTGGTTTGGTCATGATTGTGTGTGGCGATATTTTGGTGGGCGGCATGAGCCTACTGAAGGCCTTTGAAGGCGGCGATGTTTGGATTGGCGACCTGTTGTTCATGGCGGCGGCTTTGTGTTGGTCGGCCTACAGCGTCACGGTGCGTCGTTATGGTTTGGACCCGGTGCGGGCGACCATGGCCATCACGGCATTTGCGTTCGTGAGCTTTGTGCCTGCTTATGCCTTGTTGGTTCATCTCAATGTGCTGCCCAGCCACATGGCACAAGCTGCGTGGTCTGAAATTGTGTTTCAAGCGGCATTTCAGGGTGTGGGCTCGGTGGTCATTTCTGGCATTACCTTCACCCAAATGATTCGCACGTTTGGCCCCGTCAAGTCCACCATGATCACAGCGCTGGTGCCTGGCTTGTCGGCATTGGGCGCGGTGGTCTTTTTGGGTGAGCCTTTGTCCTGGAATTTGTGGGTGGGCTTGGCATTGGTCACTGGCGGTATATTGTTTGGTGTGCGGCAAGCCATGGTCAAATCACCAACTCCCAAACCTTAAAGCCATGACCACAGCCTTGAAATTTTTGGCCTTTGACACCAGCACCGACATGATGTCGGTGGCCTTGTCGCATGGCGATCAAACCTGGCACCACCATGGTGTGGGCGGTGCCAATGCCTCGGCACAATTGATTCCCAGCATTCACAGGCTGCTCGCGCAAGCGCAGTTGCAACTTTCAGATTTGACAGCCTTGGTGGTGGGCCAAGGCCCGGGCTCTTTCACTGGGTTGAGAACAGCCTGTGCCGTGGCACAAGGCTTGGCTTTGGGCGCAAATTTGAAAGTCATTCCTGTCGACAGTTTGAAGGCTGTGGCGGAAGATGCCAGGCAGGCGCTTTTGGATGCACAAGACAGTGAGCCCTTTAACCCCTTAGAAGACCTGCACATCGCGTCGGTGATGGACGCTAGGATGAGTGAGGTTTATGTGGGGGTTTACAGGTGGCAGGCTGCTTCCGCGCAATGGACCTCTGTACTGCCTTTGCAGGTGGGCGCGCCTGAAGCGATGGCCGCAGAATTGAGCCTGTGGAGCCAAATGAACCAGTGGAGTCAAATGGGCTTGCCTCGCTTGGTGTTGGCTGGCAACGGTTTTGAGGTTTACAAAGAGCGCTTTGCGCTGCAAGCGTTTGAGTTGAGCGGTGTTCACGTGCGCTGCGTGGCTGCCGTGCCGCATGCCTTGGCCTTGCTGCGCATGGCGCCGGCCTTGTGGTTGAGTGAGCAAGCTGTTGCGCCAGAGTGGGTTCAGCCCCTTTACATTCGCGACAAAGTGGCACAAACCACGGCAGAGCGAGACGCCATCAAACTGGCCAAAGCCAGTGAATTAACTCTTCCAACAAGCCTACCGCCAACATGAACCTGTGGCCGCCAGAGCTCAAACAAATGTTGACGCCTGCGCTCCAGGTACAACTGCTCACCATGACAGAGGCCGATTTACAAGCGGTGGTGGCCGTGGAGCAAACCGCTTACAGCCATCCCTGGACATTGGGCAATTTCAAAGATGCCTTGAAGGCTGGTTATGTGGCGCACCGCTTGGTGGCCGAGGAACATTTGATCGGCTACTTTGTGGCCATGCAGGTCATTGACGAAGTTCATTTGCTCAACATCACCGTCGCGCCGGCTTTTCAGCGGCAAGGCTGGGCACGTTGTTTGTTGCAATCTTTGAGCTTGTGGTCTCAAGCCCAAGGTGCAAACTGTCTGTGGCTTGAAGTGCGCGAAAGCAATGCACCCGCTTTGAGTTTGTACAAAAGTTTTGGCTTCCAACAAGTTGGCTTGAGAAAAGATTACTATCCTGCTGGGCGAACCACTCGCGAGTCTGCGGTGGTGATGAGTATGCCCCTCAACACTTAAGCCATGATGGAAGACCCCACTGCTGCAATGAACGAGAACGCCACGCGTTTTGAGCTTGACGAGCGCCAACGCGCCATGTTGGCAGAAATGGGTGTACGCGTTTGGATGCCCAAAACAGCGCCAGTCGAACCTCCAGTGGCCAAGGAAGTGGCTGCTATCCCTCCAAAACACATCAGCACGGCACCGCCATTGTTGTCTGTGCCCATCGTGGATGTGTCGAATTTGCCAGCCGGCATTGCCAGCATGGATTGGCCTCAATTGCAGTCGGCGGTTGCGGCCTGCACAAGCTGCGGCTTGAGTCAGTCTCGCCAGCAAGCCATTTTGGGAGACGGCTTGGCTTCAGCCAATTGGATGATTGTGGGCGATGCGCCAGGCGAAGAAGAAGACCAAAATGGCCGAAGCTTTGCTGGGCCTGCAGGCCAATTGCTTGACAACATGTTGAAGGCCTTGAGCCTGACACGAGGCGATGTGTATCTCACCCATGCTTTGAAGTGCCGAACCCCATCGGGCCGCAATGCAAGTCAACTGGAAGTGTCGCATTGCGCCAATTATTTGTCGCGGCAAGTTGCACTGGTTCAGCCCAAAGTGATCTTGGCCATGGGCAGAACGGCCGCCTTGGCTTTGTTGCAAAGTGCAGAGCCCTTGGGCAAATTGCGCTCGCAAGTGCAAAGCTTTTTGGGTGTGCCTGTGGTGGTCACTTATCCACCAGCCTACTTGCTTCGCAATCAGGCTGACAAGGCCAAGGCTTGGGCCGATTTGTGTTTGGCGGCCAGCTTGGTGCCGTCAAGCAGCACTTGAGCGGCTTCAAGGCTTAAGCCTTTTTGGCGTCTTCAGCTTTGGTATGACTGGCGGGCTGTGACGGCCACAACACGCTGGCAATCGACACCACCATGAGCGCCATCGCTGCCCAGTCTTGCCAATGAAGTATTTCATTCAGGGCCCATGCGCCGCTGAATACGCCCAAAATAGGAATCATCATGACACTCAATGTGGAAGCCACGGGCGGCAAGCCGCGGGCCAAATAAAACCAAGCGGCATGCGCAAAGCCAAACACCAAGAAGGCGTTGAAGAGAATGGCGGCCCAGTGTGTGGTGCTGGGTTCTTGCCATCTATCGGATTCAAAAACAAATGCCAAGACCATCATCACCAGGGTGGTCAGGGCGGTCATCCAAAAAGACAAGGTGAGGGTGGGCAATGGAATGGTGGTTCGGCGCATCAGTTGGGTGCCCAAAGCCCAAGTGCTGGCAGAGATCAAAGCCAACAACACGCCCACGGGTTTGCCGGAGAGGTTGGACAACTCATGCCAAAGCAACAATAGAACCCCAAGTGCTGCAGCAAACACCCCACCCCAAGCGCGCTTGGAGAGTTGGTTTTGAAAAATGAAGGCCCCAATCAGGGCGGAGAAGATGGGCATGGTGTAGCCCAAAATGGCCGATCTGCCGCTGGACAAATACTGCACGGCCAAAATGATCAAAGCATGCCAAATGAACATGTTGAAGATGGCCAGCACCAACAACTCACGCCAGTACTGCCGAGGAACTCGAAAAGGAACCTTCATGGCCAAAAGGCCCAAGCCCAAGATGGGCGTGCCAATGAGCAAGCAAAGCATGCGAAAAGTCAGAGGCGGATATCCCGTGACACCCAGCTTCAAAACAGGCCAATTCAGGCCCCAAACCAAGGTTAGAAGCACCAAGAGGACCCATTGGCGTGTGGTGAGTGAATGCATGAGGTCGATCTTAGTGCGTCTTAGTGGGTCTTAGTGCGAAATACCGCCAGGGGCTGTGAGTTTGGGTCTTGCGGTTTGAGCCTTTAAAATCAGTCCATGACTTTTTTAGAACAACTGCAAGGCGCCGAGCGCCAAAACGGCTCTCTGTTGTGTGTGGGCTTGGACCCTGAACCCAGCAAATTTCCCGGGCGCCTGAAGGCCGACGCTAGCAAGATCTACGATTTTTGTGCGCAGATTGTCGATGCCACAGCCGACTTGGCCATTTCCTTCAAGCCCCAAATTGCTTACTTTGCAGCCCACCGCGCCGAAGACCAACTGGAAAAACTCATGGAACACATGCGCCGCAATGCGCCCCATGTGCCCACCATTTTGGATGCCAAGCGTGGCGACATTGGCTCCACCGCCGAACAATATGCCAAAGAGGCCTTTGAGCGCTATGGCGCAGACGCCGTGACCTTGTCGCCCTTCATGGGGTTTGACTCGGTGCAGCCCTATTTGAAATACCACGGCAAAGGCGCGTTTTTGTTGTGCCGCACGTCCAACCCAGGTGGTGATGACTTGCAAAATCAGCGCTTGGCTTCTGTAGAAGGCCAGCCTTTGTTGTACGAGCATGTGGCCAAGTTGGCGCAAGGCCCATGGAACTTGAATGGTCAATTGGGTTTGGTGGTGGGCGCCACTTATCCTGCAGAAATTGAACGTGTGCGCAGTTTGGCGCCCACCTTGCCCTTGCTCATTCCGGGTGTGGGTGCGCAAGGTGGCGATGCGGTGGCCACCATCAAAGCAGGTTATCGCCAAAGCCATGGCGCCACCACGGGTGCCGTGATTGTCAATTCATCGCGCGCTATTTTGTATGCCTCATCGGGTGATGACTTTGCGCAAGCCGCGCGCCAAGAAGCCATTCGCACTCGCGATATTTTGAAGGCTGCTGCCTCAGCCTGAGTTATTTTTCTAACAGCCGTTTCAAATAACGGCCAGTGAAACTGGCGGGGTTGTCAGCCAAGGTTTCGGGTGTGCCCACACCTACGACAGTGCCGCCGCCCGAGCCGCCTTCCGGCCCCATGTCAATCAACCAATCGGCCGTTTTGATCACATCCAAGTTGTGCTCAATGACCACGATGGTATTGCCCGCATCGCGCAGTTGGTGCAACACTTTGAGCAGCAGTGCAATGTCGGCAAAGTGCAAGCCGGTGGTGGGTTCGTCCAAGATGTACAAAGTGCGACCTGTGTCGCGCTTGGACAATTCCAAAGCCAATTTCACACGCTGTGCTTCACCGCCCGACAAGGTGGTGGCCGCTTGACCCAAGCGGATGTAGCTGAGGCCCACGTCTAGCAAAGTTTGCAACTTGCGCGCAATGGCGGGTACGGCATTGAAAAATTCGTGGGCCGCTTCAACCGTCATGTCCAGCACTTGGGCAATGTTCTTGCCCTTGTACAAAATTTCTAAGGTTTCGCGGTTGTAGCGTTGACCATGACACACGTCGCAAGGCACATACACATCGGGCAAGAAGTGCATTTCTACTTTGACCATGCCGTCGCCTTGACAAGCCTCGCAGCGGCCGCCGCCGTTGGAAGCGTTGACGTTGAAGCTGAAGCGGCCTGGGCCATAACCGCGCTCGCGTGCAGCGGGTACTTCGGTCATGAGGTCGCGAATGTGCGTGAACAAACCGGTGTACGTGGCCGGGTTGCTGCGCGGGGTGCGGCCAATGGGCGATTGATCCACATTGATCACTTTGTCAAAGTGGTAGAGCCCCAAAATGTCTTCGTGGGCGGCAGGCTCGTCGTGCGCGCGGTGAATGCTGCGCGCCGCAGCGGTGTACAAAGTCTCGTTCACCAAGGTGGATTTGCCTGAGCCCGAAACACCCGTCACGCAGGTGAGCAAGCCCACAGGAAATGCAGCGCGTACATTTTTCAAGTTGTGACCCGTGGCGCCCACAATTTCAATGAAGTCTTTGCCAGGTGCGTGGCGCTTGGCAGGCACTTCGATGGCTTTGCGACCCGACAAATATTGGCCGGTCAAAGAATCGGGTGCTTGCAAAATGTCTTCGCAGGTGCCTTGTACCATCACGCGGCCACCGTGCACGCCGGCACCTGGGCCCATGTCGATCACATGATCGGCAACGCGAATCATGTCTTCGTCGTGCTCCACCACCAACACGCTGTTGCCAATGTCGCGCAAGTGTTTGAGTGTGCCTATCAGGCGATCGTTGTCGCGTTGGTGCAAGCCAATGCTGGGTTCGTCTAAGACATACATCACACCCGTCAGGCCGGAGCCAATTTGACTGGCCAAGCGAATGCGCTGTGCTTCGCCACCTGACAAAGTCTCTGCGCTGCGGTCTAGGCTCAAATAGTTCAGGCCCACATCGTTCAAGAACTTTAAGCGAGAGCCAATCTCGCGCACCACTTTGTCGGCAATTTCGGCCTTAGCGCCTTGCAGTTTCAAAGTTTGAAAGTAGGTTTGGGCTTCACCCAAAGTGACGTGGTTCACTTCATATATCGCGCGCGCTTGTGGGCCCTCGCCAACCCGCACATGGCGTGCTTCGCGCCGCAAACGCGTGCCCTTGCAATCGGCGCAAGCGTGGTGACTGCGCATGCGTGCAAGGTCTTCGCGCACCACGCTGGAGTCGGTTTCTTGGTAGCGTCTTGTGAGGTTGGGAATGATCCCTTCAAAGGGGTGTTTTTTCGAAACCTTTTTGCCCTTGGAGGCACCAGACTCCATGATGTAACTGAACTTGATGTCTTCTTCGCCAGAGCCCCACAAAATGCTGTGGCGCACGGCTTCTGGCAGTGATTCAAAGGGCGCTTCCACATCGAATGCGTAATGCTTGGCCAAGCTCTCTAGCATGCTGAAATAAAAACCATTGCGCCGGTCCCAGCCCTTGATGGCACCACTGGCCAAACTCAAAGAGGGAAACGCCACCACGCGATCGATGTCAAACACTTCGGTGGTGCCCAAGCCATCGCAGGTGGTGCACGCACCCATGGGCGAGTTGAAAGAAAATAGTCGCGGCTCAAGTTCTGCAATGGAATATTGGCAAACGGGAGACGCAAACTTGGCGTTGAACATGTGCTCCTGGCCCGAGTCCATTTCAACGGCCACGGCGCGTTGTTCGGCCAAGCGCAAAGCGGCTTCAAAACTTTCGGCAATGCGCTGGCGCAAAGCATCACGCGCAGGGGCCTCGGCTTCGTGGCGAATTTTGAGACGGTCGACCACCACATCGATGTTGTGCTTTTCTGTTTTCTTCAGGGTGGGCAAATCTTCCACTTCAAATGTTTCGCCATTGATGCGAAAGCGCACATACCCGAGTGCTTGCATTTGTTCAAAGACTTTTTCAAACTCGCCTTTGCGTTCGCGTGCAATGGGGGCCACGATCATGAGGCGCGTGTCTTCTGGCAAACCTAAAACAGCATCGACCATTTGGCTGACGGTTTGCGCTTGCAGTGCCAAGTTGTGATCGGGGCAGTAGGGCGTGCCTGCGCGGGCAAACAACAAACGCAGATAGTCGTGAATTTCTGTCACCGTGCCCACAGTGGAGCGCGGGTTGTGGCTGGTGGCTTTTTGCTCAATGGAGATGGCAGGCGACAGACCTTCGATCAAATCCACATCGGGTTTGTCCATCAATTGCAAAAACTGGCGCGCGTAAGCTGACAAACTTTCGACATACCGACGTTGACCTTCAGCGTACAAAGTGTCGAAGGCCAAACTTGATTTGCCGGAGCCGCTCAAGCCGGTGATCACCACCAGTTGGTTGCGCGGAATGTCGAGGTCGATGTTTTTGAGGTTATGCGTGCGGGCGCCGCGAACACTGATGTGAGTTTGGCGAAGCGCACTGGCCAAGTAGGCCCCGTTTTGAGCGTCATTGGTGGCTTGGCTGCTGGGCATGCCTGCCTCTAAACGAGCAGCGTTCAGGGCGGCTTCTAGCAGGCGAACTTTTTCCCTGGCCGTTTCCAGTTCAGTGAGACTTGCGGGGGCGTTGGGTGCGTTCAAAATCGAGGTGCCAGACAAAACCCTCGATTATCGCTAAAGACGGGCACTCTGTCTGCTGCCCTGGTTCAAGTGTTCCTGATGGGCGCGTGGAAATGAAAAAAGCCAGCAGATGCTGGCTTTTGAGGGGTGCCTAGAAAAAAGCCTGAACTTAGGCTTTCTTGGCGTAAGCGGAGCACCAGCCATTGCCATGAACTTGCTTGCCTGCAAACAAGGGGCAACCGCCAGCAGCGTCTGTGGCCTTGCCTTGGTACAAAGCGCAGTTGTTGCATTTTTGGGCAGCAGTGTGCTTGGGGAATTTCTTGGCATCGACTTTCGTGGTGTCGGCGGCATAACCCAGCGCTGCGGCTTGGGGGTCTTTTTCATTGACCAGGGCTTGAGCCATGGCTTGTTGGGTTGCCAAAGCGGTGCCACCCAATGCCACTTGCATCATGAAAACGCGGCGGTTAGTTTGTTTCATAAAATCTCCAATGAAGTTGCTAAAAATCTGAACGGACGAATATTACCGTTAAAAATGAAAGTCTGTTGGCGGTTTTTGGCTTATCAAACCGCGAAGTTGGGCAGAAAGGCTGAAGGCGGCTGAACGATTTCTGGTACCCCAGTATGAGGAAGCCGCCTTCAGCCTTTCTGACCAACCCCACCGGAGAAAATCAGGTTTTGAGATACCTTTTGGAATCGGGGACAATTGGGCGGCAAAGCTAATTTATATGAACGCATCCCCCAACCCTGTTTCGCCTTCTGAATCCGCTCAGGCTGTGAATCCCTCGCTCATGACCTCATTGGAGAAGCGCTCCAGCATTTCACTGGCGGCCATTTATGGCTTGCGCATGTTGGGTTTGTTCTTGGTGTTGCCTGTATTTGCCCTCGAGGCTGCGCATTACCCTGGGGGTGACGATCCTGCCCTGGTGGGCTTGGCCATGGGTATTTATGGCCTCACACAGGGGGCTTTGCAGATGGCGTTTGGGGCGGCTTCCGACAAGATAGGCCGCAAAAAAGTGATTGTGTTTGGCCTGCTGATTTTGGCGGTGGGCAGCTTTTGGGCCGCATCCGCAGACAGTTTGTATGGCGTGCTCATAGGGCGGGCTTTGCAGGGGGCGGGCGCCGTTTCTGCGGTGGTCACTGCTTTGTTGGCAGACCAAACCCGTGATCTGGTCAGAACCAAGGCCATGGCCTTGGTGGGGGCCAGCATTGGCCTGATGTTTGCGCTGTCCTTGATTTTGGCCCCGGCACTCAATGCCATTGCGGGTTTGCCGGGCTTGTTTGTGCTCACGGGGTTGTTGGCTTTTGGTGGTGTGGCCGTGGTTCTATGGGGTGTGCCCCCCGAGCCGACCCAGAAAACAGCGGTGCCCAAAGGCAGTTTGAAGGAAGTTCTGACGCACATCCCCTCACTGCGCAACAATTTGGGAGTATTTGTGCTGCACGGCGTCCTTTTGGCCATGTGGGTGGCCGTGCCGCAAATGATGGTGGATGCTGGCTTGCCTAAAGAGCACCATTGGTGGATCTATCTGCCCGCCGTGTTGTTTGGGTTTTTGGTCATGGGCAAAACACTCTTTCCGCTTGAAAGAAAAGGCTATCTGCGCGCCGTCTTCCTAGGCTCAGCCATGGTCATCGCGCTGGTTTTGTTCAGCTTGGCCCTGGTGGCAGGCGGTACGCCCAACTTGTGGTGCATTGCGGCCATCTTGTGTGTTTTCTTTTCCGCCTCCAATATCTTGGAAGCCTGTCAGCCCAGCATTGCCTCTCGGGGTGCCCCGCCGCATGCGCGTGGCATGGCCATGGGTTTTTACAATACCTTGCAGTCGCTGGGCTTCTTTGTGGGGGGTGCGGTAGGCGGCGCCCTCATGAAATCAGGGGGCGCTCAGGTTTTATTTGGGGTTTGCGGGCTGGCCACACTGGTCTGGCTTTTGGTTGCATGGTTCATGGAACCCATTGAGGCACCGGTCCGCTAAGAAGCATAATTGCACTTATTCATCCCAAGAGAATTCAAGGAAACAAACATGGCATCCGTCAACAAAGTCATTCTGATCGGCAACTGCGGCCGTGACCCCGAAATTCGCTACCTGCCCTCTGGCCAGGCCGTGGCCAACATCAGCATTGCCACCACCAGCCGCCGCAAAGACCGCACGTCTGGCGAAACCGTGGAGGACACGCAGTGGCACCGCGTCACCTTTTACGACCGCTTGGCCGAAATCGCTGGCGAGTATGTCAAAAAAGGCCGCCCCATCTACATTGAAGGCCGCCTGAAATACGGCAAATACACCGACCAGGCCGGCGTTGAGAAAAACACCGTCGACATCATTGCCACCGAAATGCAATTGCTCGGCGGCCGTGAAGGCATGGGCGGCCCAAGTGGTGGTGACGACGAGGGCGGCGCACCGGCCCGCCGGCCTGCAGCAGCGCCCCGTCCTGCTGCTAGCGCACCTGCTGGCAAACCCGCCGCCAAGCCTGCCAGTGGTTTTGACGACATGGATGACGACATTCCGTTTTAAGCCGCATTGGCAGCCAAATGACCCCTGAAGCCTGTAAGTCCTACAGGCTTTTTTTGCGACCATTTTTATACCCCGTGGGGTATATGTTAAGATGTCACTTTCATTGGAGACGACATGAAAAAGAGTTTTGCAAACGCATCACGCCGCTCAATATGGCGCGCAGCCATGGCTGTGATTCTGGCTATTGGCACTGCCACGGCCCTTGCCCTAAGCACGGCAGCACCCGCCGGCCCTGCTGTGAAAGTCATTTCAGCAGGCCCTAAATCAGTGGCCAATTTCAGCGAGATCGATGGTGTGGTTGAAGCCGTGATGCAAAGCACTTTGTCGTCCCAAATACCAGGCCGAGTGCTCAGTTTGAACGTCAAAGCGGGTGACCGCGTCAAAGCAGGTCAGGTATTGGCTACCATTGATGACAGAGAAACGCAAACGGGTGTACTCCGAAGCCAAGCGCAATTGCAACAAAGCGACGCCGAGTTGCGTCAGTTGCAAATAGCGTTGAAGCGCACACAAGAATTAAAGACGCAGGGCTTTGTCAGTTCTGCGGCTTTGGACTTGGCAGAGGCACAATACAAAGCGGCTCAAGCAGGTCGCGACAGTGCAGGCGCGGCCAGTGCGCAAGCCAAAGTGACGCAGTCATTTTCCAAAGTGACTGCGCCCTACGATGCGTGGGTTTTAGAAACATCTGTACAAGCAGGCGACTTGGCCATGCCAGGCAAACCGCTCATGACCGTTTATGCACCGCAACCCTTGCGGGTTGTCATGCAATGGCCAGCGTCGCAGAAAAGCGCGTTGCCAAAGCTCAGTGACATTCAAATTCAATCAGGACCAGAAACCATCAAGCCTGTGGCAATGCAAATCATGCCCAACGCCGATGGCATCAGTCAAACCATTGGCATCAAATTGGATTTGCCCCGAACTGGGGTGCCCATGAATGTATCTCCGGGTCAGCAAGTGCAAGTTCGAATTGCTGGCGCAGCGCAAGCCAAAGGCTTGGTGCCCAAATCAGCTATCTTGCGCCGAGGTGAAATTACGGCGGTGTATGTGGTCCAAGAAAATGGCTTTGCCATGAAGTTGGTGCGCTTGGGCGCAGACCATGGCGGCGCCGGCGTTGAAATTTGGGCGGGCCTGAAAGATGGTGACTTGATTGCCGTGGATGCCGTGCAAGCGGGCATGAGAGGCGCACATGTCGCCAAATAATCAAGCAGAGCAGCAGACTGGGCAAACCAACTTTGGCTTTGCCGGACAACTTGCATCCAAGTTTCAAAACAACGCGCTCACGCCATTGCTGGCCATCGTGGCCTTGCTCATGGGTTTGTTTGCCGTTTTGGTTACACCGCGCGAAGAAGAGCCGCAAATCAATGTGACCATGGCCAATGTGCTCATTCCTTTTCCAGGTGCCAGTAGCGAAGATGTTCAAAACAAAGTAGCGCGGCCCGCAGAACAAGTGCTGGGTCAAATTGCGGGTATTGAGCACACCTATTCTGTGTCGCGCCCTGGCATGGCGGTGTTGACGGTGCAATTCAAAGTGGGCGTGCCGCGCACAGAAGCCTTGGTGCGTTTGTACGATGTGCTCAACGCCAATCAAAACTGGTTGCCGCGTGACCTAGGCACCTTGGCTCCGATTGTGAAACCCAAAGGCATTGACGATGTACCCGTCTTGGCCGTTACCTTGTGGGGCAAAGATGCGCCATCTGCATTGGAATTAGAGCGCGTGGCGCGCAGTCTCGAAATGGACTTGAAGCAAGTCAAGGGTACGCGCGAAGTTCAAACCATTGGCGGACCGGGTCGTGCGGTGCAAGTGAACCTCAATCCCACACGTTTGCGTGAGCGTGGTCTGGACTTGTTGAGTGTGCAGGCCGCACTGGCGGGTGCCAATGCCATTGCGCCGTCAGGCCATGTGATGAACCCCAACAGCCCTGCAGGTCAGCGCATCAACATTGAAACCGGCAACTTTTTTGAATCGGCAAACGATGTGGCCGATGTGGTGCTGGGCGTCCATGCTGGCAAGCCCATCTACTTAAAAGAAGTAGCGCAAATTGAAGAGGGCGCGCAACAAGCACAGCAATATGTGAGCTACTTGCCGGGTACGTCGCAGGTTGATTTGAAGGGACAGATGTACCCCGCAGTCACTTTGACCGTGACCAAAAAGCCAGGTGAAAACGCCGTGGATGTAGCCCGTGCTGCTCGAGCACGCGTTGAACAGTTGCGCAACACCTTGTTGCCGCAAGGGATTGAAGCCACCATCACACGCGACTATGGCGAAACCGCTGCTGAAAAAGCCAACAAGCTGATTCAGAAGTTGGCCTTTGCAACCGCCTCGGTTATTTTGTTGGTAGGTTTTGCACTGGGCAAACGTGAAGCTGTGATTGTGGGCGGTGCCGTCATCTTGACCTTGACCGCCACCTTGTTTGCCAGTTGGGCCTGGGGCTTCACACTCAATCGCGTGAGTTTGTTTGCGCTTATTTTCTCGATTGGCATTTTGGTGGACGACGCCATTGTGGTGGTGGAAAACATCCACCGTCATCAACAGTTGTACCCCGGTAAATCACTCAAAGAAATCATTCCTGCGGCTGTGGACGAAGTGGGCGGGCCCACCATCTTGGCCACCCTCACCGTGATTGCAGCTTTGTTGCCCATGGCCTTTGTATCGGGTCTGATGGGTCCGTACATGAGCCCTATTCCCATCAATGCCAGCTTGGGCATGGCCTTGTCTTTGTTGATTGCTTTTACCGTCACGCCTTGGTTGGCTTTGAAGTGGATGAAGTCGCATCACGGTGGCAACGCTCACGCAGGATCTCATGAGACTTCGCATGCATCCGCCACTGGTTTTGCAGCGCGCTTGCCCGATTTGTTTGGCCGTATTCTGCGTCCCTTCTTAAACAACCGCCGCCAGCGCTGGAAACTCTTGGGCGGCATTGTGTTGGCCATGGCCCTGTCGCTGGGCTTGGCCGGTGTGCAGTGGGTCATTTTGAAAATGCTGCCCTTTGACAACAAGAGCGAATTTCAAGTGGTGGTCGACATGCCTGCTGGCACCCCCATAGAAAACACCGCGTCTGCTTTGCAAGAGATGGGCACCTTCTTAGCGCAGCAAAAAGAAGTCTTGGATGTACAGTCGTATGCGGGCACGGCCAGTCCCATCACCTTCAATGGTTTGGTGCGCCAATACTATTTGCGCGCAGATGCCGAGCAAGGCGACTTGCAAGTCAACTTGGTCGACAAACACCAACGCTCCGAAAAGAGCCACGCCATTGCACAGCGCTTGCGCCCAGCCTTGGAAAAAATTGCGGCCACGCACAGCGCCAACATCAAGGTGGTGGAAGTGCCGCCTGGCCCACCCGTGATGAGTCCGCTGGTGGCCGAAATTTATGGCCCCGATGAAGCGGGTCGTCAGGCCTTGGCAGCCAACGTGGCCAAAGCCTTTGCCAAAACGCCAGGCATTGTGGGGGTTGACACGTCTCTCAAGGCCGATGCGCCAAGACAGTGGTTGCAAGTGCGAACACAACGTGCCGAAACATTGGGCATTCCCGTAAGCGCCATTGCACGAACTGTGCAGGGTAGCTTGCAAGGGATTGATGCCACCTACATGCGCAATGACGGCAGCAAAATGCCCGTGCCTGTGCGCTTGCAATTACCTCTGCAATCGCAGGTGGGTTTGAAGGATGTGTTGGCTATGCCCATGCGTGCAGTCAATGGACAGCTTGTGCCGCTGTCTGAGTTGGTTGAAATCAAAACCGAAGTGATTCAAAAACCGCTGTTCACCAAAGACTTGCTGCCTGTAAGTTATGCGATGGGCGACATGGCCGGTTCACAAGACTCGCCACTCTATGGCCTCTTTGGCATTCGGGCCAATCTGAAAGAGGCGGCGCTGCCGGGTCAAGGTGAATTGGGTGAGTACTGGATTCAACAACCCACTGACACTTATCGCGAGTACGCCGTGAAGTGGGATGGCGAATCGCAAATCACGTACGAAACATTCCGCGACATGGGCACCGCCTATGGTGTGGGTTTGATCTTGATTTACTTGTTGGTGGTGGCGCAGTTCAAGAGCTACCTCACACCCTTGGTCATCATGGCGCCCATTCCACTCACCATGATTGGCGTGATGCCTGGCCACGCATTGTTGAATGCGCAGTTCACAGCCACTAGCATGATTGGCATGATTGCTTTGGCCGGCATCATTGTGCGCAACTCCATCTTGTTGGTGGACTTCATTGAGTTGCAAGTGGCGCAAGGCATGGACTTCAAAGAAGCCGTCATTCAATCGGCCGCTGT